>Ga0172379_10010582_pt1 | contig 11125 bp, 11 predicted proteins | sample GrowelOW334metaG_FD_119756 | JGI IMG/M metagenome (GOLD analysis project Ga0172379, IMG submission 119756) | Groundwater microbial communities from an aquifer near a municipal landfill in Southern Ontario, Canada - Groundwater well OW334 metaG | ecosystem: Environmental > Aquatic > Deep... | reverse complement strand
TCGTATCTCTCATTTTCTCCGATGTCCCCGGTGACGATATGAAGATAATTTCTTCCGGCCCGACGATCAAAGATGAAAGCACAATCGAAGAAGCTACCAAAATACTTTTGAAATACACAGTCTCCGGTGGGTGTAGTTTTTCTTCCAGCTTTCTCATCGAAACACCAAAAGAGGAAAGATTTTTTGAGAAGGTGAAGAATCTGCTGGTGCTAACGAACAAAACAGCACTAAGTGCAATGATGCGCACAGCCGAGTCTCTTGGTTATAAGGCGAAAGTTGCTTCGACGACGCTAACTGGTGAGGCAAACGTTGTTGGTCTTGAAATTGCAAAAACTATCAACGAAGAGTATGCGGGGACATGCCTTTTGTATGGAGGAGAGACGACGGTGAGTCTCGGCAAAGAGCATGGTGCCGGTGGCAGGAATCGCGAGGTCGCGATGGGGGCCCTGCAAGAAATGAGAGAAGGGGAGCTTGTGATGGCGATTGCGTCGGATGGGCGAGACAATGGGCCGGAGGCGGGAGCTTTTGCCGATCTTGGTGTACTCGAAAAGGCGCGCGAGCTAAATTTGCCGATTGATAAATACATTTCTTTCCACGATCCGTTGCCATTTTACAAAGCAGTTGGTGCGGATTTTGAAACAGGGTACACAGGGGCAAATGTGTCGGATCTGACCATCGCGATGAAGGGAAAAGGGGAAAGGTAAAAGGAAAAAGGCTGTCGTTTCCTTAGCTCATAACTCTTAGCTCATAACTCAAAAATTCTTAATTCATAATTCAAATCCCATAATTCATAACAAAAATGGCTACTATCAAAAATGTATTTGGGCGAGTGGTTTTGAACTCGCGTGGCGAGGAGACGATCGAGGTTTCGATTGAAGGTAAAAGTGGTGTTACAAAAGCGATGTCACCGCAGGGCGTCTCTGCTGGTGTGCATGAAGCCGTGTCGCTTCCAGCACATGAGGCATTGGAAAAAATGCATCGAGTGATTATGCCAGAGATAGTGGGTAAGCGTTTTGATACTCAACAAGAATTTGATAACGTGCTCCTTTCTCTAGACTCGACACCGGAGAAGAGTGAGCTTGGGGGGAATACAATGCTTGCACTTTCCGTTGCGCATTTGCGGGGAGAGGCGCTCGCCGATGGAGACGATTTGTGGAGAGTGATTCGAAAAATTCTCGGTCTTTCTCCTATAGATCACGGGAACTTGCGACTTTTTGTAAACATTATCGAAGGCGGGCTTCATGCTGGTAACGAGCTCCCTTTTCAGGAATTCTTGGCAATACCAAAAGCAAGTAATCTAAGCGAAGCCGCTTCACTTGCTCGTGAGCTTTATGCTGGTACCAAGAAACTTTTGATAGAAAAATATGGAAGAATGTCGATCAACGTGGGTGATGAGGGCGGTTTTGCTCCACCACTTTCGGACCCGCTTTTGCCACATGCATTGCTCGCCGAAGCTGCCATTTCAATTGGTCGCGAGGGAGAGTTCGACTTCGGGCTCGATGCCGCTGGAAGCGATGTCTCGCTCAACCATGGTGATTTGCAGGCACTTTATACCACCATGCAAGAACGTTTTGGTCTCCTGTACCTCGAGGATCCGTACGGAGAAGAGGATTTTGCCGAATTTGCTGTTCTCAAAAAGCAATTAAAAGGAAAGACTGTCGTTATTGGAGACGATCTCACTGTTACGAATCCAAAGCGCATGGAAGAGGCACACAAGGTAGAAAGCATTTCAGGTGTTATCATAAAGCCTAACCAGATCGGTACGGTTTCGGAGGCGCTCGATGCTGTACGTCTGGCGAGAAAGTACGGTTGGCAGGTTGTGGCATCACACAGAGGCGGGGACACGACAGATGATTTTATTGCTGACTTTGCGGTCGGAGTGATGGCGGATGGGCTCAAGCTCGGGAGTCCGGCGAGAGGCGAGAGGGTGGCGAAGTACAATAGACTTTTGGAGATAGAGGAGAGGGAGATGAGCTGAAAGCACAAAACACAAAGCACAAAATGCCAAACAACGTAAAGAACAGAAAGCACCCTCCTTCGCCAAGGCTACGGAAGGGCACAGCAAAAAACCAAACAAAACACAAAACATAAAGCATAAAACAAAATGGAAACAAAAAATCAAATCATCTCACTGCCGATTGCGATTGTGGTTGCCGGAATTGTTATCGCCATGGCGATTGTGTATGTATGGCAGGGCAAAAAGGTGGCGGTTGCAGATGGGGAGAATCTGGCGGCGACAAGTGTTGCTACTCCTCTTCCAATCATGCCACTTTCTCCGAGCGATCATTATCAGGGAGATCCACAGGCGCAGATTGTCATCGTGGAATTTTCTGATACCGAGTGCCCATTTTGCCAGAGAATGCACGACACTATGAAGCAACTTTTGGCCGACGAGGCAGGGAAAGTCGCGTGGGTTTATAGGCATGCGCCGATTGAGGCACTTCATACTCGATCATTCAAAGAGGCCGAGGCACTCGAATGTGCTGCAGAAGTTGGCGGTGAGGATGGTTTTTGGAATTACCTAGACGCACTATTTGTCGCGACTCCAACCAACGACGGACTCGACCCTGCGGAGTTGCCGGTAATCGCAGAGAGTATAAAGTTGAAGAGATCGAAATTTGAGGTGTGTCTAAATAGTGGCAAGATGGCCGAACGTGTAAATGAAAATCTAAACGACGCGCTTGCGGCTGGTCCCGGATCGACCCCATGGAGTGTGGTCATGACGCGTGATGGCAAGGTGCAATACCCGATGAATGGAGCAATGCCACTTTCCGTGATCAAACAATTGGTGAAAGCGGCAACGGCGAGAGCGGGCGTAGTTCGGTAGATATTTTCGAGATACTTGACCAGAACCGAAGCGGTATTCGTCTCAAGGCGCCAGTCCTCGGTCGCTTCTCTCCCTGCGGGGCGCCTTTCGCCAAACACCGCCTCGGTTTCTACCGAACTTATGTTCGCTTTGTTTTTTGGTCGTTTATGTGCTTGACGGACACTCAAATATCTGTTATGTTTGGTGGCAGTTTGTTGGTCGGTCAAAGGCGGCAGGTGTTCTGCAGGTCATAGGCCGGTCCTAACAGGAAGGAGTTTCAAGATGAGTTGCGGAAAAAGCGAAGGTGTCGACTGTCCACCCGTCCCAGATTCGCGAAAGGCGGCCAAGAGGCTCGAACAGAGGCTCGATTCCAAGATCCTCGAAGGGAGGTTGGCTATCCGGAGCGAGTTGCGAAAGCTCGTCACCGACGAGGAAGAGGCCTCGCTCGCAGGCGCGACAGAGAAGCAAGAGGCGATTGCCCGCTTCATGGCCGAGACGATCCGAGGCCTTCCGCCCACGATCAGTCTCGAGTCTTTGCGAGCAACGTTCGGCGTCGGTGTCTTCGAACTCGCACCAGAGTTTGCCCAGCCACGGAATGGATTCGTCGGTCGGATGCGTGTGCTCGCGGACTTGCGACTTAGCTGGGACGACTTGCTGAACTGGGCCACCCCCGACACCGAGTCTACATCCGGCATCTGGAAGCCACTGTCGATTGACGATGACCCGTCGTACGCCACGATCGAGGACGTCATCCTTGTCTACTTTGGACGGGGAAGACGTCTCAGTCGCGATATAACAGACGGGTGGATTCGCGAGCAGAGGAAGCAGCTCGGATGGGCGCCGGCGCATGTTCCCATGCGCGTCGTTGGGTTCGCACCTGACCTCGTCGCCCAGTTGGCGAAGTGCGGTGGCTGCAAAGAGACAGCAATCGGCGTCTTCACGCGAGAACAGCAACTCTTCGAGTTGGCCGGTCACCAACTTGTTGCGAGTACTTACTCCTACATCCATGAGAGCGGGAAGAGGGAGTCGGACATTCTTGCATTCGACAAGGACTACTGCGGCAACTACCTCGCGGCCTTCATGAAGGCGAAGTACTAGGTCATCGAGAAGATCTAGCGATAAGAATGAGAAAAGTCCCGCGCGGTGCGAAAGCATTGTGCGGGCATTTTGTTTACTTGGTATACTTGTTGAGTGAAATCACTTACTTTTAAATCTGTTGGGTTTGGCGTTTTGGGGGCTATTGTTTTTTTGATCATCGCTGTCGTTTCCTCGAACATTCCACTCATTGCAAGTCTCTTGCAAAGTGGGGCATTTTCCCTTGGGATTTTCTTTGGGCTTTTTGAATCGCTCTTTACAAACTTTTCTCCACTCCTCGCTATTGTTACGATTGTAAATGCAGTTCTTGTTGGACTTGCCGTTTTCCTCATGGTGAATAGAAGTAGTGGTGTGGGGAAAAAGAGAGTTACGGTGGGGGCTGTTTGTGGGCTGATGGGTTCGCATTGTGCCTCTTGTGGTGTGGCGGTCTTGGGGGGCATATTGCCGCTGTTCGGCCTCGGTGCGGTTATGGGCGCATTGCCCCTAAAAGGTGGGGAATTGTCGCTCTTGGGAACCCTCGTTTTGGTAATTGTGCTGGTTCGGCTATACAAAGCCCCAAAAGAGGTTTTGAACGCTACTTCGGATAGCTCCTGATATTGGAACCATATACTAGTGTAGATTTGGGATTGACTAGAGTTGTTCAGAAGGGTAAGATATACGTACGCCTGTGTGGGCGGTTTTTTCTAAAGAAAAACTAAAGAAGATGAATCCCGTAGTAGAAAGTGACATGGGAATTTAGTAAAATTAACGAGGAGTTCATTAATAGCGTAATCAATAAAAGTGACGAACCTTGGTTGGCAATGTCACTTTTCACTACAGGATGAACAGATTCACTACTTATCTAAAGGAAACACGAGCTGAGTTTCGACACGTTGCTTGGCCTTCAAAACAGCAAGCCGCTTCTTATACTGGTGTCGTTATTTTGGTAGTCGCAGTGGTGTCTTTGTACTTGTTCGTCTTTGATACTATATTCATTAGAGCCCTCGAACAGGTACTCGTGAAGTAGTAACTAGTAACTTGTAACTAGAAACTAGAGACGACGTTCAGATTCCAAATTTCACAAAACCCCATAATTCGTAATTCAAATCTCATAATTCTAAACAACATGGCAAAGCAAGAAATCGAAGCGGGTCGCAATTGGTACGCGATTCATACATACTCCGGTTACGAAAACGCAGTAGTGCGCAATCTAAAACAGCGCATCGAGTCTCTTGCCATGGAAGACAAAATTTTCAATGTGCTCGTCCCGACAGAAAAGACAATCAGAGTAAAGGGTGGCAAGCGCGTGACCCAAGAAGACAAGATCTATCCGGGATATGTGCTTGTTGAGATGGTTGTTACGGATGATTCTTGGTACGTCGTGCGCAACACCCCTCGCGTGACCGGATTCGTCGGTTCCGGTGTGCATCCTGTTCCGCTTGATCAGAAAGAAGTCGAAGATCTTTTCCGTAGAATGGGAAGGGAAGATATTCAGCACGCAGTCGATTTCGAAATCGGCGAGGCCGTTTCGATTGCCGATGGTCCATTCAAGGATTTTGAAGGCAAAGTGGATGCAATCGACGAGGCTCGTGGCAAGGTAAAGGTTTTGGTTTCGATGTTCGGTCGCGAGACACCGGTCGAATTAGATTTTCTCCAAGTTAGCAAGATTTAAGATATTGAATTTGGGAACGCGCTTCTCGTCCCCAAATCGCATATCTTGAATTCTTAATTCATAATTCTAACTTCTTAATTCTGAACAAAAATGGCAAAACTAGTCAAAAAAATTAAGTTGCAAATTCCTGCCGGAAAGGCTACTCCTGCGCCACCAATTGGTCCTGCTCTTGGTCAGGCTGGTATAAACATCGGTGACTTCGTCAACAAGTTCAACGAAAAGACTCGTCCAATGATGGGCGATATCATTCCAGTTGAAATCTCGGTGATGGATGACCGAAGCTATACTTTCGTTTGCAAAACTCCTCCGGTTGCCAACCTTATCTTCAAGGCTATTGGTATCGAGAAAGGTTCCGGTACAAACGCAACAAAAAAAGTAGGCAAGATTACTCGCGCACAAGTCCGAGAGATTGCTGAAAAGAAAATGCCCGATCTAAACGCGCACGATGTCGAAGCAGCCATGAGAATGGTTGAAGGCACTGCCAGATCTTCAGGAATCGAGGTTGTGAACTAGCGCTTCGGTAGATATCATTTTAGAGACAGCAAAACGGCCCCCCTGCGGGCCGTTTTGTAATCCTCGGCACTTTCTCCGCCGTGGCGGAGACCCGGCAAAGTGCCTGCGGGGTCTCAAAAATGTTATCTACCGAAGCGGGACACAACAACGATTCGCTTGCGAATAAGCTGGGGAGGGCGGTAGGGTTGTTTGAGACTTGATAAATACCACTATATTGTGTCGTCGAAGAGTCTGTACTTACAAGACTGCGGCTGGGCGCGGTATACTTATTCCTATTATGGCCAATGGATTTGAGATTGAAATAAAGAGTCTCTTGGGAAGCGCGGAAAACGCGGATGTTTTACGTAAAAAATTACTGCAAAAAAGTGATTGTGTGAAGACTGGTGGCAACTCGCAGCTGAACCATTACTTTACGGGGGGAGATGCACAGAGCCTTTTGAACGCAGTTTCTGATAAGTTTTCCGGCGAGCACAAGGAACGACTCGCGAGCATTCTTGGGCGCGCCAAAAATGTTTCAGTGAGAACACGTGAATATAACGGCAAAGTATTGCTCGTAGTAAAAGCTACCGTTGATGACACGACGAGTTCGAATGGTACAGCGAGGGAAGAGTTCGAGGAAGAACCGTCAAGGTTCAACCTTAACGAAAGGTTGAACCTTACGCTCGACGAGCTCGACAAACTTTTGCTCGGTGCTGGATTCGAATACCAAGCAAAATGGTCACGCCAAAGAGAGGAGTACAAATCGAGTGATATTGCGATTACGATAGACAAAAATGCGGGCTACGGATATCTAGCGGAGTTCGAGAAAATCGTACCAGAGGCAAGTCTGGCTGATGAGACAAAGATGAAGTTGCGCGCATTTATGAAAGAACTGGGCGCAGAAGAGCTACCACAAGATCGCCTCGAACGTATGTTTGCGCACTACAACGCGCATTGGGCAGAGTATTATGGGACCGATAGGGTGTTCACGATACTCTAGTTTCCTTTTTCCTTTCACCTTTAACCTTTTCCCTTAATCACAATGTTCTTATCTGACAAAGACATAAAGGCGGCGATCGAAAGGGGTGAGATTCGCATTGATGATTTTGACGAAAAGCGTCTCAATCAGGTTTCTTACGATCTCATATTGGGGAACAAGTTTTTTGCCAACGATCCACATATGACGCCTTACATAGATCCTGTGAACAAGGTTTTTCCGCCAATGAAAGAGATTGTCGTGCCAGATGGGGAAGCGTTTGTTCTGCATCCGGGATTTTCGATTCTCGGATATTCGGCTGATTTCTTTGGATCGGATAAGTACGTCATTGAGCTGAATGGTAAGAGTTCTCTGGCGAGAATTGGGCTCTTGGTACACGCCTCAGCCCCGCTTGTGAATCCCGGACATTATCTAAATATCGCCATGGAGCTTTTCAACTTGAACAATTTGCCGATACTTCTACGTCCCAAAATGCCGATCGCGCAACTCACTTTCACAATGATTTCGAGCGAAACAGATACTACATATAAAGACGTTGGGCGATACGTCGAGAATAATTTTAGGGGATGGGTACCCGAACGCAGCACGGCTGCGGAGGTAAAAGGTGAAAGGGAAAAGGTAAAAGGCGAAACTAATAATCAAAATACTATGCAAAAACAATCACCAGCGAAGGCGGCAGGGAAGACGCATCTTCCGCAACCAAAGAACGACAAAATAAAAATGCCGAAAGAGAACAAACAACAGTTTAAGAAAGGAACGAGAGGACACTAGAAAAACAAAACACAAAGCACAAAATGCCAAACAACGACCGACACCCTGAATACCAATATCTCGACCTCTTGCGTGAGGTTTTGGAGCACGGTTCACGTAAGGTGGATGGTGGCACCGGCGATGCCTCATACAGTTTATTTGGCAAACAACTTCGGTTTGATTTGTCCAAAGGTTTTCCGCTCATCACGACAAAACAGGTGTATTGGAAAGGTGTGCGCGAAGAGCTCGCGTGGTTCTTGCGCGGCGATGAGAACGTGGCGCATCTTTGCCGCAAGGACGTGCACATTTGGTGCGACTATCCGTATCGGTACTACAAGATTGCAATGGACAGGGGCGAGGCACCTGCCATGGAGCAAGCGGCATTCAAGGAGAAATTCGAGTCGGATGATGCCTTCGCCGAAAAGTGGGGCAAGTTACCGCATGTATACGGCGACTTGTGGCGTCATTGGCCTACACGCAAAGAGGGACGGACGGTAGATCAGCTCGCGTGGGCTATTCGCGAGATCAAAGAAGATCCGGCCTGCCACAACGCCATTGTGACAACATGGAATCCCGAGTATCTGTACTCTATGGCGACAAAAGAGGACGCGTTGCGGTTTCCCTTGTGTCATATCATGTTCCAGCTCTCTGTAAACGACGGCAAGGTATCGCTTCAGATGTATCAGCGTTCGGCCGATATGTTCCTCGGTGTACCTTTTAACATTGCGAGCTACTCGCTCCTTTTGCTCATCATTGCCAAGCTGACGGGGTACGAGGCGGGCGAGTTTGTGCACACCTTCGGTGACGCGCACATTTACGAACAGCACATCGAGCAGGTGAAAGAACAGCTCGCTCGCGAGCCGCGACCGTTTCCGACAGTTACCATTACAGATGATTTCAAGTCACTCGATGATTTGCAGAAGGGGCATGTGAAGCGTGTTGGTTATGATCCACACCCACCTATCAAGGGCGAACTCTCGGTCACCGGTGGTTACGACGAGGGTCAAGAAGAACGTGATAACGCCCGAAAACTCTAATTACCCAAACTCTAAATCCTAAACAAACCCCAATGACCAAAATACCAAAAAATAAAACGTCGCATTTGGAATTTAGCAAATTTGGATTTAGAATTTGTTTAGAGTTTAGAGCTTAGGATTTAGAGCTTCGTTTGCCCCATAATTCATAATTCATTTTCCATAATTCAGAACCAGTATGACCCCGTAGTAGAATTTCAGTCCGATTATGTTCTATGTATACGTTCTAGAAAGCTTGAATCATGATGAAATATATACTGGTTATACAAATGACCTTAAGCGTAGACTAGAAGAACATAATCACGGGTTAAGTTCTTCGACCAAAAGATACAAGCCATGGAAAATCATTTATTATGAAGCATGCTTGAACAAAGATGATGCACAAAGACGTGAGGGATACCTAAAGACAACGCAAGGTGGTAGACTACTTAAACGTAGACTTAAGGAATATTTCTATATGCGAAGGTCGAAGAACTTAACAGACTGAAATTTCACTACAGGGATGATTGTTTCTCTCATTGCAGCACTCGATAAAAACCGCGCTATTGGAATGGCAGGGAAATTGCCTTGGAATATTCCTGCCGATCTTGAGTACTTCAAATCGGTTACAGAAGGTAAACCTGTAGTGATGGGGCGCACGACTCATGAATCGATTGGTCGCGCCTTACCAAACAGACGCAATGTCGTCATAACCAGCAATGAGGATTATGTACCGAAAGGTGACTGTCTCGTGGCAGGTTCGCTCGAAGAGGCGTTTGAGAAATTGGAAGAAGAAGGGACGATCAAGGGCGATGCAAGTGACGAGATTTTTATAATTGGAGGCGCGACTTTGTACAAGACGGCGCTATTTGCAGCTGACAGAATTTACATAACTGAAATTGATGGGGAGTTTGACGCCGACTCATATTTTCCAGAGTTTGAAGAAGAATTGTTTGAGAAGACAGAAATTGGCCAGACAATAGATGAAAAAACAGGGTACCCGCTAAAGTTCGTGTTGTATACGAGGAAATAGGCGGTAGTAACTAGTAACTAGTAACGAAAACGAAATGGTATAAGAAATTAACAATCGTCCGTCCCATTTTGTACTGCTCTTACTTCTTAATTCTAATTTCTTAATTCTGAACAAAAATGGTCAGAACTGCTGGGGTAATTGTTTTTGATGGAGACAAGGTTTTGCTGGTACGACACGAGGAAGAAAGCCGACAGGTGCCAACTGGTTGTTATAGTTTTCCTGCTGGTAAAGTCGAAGACGGAGAGGGTGAGGCAGAGACGGCGGCTCGAGAGCTAATGGAAGAAACAGGGGTAGAGGTTCGTATTTCCGACCTCGTAAGACTTTCTGGCGACCGTGGTGCGTGGTTGGATTTTAAAACGGGTCGTGATTATTGCACCTTTGCATTATTCTTAGCTAAAAAAACAAAAGGGGTTGTTTCCAAAAAAGAAGACAAGGTAACTCCCGTATGGATTTCGATGGACAAAGTCGCGGATCTAAAGACAATGATAGACATTGAGAGTGCGATTAAAGAGGCTTTAGAATTACAAAAAACTTCCACATGATATAACTCAACAAAATTCGTCGTCCCATAATTCTTAATTCTAACTCCTTAATTCTGAACAAAATGGATTACAAAATACTCACAGAAAAAGATCCGGATGTCGCAAGTTGCGTAGAGGGCGAACGAAAACGTGAAGCCGAAGGCCTCGAGCTTATCCCTTCGGAAAACTATGTATCGGTCGCTGTGCAGGAGGCGTTGGGTTCAGTCTTCACGAACAAATATTCTGAAGGTTATCCGAACAAGCGGTATTATGGTGGCCAAGAATTCACCGACAAAGTAGAAACGATAGCTATTGAACGTGCCAAAAAGCTTTTCAAGTGTGATCACGCAAACGTCCAATCACTTTCTGGTGCACCGGCAAACATGGCAGTATATTCAGCTTGGTGCGATATAGGGGATACGATTCTGGGGATGGATCTTTCGCACGGAGGGCATCTTACTCACGGTGCACCTGTCACACTTTCGGCCAAGATTTACAATTTTATCCGCTACAAAATGAAGGACATTGAGACGGGCGAAATTGACTATGATCATTTGAGAGGACTTGCCCTCGAGCATAAGCCAAAGATCATTTTGGCTGGTTTTTCTGCATATCCACGCGAATATGATTATGCGAAGTTCGTTTCGATCGCAAACGAAGTGGGTGCGGTTGCGATGGCCGACATGGCACATATCGCGGGACTTATCGCTGGAGGTGTCTCCAAAAACCCCTTTGATTACGGTTTCCATGTAATGACGACCACAACC
>Ga0172379_10010581_pt1 | contig 11126 bp, 11 predicted proteins | sample GrowelOW334metaG_FD_119756 | JGI IMG/M metagenome (GOLD analysis project Ga0172379, IMG submission 119756) | Groundwater microbial communities from an aquifer near a municipal landfill in Southern Ontario, Canada - Groundwater well OW334 metaG | ecosystem: Environmental > Aquatic > Deep... | reverse complement strand
CTGACAAAGTACCTGAAATTATTTAAAATTATTCCGGAATAAACATGCATACAGGTGAGGTAACTATAGATAATGTAACAAAAATTGAAGGATCTGCCGGACTACGGGTAGTAATTGAAAACGATCAGGTTAAGGATCTGAAATTTATTATTCAGGATTACCGGCGATTTTATACAGATGCAGTAAAAGGAAAACCGGTAATAGCCGTGCCATCTTTTTTGTCAAGAATTTGCGGAACCTGCTCCGTGTCCCACCTGTTTGCCAGCCTAAAAGCAATTGAGCAATCCCAGGGGATAGAACTGACTCCACAAGCCAAACTTTTAAGAAGATTGGCTTACGATGGACTAATGATCAGAGATCACGCGTTACACCTTTATTTCTTTGTGCTACCGGATATTTTGGGAATAGATTCAATATTAGATATACCAGACGATGAAGGAATTGGACATACGCTGCTGCATGATTCGTTTGATATAAAAAGGTTAGGAACGGATATCACAAACGTAATTATCGGAGCAGCGATTCACGCTCCCCTGCCAACGGTGGGTGGTTTTTTGAAAAATCCTGATCCGACTAAGTTTCCGGATTTGGTAGCCAGACTGGAAGCCATCCGTCCGCAAGTGCTGCGGGGAATAAAAACATTTTTTGAATGGCCAGAAACTTTTGTCAGAACTTCTGATTATATGTATCTGAGAAATGATAAGCAGTGGGACTTTTTGGACGGGGATATTTTGAATTCTAACGGCAAAAGAACTTCTCAAAACGAGTTTTGGAATTTTTTGGAAAAAGTGATAATTCCGTACTCCCAATCGGAAGGGTACACCCAGGCAGACACTCATAAGGATTTTTTGGTTGGAGCCCTACCCAGAGTAAACTTTAATAAAGACGTGTTACATCAGAGAACTGCTGCGGATACGGCCGAATATCTTAAGGTCTTTCCGTCAAACAATATTTACCACAACAATCTGGCCCAAGCTATTGAAATTCTGCAGTGCGTAGACGATGCAATTGATATTTTGAAGACTATCCAAATTGATCCCAACGAAAAACCAGTCCGAAAAGTCTGGCAAGACGGAATTGGGGTGGGAGTAATTGAAGCTCCAAGGGGAATCTTGTATCACAGCGCCAAAGTGAACGAAAAGGGAATGATCACTGACTATAATGTAATCGTGCCGACGTCACAAAACCAGATTACCATTGAAAATGACCTGAAAAAGTATTTCGATGAAAATTTGAGTAAAAGCGAGGAAGAATTACATCACATGGCGGAAGTAATTGTGAGAGCTTACGACCCCTGCATGTCCTGTACCACCAATTTTCTCAAGATTGATTGGATAAGATCGTAATCAACAGCTTCGGTTTGCGGCAGGCCGATTATTGTGAATCGGTTCAGTTTCCCCAGTTTTTTCAGGTATTTTAACTGAAACCCCAGATCAAAGTCGTGAACAGTGGTGCTTCTGTCTACTATAAGTTTATCGATATGAGTTTCGTCAATTAAAGTAATAGTAGAGATTCCCTGAACAGCATCCAGTATAACCGGATTTTTTTGACTAACAAACGGCAAATCTTCGTTTGGTTTTACGAATACAAACTCCAGACCGGGTGTATTTTTTAGATTAGCTGCTACCGTAAAAGCAATTTTGTCTTCCGAAACGTCGGGATTGCCAAAAACATAAATTGTCATGATTGCTGAACTATGCCGGAAGCAACAAGTTTTTGATAAAGATTTTGGTTATTTCTTTTTAAGTATTCGAATATTTTAACCCTGACCGGAAGAAGAATTAAATCTTTTTCCTGAGCGTAAGCTTTTATTTTGTCCAGAGCCGCAGGGACCAAAGATTCATAATCTACAACCAATTCGATCTCTCCCAGAACATATCCGAAATCCATTTGGTCTATGTCGATAATAAAACTATCTTTTCGATATTTTTTCCTCCGGGTTACCATGCGGCAGAATTCCTGAAATCCATGTTTTTTAAGGGCAGTATACAAAGGATCTGCTGAAATTATTCCTACCGCCTTTTTAATTTGCTCATCCAAATCTAAATCCGAAAATTGTCCGGGGTAACCAGCCGACGGGAATTTGAATTGAAAATTATTATCCCGAAGCCTGAGCCATTTATTTTGCAGAGTAAGTAAAAAGTCCGGAGTGTCCAAATAGGAATCAGTAAAAGTTTGTTCGCTGATAAATTGCGAATCGGCGATCAGGCCGGGAATGTCCTCTGACCTAAGTGAAAATTTCTTTTCAACCTCTATCATTTCTGTTATTTTATCACTGTAAGATATAATCTATGGACGGTGGACACAAAAGCACTACAACTGGCAGCCAGGTTTGCACTGCCTCCTAACTCGCTAGGATATTGCGGTAAAAATACTGCACCGGAAAGACTGAAAAATTGTGTGATTCACGGAGAATGCGGACAAATCCCTGATGAGCTGTCAAAATTTATTGTGCTTAATCCATATTTGGAGACACTGGCAAAGGCCCTTAATACAGACAAATTTTCTTATTTGCTGATTGAGGCTTACTGCCTGGGAAACGATGAACTTAAAAAAATAAAACAAGGAGATTATCATTTGCTACTTGAGGCGTTTACGAAGCAGGGAGTACCGGAATGGTTGGTCGAAGAACTGAAAAACGATGTGCCTAAAAACTTTATCCCGTTTCATTTGTTTCAGGTATTGCACGTGGGGGTGGGAAGGGCCAGCGGATCGGTGCCGTTTAACCTGGAAACTATTAATAACTGCATGGTGAGATGGGGAGAGGTAATAAAAGTTGACAGTGGACAATTGACAGTTGATTTGAACTCATTAATTAGGAAAAAAAAATATAAACTGACGACGATCCAAGATAAATTTGACTACAGGGAAGATTTTTTGCCCGGGGTGAAAGCCGGCGATATTGTGGCAGTGCACTGGAAGCAGGCCGTAAAAATACTGACAAAAGAAGAGGTAAAAAATTTAGACTACTGGACCCGTGAGGTTTTGAAAACGATTTAAGGCCACTTTGGCTTCCATTCTAATCAAAACTACGATTCCGGCAATAATGAGAACCGACTGGGTAACAAGTAAAGAATTAATGGTGTGAGTGATAAAGACGGCAGACAAGATATTGGTCACTATAGTAGATGCAACCAGGACGGAAGTTACAGTAGTCGCGGGAGCAAATTTTAATGCCCGATACCAGGAAGTAACATATGCCAATAATGAAATTATCGTCAGGGACAACCAAAACCATTGGGAAGAATTCAACATGAGGCTCTTACTCAAAGCTTGCGGTTGCCAAATTGCAGACATGGTTAAAAGAATAATGGCTCCAAAACCCATACGGGCCGCCGTCAGCAGATCCGGATCGACCGAAGGAAGAATTTTTTTGGCCAGAATCGTTTCCACGGACCAGAATAAAGTTGCAAGTAACACCAATCCCTCTCCCTGAGAAAAGCGGAAACCGGAAAATCCACCCACCAATATATTGGCTCCGAATAACAACATAACGGCAATCGCACTGCCACGGGATAGTTTTTCTTTGAGAAACGGAATGGCTAAAATCGCCACCCAAATTACCAAGGTTTTGTGAATGATGGCTCCATTAATTGCAGGAATCATGGAAAGCCCGGTAAAAAACAAATAGAACGGGACCGAGCCGCCAATGATACCGATCAGGGTCAAAAAAATAAATTCGCGCGGGGAAAGATTTTTTAATTGGCGCCATCTGCCACTAATGATCAGGATACCAATAATTAAAATTGCCACACCGGTGTTTTTTATGGAGGTGAAGACTAACGGCTGTTTGATGGCGGTAACGGCAAACTTATTGATAAAAATGGAAATACCTGAGACCAATGCCGTAACCAGAGCTAAACTTATTCCTTTTTTAAAACTACCTGACATAAAAAAACTTATGCCGGCCAAACCTGTTGTCCCGTTTCCGTGTCTACGATAACTATAGCTTTGGTGGGGCAAGATTGGGCGGCCATGAGAATATTTTCGGGGACATCGTTGGCACCGTCTATAACAACGGCTTTGTTTTCAGAATCCATGGCGAAAACGCCGGGAGAGACAGCGACACAAGAAGCGGCGCCAATGCATGCGTGACGCAGAACCGTGACCTTGTATTTACCAACCTGAATGACTTTGTCTTCCGTCATCTGGGGAGCCGGGGTTTGATTTGCGTCATCCATATATATGGTAGAGTATATGTAGAATTTTTTAACTAATCAAGAGTCAATGAAAGTAAAATTAACTAAGAGGGAGGAAATTGCTGCCGGCACATTATTGGTGAACTTGGCCTGCGAGGAAGAGGTAAAGTTTTTGGCTGGGCAATTTTTTACTTTGACGTGGCAAAATCCCTTATATACAGACAACCGGGGTGATCATCGAATATTGGGATTTGTGAATGGCCCATCTGAAAATAAAGTGGTCAGGTTTGTGACCAGGACCGGACCATCGGCATTTAAAAGGTATTTGCAGGAAGCGGAGATGGGAAGCGATGCTGAGGTGGATAAAATCGGCGGCAGCATGCTGATTCCTGAAAACACGTCCACTCCCCTGGTCATTGTTACCGGAGGAATAGGAATTGCTCCATATATGAGCATTTTTACTGAGATTTCGGAAAAATCTTTGCCGCATAAGATTACACTGATTTATGCAAATACAAACAGAATTTCCGCGCCTTTTTTGGATCAATTGGAGACACAAAGCAAAGAAAATCCCCATCTGAAATTGGTTTCGGTTCTGACCGGGGGACAGGGGCTGACCGAAGAAACTTTGAAAAATAACCTCATTCCGGGAGCAATATATTATATTTCCGGAACACCTAGGTTTGTTCCCGCCATGGTAAAGCTGATACGTAAATTAGGAGTATTGCCGGAACAGATGAAGTTTGAGATTTTTACAGGATATTAGATTTTTCCGTTCAACAATTAACTGTAATTACCACCTCACCCTTTTATCTCTCTCCAAAATTTTGGAGAGGGAGATGATTTTAAAATCCGTGATTGGTGCATTAAACAAATTTTTGAAAAAGATCACTTAGATCTTTGCGTTCCGGAGAATTTTGGATGAGAGGATTTTTGGTAATCTGGGGAAAACGGGATTCGTAGGTGGGCTCCGTAACCTGATAGAAGATTCCTAAGGGAATTTGTTTGGGCCCCCACTCCTGGGCTTTTTTGAAGGCGGCATTTTTGTCGGTCACATCATGATCCGGCCCTAATTGATAGGAATTGTCGCGGTAAAAAGTGTGGGTAAATTCTTTGTTGAAAGTAACGCACGGTTGGAGAATATCCAAGATAGCCGTACCGGGATGGTCGTGAGCCTTGATCATCAGCTGGGCCAGTCCGGCGATGTCTCCGGCATAACCGCGGGCGACAAAAGTGGCACCAGCACCCAGAGCCAAAGCGAGTGGATTAATAGGAGTATCAGGATTGCCTTCCGGGGTGGATTTTGATTTGTACCCTAAAGGCGAGGTGGGCGAAGTTTGCCCGGTTGTCAGGCCATAAATGGCGTTGTCGTGAATAAAGACGGTCAGGTTTAGATTTCTTCTGCAGGCATGGATGAAATGGTTACCACCCTCAGATAGACAATCGCCATCTCCGGTGAAAACAAAGACATTCAGATCATGATTGGCCATCTTTATACCGGTGGCCACGGGCAAAGCCCGGCCGTGTAAGCCTTCGAAAGAAATAAGTTTGGTGAAATTTAACAAATGGCCATGACAACCGATACCGGCAACCAGGGCGGTGTTGAAGTTGTTCCAGTCTTTTTGGACGGCGGCGTTTTTGAAAGCACCCCAAATAGCCAGATCCCCGCAACCCGGGCACCAGTTAGGAGAACATTGAGTCGTAAGGTCAGAGAGCTGCATGTTTACAATTTATAGTTATCAGTTAACAGTTGACAGTTTGCAATTAATTTAAACATTTGATGAGTTAAGTTTGGTAATTATTTCTTCGGGGTAGATGGGGCGGCCATCATATTTTAATAATTTGTCGGTAATAAGAATACCGGTTTTTTCGGCAATCAGTTCCGCCAACTGGCCGGTGGAATTGCACTCGATATCGATGATGTGCTTGGCCTTACCTAAAACGTCTTTAACGGCAGCGGTCGGGAAAGGACTCATCCAGGTAATGTGCAGATAGTTAACACCGATAGTATCCCTGATAGCGTGCAGGATATTGTTTTTATTGCTGCCCCACGAGACCAAAGTAATTTCTGCAGATGCGGGGCCAAATAGTTCGGGCGGCTGCATATCTTCCTTTTCACAAGTAGCCTGCTTGCGCATGCGCTTGTCAGCCTGCATTACGACATCAGCAGATTCTTCAGTAGAGAAACCGGCTTCTAAGTGTTCGTCGGAGTTGGCAATGAAAAAATTACCTGTTCCAGGAATAGTTCGGTATGAAATGCCGTCTTCCTCCTGCGCGTAACGAGCGAAGTTGGGGTTGAAATCGGTGGTGAATTTACCGGAGTTGAGCTGGTAACCGGAAATGTCAAAAACCGGGTAACTTTGGTCATCGTCACAAATATTTTTATCGATAAGAAGAATTACCGGAGTCTGATATTTCTGAGCCAGGTTTAGGGCCTTCATGGTGAGGTTAAATGCGTCCAAACCGTCACCGGCTGCCAGCACAATTCTGGGAATAGTCCCCTGGTGGGCATGAAGAATAAATTGCAGATCGCCCTGGCCACTCCAGGAAGGCAAACCCGTGGCCGGACCGGGACGCATACCGTTAATTATCACAACCGGAGTCTCGGTCATAGCGGCCAACCCCAAACCTTCGGTCATCAAACAGAATCCCCCGCCTGAGGTCGCCGTCATCGATCTGGCCCCGGCAAAACCTGCACCTATCGCCATAGTCAGGGCGGCAATTTCATCTTCAGGCTGTTTGTAGATGTAGCCATACTTTTCCTGATGAACGGCAAGAGCCTGGAGAATTCCGGAAATGGGAGACATCGGATAGATAGAAGCAAACTGGAGCCCTCCGGCAATGGCGCCAAGCGCCACGGCTTCAGCGCCATTGACGATCATTTTTTGTTCAATCTTTTCCAACGAAGCGAGAACTGTATTTAACTGATCCGCAAAGGATTGCCTGACAAAATCGTAACCTGATTTGGCGGCGGAAATATTTTTGGAAATAAGCTCTTCCCCTTTGTCCGAATACTCAAGGCGAATCAAATCGTAAAGGAGATCAACTTTTCCCCCCAAAAGGGCAATTGTCGCACCTAAGGCGACCGTGTTTATAAGCAGCTCCAAACCAGCTAATTTTGACAAAGGAACCGGATAGAGATTTACGCCTGTCACTAACTTTGAGGTGTCAATTCTTTTGTCGGCGTCAAACATCGCCCCACTGCCAGGAAGCAGCTCGGCTGCATGTTTGTTGATAGTGTCCTGATTGAGGGCGATTAAAAGATCAGTTTTTTGAAGAGGGGTACTGATGTCTTCACGGGAAATTAGAATCTGTTCAACATTGTGGCCACCGCGAATAAGTGAGGGAAATTCGGTGTAAGTATGGATATTGAATCCGGAACGGGTGGCAACTTTACTAAGAGTCAAACCGGCTGATTTGATCCCCTGACCGGCCTGGCCGCCAATTTTTATGGAAAAAAAAGTTTGATCAGACATATTTTTTTTAAAAGGCTTCGGAATAAATTCTTTCTTTGGGACAATTGTGAGCAATTAAAATTTTGGTGGCTTCTTCCATCATTTTTGGATTACCGCACAGGTATGCCGCGCACTGGCTGGCATCGGGAATTTCTTTTTCCAGAAGTTCAGTTACGTGACCTACTGCCCCCTGCCAGGTTTCATCTGGCTGTGAGAGGGAAATTTTGTAATGGAAATTGGGGTGTTCCTGTTGTAATTTCTGGAAATAATCCTGCCAAAAAACATCGCTTGTATGTCTGAGACCGAAGTAAAAATCGATGGAATCCTCTACTGCGGGGTGTTTTATTGCCGCTTCGAGAATTGACCGCAGCGGACTGCACCCGGATCCGGTGCCGAAAAACAGCAAGCGCTTGGCGCCATCGTCCGGTTTGTAAGTAAAAATTCCAAAGGGCCCCAGATAGGCCACTTTGTCACCCGGTTTGACGTTTTCGAAGAACTTTGATCCCGGGCCTCCCGGAGATGTATCTACTAAAAGTTGGAATTTTCTTTCATCTGTCTGAGAAGCTATCGAATAACTATTGATCCGGTTGGGAGCTACCTTGATACTTATGTACTGGCCAGCTTTGTAAACCAGAGGCTGCTCGGACTCAAATTCCAGCAAACGGAACTTGGCGGCTAAAACGTTGTTACTTAATACAGCTGCAGTATGAAAGGCGGAAGGAATAACGGCAGGACGGGGAACAAGACCTCCCAAGACTATCTTTGTATCGACAGCCCAAACATCATTGTGGGTGATAATTACCGGATTGATTTCTATGTCAGTCGCTTCGGGGACCAGGGGAATTAACTGAGTGAAATTGACAATCAGATCGTAGAGTTTTTCCAAAGGATATTCCGGTTCTCCGGGATGGTTTTGCAGCAACTTTCTGACCTTTGAACCCTCTACCAGCTTTTTTACCTGCTCACGGCTTACGGGAAGTATTTTCAGGTTCCTATCGGCCACCAGTTCGGCCAGTTGACCACCTGCACCAAAGAGAAGTACGGGGCCAAAAGTAGGGTCGTGTTTTAATCCAACTATCACCTCAATACCGGTGGAAACATCCTTTTGGACCTGGAATTTTAAATCGGCCCGGGAGCTATCCGGAATCAAGGTAATATTGTGATTGAGTCTTTCCCAAGCCAGTTCAAGCTGCGTGCCGTCCCAAATATTGGTAACTACTCCACCGACGGTGGCCTTGTGCAAAAGACCCGGAGAAGAAAGTTTGAGGACAATCGGCCAGCCGATCTGCCCGGCGAATTCGCGAGCCCCTTCCACAGAATCTACCTGCCTGGTGGCCGGGGTGGGAATTCCCAACAAAGAAACAACTTCATTGGCCTCAAGATTATTCAGAGAAGGATGAGCCGATGAAAGAGCGCCTTTGACAATTTCCTTAATCCGGTCCGAATCGGGAGCGGGAGAAAACTGTGAAGGAGCCTGTAGTTCTACCGGTTGAAGCTGTCTTTTTTTCCATTGCCACATAGCTCCGATGGTACTTATGGCTCTTTCCGGAAAACGGAATGAAGGAATTTGGTTTTGATTTAGAATTTGTTCGCCTTCACTGACTAACTGGCCGCCGATAAAACAGCAAAAGATGGGTTTGGCGTACTTTTTTGACAGATCAGTAATGGCCTGGGCAGTTTTTTTCACCTGGGTCATGACCTGGGGAGTAAGAATAACCAGCAGACTGTCTGCCAAATTGGTAGAAAGGATTATTTCCGCAGCTTTGGCATATCTGTCCGCCAAGGCATCGCCGAGAACATCCACCGGATTGAGAATTCCGGCCGACCTGGGTAAAACTTCCTGTAACTTTGTTTTAGTGTCAGTGTCGAACTGGGCCAGTTCCAATCCGGAGGCGACAACGGCGTCGGCGCTAATTACGGCTGGTCCGCCGGCGTTACTGATTATGGCGACACGGGGGCCGGTAGGAGCATTTTCCCAAGCAAATGCCCGGGACAAATCAAAAAAGTCTTCCATGGTCTGGGCACGGATGATCCCGGCCTGAGACAGGGCTGCTTCCAAAATGCTATCCTCACCGGCGATCGACCCGGTATGAGATTTCATGGCAGAGGCAGCTTCTTTGGTTTTCCCCGGTTTGATAATAAATACCGGGTCAGTCAGGCTGATTTTTTGGGCAATCCGGATAAACTCCGATCCCTTCGAAATTGATTCCAGATACAGTCCAATGGGATGGCAGGTGTGAGGAGTATCGGACTTTGGATTGGTGTCGTGAAAGAATTCCAGAAAATCATTTTCATTGAGAACGGTTTTGTTACCTAGAGTTATGAAATCGGAAAAACCCAAAGAAGTAGAATTACACCAGTCAAAGAGACTCGCGGCTATGGCCCCCGACTGGGAAATAAATCTCAGGTTTCCTGTTTTTTGTGAAGGCTGGCCAAAAGTGGCATTAATAGGGCAATTATTGTTTACAAAACCCAAACAATTCGGGCCAAGAATCTGCAAGGAATATTTTCCCGCAATTTCCAACATCTCATCTTCAAGCTTTTGACCTTCAGGGCCAATTTCTTTGTATCCTGCGGTGTAGATGAGAACGTTTTTTATACCTTTCTCCCCGATCTGATTTAAAGTCTGAGAGACTAAATTCACCGGAAGGGCGACAATGGCCAAATCAACCACTTCAGGAAGACTATTAACATCCGAATAACAAGTTAAGCCATTTATGTCCGAAACGTTGGGATTGACAGGATACAATTTGCCCGGGAATTTTGAATCGATTATATTTTTCAGAACAATTGCTCCGACTTTTTCCGGAGAACGAGAGGCGCCGATGACGGCAACAGTCTTGGGAGACAATAGGGCAGTAAGGTCTTTCACTCTATTAATAGAGTAACAGATATTAACTCCCCCGTCACCCCCATTACCTCACCCTTTGGTCTTCACTCCTAATCTAGGCTTTCATAATTGGTACCTCACCCCTTTATCCCCTCTCCTAATTTATGAGAGGGGAAGGGAGAGGTATATTTAGACTATGAGAAGAAAATTTCCCTTTAATTTCAATTCCATGGTTAATCGAAGAAGAAAATTGCGGGGGGACAGTACTGAAAGTGAAAATATTCTTTGGAGCGCGCTTAGAAACAATAAGTTGGGAGTAAAATTCCGAAGACAATACAGCGTTGAGGGATATGTGGTTGATTTTTATGGTCCGGAAAAAAGGTTGGCTATCGAAATTGAAGGGTCAATACATGATAAAAATTAACAAAAAATTTACGATGTTTATCGGAAAAAAATGATTGAGGCGTATAAGATTAAGTTTTTGGTATTTACAAACATTGATGTGATGTTCAGATTTGATCAGATGATAAATAAGATTAATACCTCACCCCTTTATCCCCTCTCCTAATTTATGAGAGGGGAAACAATGGGAATATTTGGTAGGTGAATAGAAGGTGATATATTTGACTTATGAAAGTGATTGAAAAATTTATTTTGGGGAAAGCGCCGGATCAGACAAAGTGTGAAGACGGAATATTTGTG
>Ga0172379_10010580_pt1 | contig 11127 bp, 13 predicted proteins | sample GrowelOW334metaG_FD_119756 | JGI IMG/M metagenome (GOLD analysis project Ga0172379, IMG submission 119756) | Groundwater microbial communities from an aquifer near a municipal landfill in Southern Ontario, Canada - Groundwater well OW334 metaG | ecosystem: Environmental > Aquatic > Deep... | reverse complement strand
CATCCCATCATGAATGGATTGCGCTGGACGATAATCTCTCTATGCGAGCGACCAATCTTGCTCTTGCACCAGCGTGGGTTTGCCACACGTTCATGTCGCCATGACGTGAGTAATGAAGCACATTGCATTGCTGCAACGCACACCATCACACTTTTCACTTTTGGCCCTCCGAAGCTCCATAGGAGCGAAGGGGGCTTGTATGGTCTCTGTGGTACTTTCCCTCGGTTTACATGACGCTTTCAGGTGGCATGATGGCCAGGCTCCTATGCGTGTCACGGTATGCCGGGTTGCCGTTAGCAACACACTTTGTCAGCGGCGATTGCTCACCACCAGGTGTTCGGACTTTCCTCCCCACGTCGCTCCTTCGGAGCTATGAGGGGTAACCGTCTTGTATCCCCGACGGTTGAAGAATAATAGCAAAAAAAGAATGAAATTGCAATGAAACATCAAACGGCGACCCACGTAGGATCGCCGTATCGTTTTCGTGCCGGACTATTCGTTGAAGTCCGGCCACCAGTAGTCGTCGGAGGCGTTGAACACCTCTTCCGTTGGAGCTTCTCTTCGGAGTTTGGTGACGTATTCCTGAAGCTTTTCGATTGATCTATCGGAAAGGAATGCCTTCGAAGCGGCATGGCGGTATGCCGAATCGCGCACCTCTTTTTCGAGCCTTGTCGTCATTAAGATCATTTCGAGCAGATCGGCTTTTCTGATCACGAGGTCTGGCGAGAATCCTTTGAAGAGTCTTCCTGCGACATCTTTAGTAATAATGCCGCCATCGATGACCAATCGCCCGATTTCGCTTGCCTCGGTGCGCATTTGAGTCCGATTTTTATCTGTGGCTTTTGATAGCCACAGGCCAATGATGATGAGGCCGATGCGTTTTTCCAGGACTGGCACTTGAACAGGGTCGCTCCCTAATTCTCGGTATTCCCTTGCCGTTGTATTTGGAGAAAACGAGATTATCGAGTGTACTTTTCGAGTCTTTCGTTCTGGTCCTGACGCGGCTAGTCGTTGTCTTTTCCGACCCTTTTTCTTTGGAGGCTCTTCTATTTCTCCTGAAACCACTTTTTCTAGAGCTCCCTGGAGTGGGGAGCGAGATTGTGAAACTGGTCGTTTTGTTCTGTTGTGCCTGGGGGAGGCTTCGCGGGTACACGGTCTGGCGGAACTTGAAACGTTGGACAAGGTTTACTCCTGAGAAGGAACGCGGATAGCGGAGGCAGCATGTCTGAAAACCAGACGTACAGCGCCCATATAATTACTGATTTTTTGGTAAAAGTCAACCAAAACAGCAAACGGCGACCCTGCGTGGGCCGCCGTCATGAGCGTAGAAAATGTGTTCTGGCGGGCCGACGTCTACTTGGCGCCGCTTCCGGTCCTTGACCTGTACCGGTCAAGAGCGACCAGAATTGTGACATAGGCTTCAACCGACATCGCAGTTTCGTCTGCTTCCGGCTGTCCGACCATAACATTCCAGATTTCGTCCTTGCCGTTATGGCGAATGCAGAATTCTACTGCTTTCTGGATTATTCGGATTTTCTGCCAGTCTTCCGTCGCATTGAGTTCGAGAGCCGCTGCGATGGCGTCGTTTCTCGCATACTCGGCGCTCCGAATTGTGGCCTCGATGATGGCGCGCAGTTTGCCGCGTTTTTTTCCATCAGTAGGAACCATGCTTCCGATCGAGAAGATCAGCGCGACGACGAACTTCTGTACCGTGTTCGTTTGCCAGGACGCGACGGCGTCGGAAGCCTGTCTTTCGAAGGCTCCAATTTTGCGCTGCGGCGTGGTCTCTGCTTGAAGCGTTGTCGACTCCGTCTTGGCGACGGCGGGACGGCACGAGGATTTTCCGGTGCTCTCAAATCTCCTTCGATGGAAGGGATGGCGACGGTTTTGAGTAGCGGCCGGTTGTTGTGTCTGAGAAATCAAGATTCTCTCCGTGTTCCTGTGTGGTCTTTTTACTCTCCCCGAGTTTGGGTTGAGCTGGGACAGATTGCCATGAATTTGGCTTTCTGTCAACAAAAATCCACCGGATTCGATGATTCGAATGCGGTGGATTTCCTCTGAGACATGATTTTTAGGTCATTCTCAGAGGCGTGATGTGGCATTCTGGCTGGCAGAAAGGCTAGGCCTTTTTGAACTGCGGAGCCAGGAACACGAGGAAGATGAACCCGCCGCCCACTGTGAGGAGGGTTTTCATGACGTTGCCTTCGCAGAAGGCGAAGGCTAAGGTTTTGCAGACGGCGTTTACCAGGGAGAAAAGTCCGTAGAGGACGTAGTCTCCGGCGGTGTATGCCCAGTGCTGTTTTGCGGGTATGGCCGTGGACAGCTCATGAAAGTTTGTCATGAACGTGTGGCCGAAGTAGACCACGGTGTCCCACATGTGGTGGAAGAATCCAATGATTCCGTGGAGGACGTAGCTGGCGACGGTGATGGGATTCCCCATGACGTTTTGGTCGTGATTGAGGAGACTTGCCGCGAGGGCCAGGGCGTAGATGACAGCGAAGGCGAGAACGAGTCTGAGAAGTAACTTCATGGTGAGCTCCGGATTGAAAGGGGAAAGAAACGGGGAGACTTGATGAAATCGAACTGAAAAGTATAGCAAAAAATAGGGGTTTCGTCAATGTGGAAAGAACAAAAATACCGCCAGTGTTAGCGGTATTTTTGCGGATTTGAGAACAGCTAGAGCAGAAGGCCCATGCGGGATTTTATGATTTGGATCTTTGCTTCCGCCAGAGTTGAGGCTCGAGATGAGCCATCAGCAATGATTCGAATGAGCTCGTCTTCATTTCTGAGATATTCCTGCATCTTGCCTTGAATTGGGGAGAGGAAGGAGATGAGCGCCTCTGCTGTGGCATCTTTTATATCTTTCATTCCTTTATCTGAGAATCGATTTACGATCGATTCCGTTGATTCGCCCGATGCAAGGCTCAAGATTGTGATGAGATTCTTGAGGCCTGGTCGAGCGTCATCAAGAGTGATTCCTAGGGTTGAGTCCGTGACTGCGGCACGGATTTTTTTGGTAATAGTATCTGCATCATCGGTGATTGAAACGTAGTTTTTCGTGCTTACAGCACTTTTACTCATCTTTTTTTCTGGATTGTCTAAGCCAAGAATTCGTGCGCCTTCTTTGCGAATGACTGGTTTTGGGACGGTGAATGTTTGTCCAAAGTCTCGATTGAATCGTTCTGCAAGGTCTCTTGCAAGCTCGACGTGTTGCTTTTGGTCTGCGCCAACGGGTACTTCGTCAATATCGTAGAGAAGAATGTCTGCGGCCATGAGTACAGGATAGGTGAAGAGTCCAACAGAGACGGCCTCGCCCTTGTTTAATGATTTGTCTTTGAATTGTGTCATGCGTTCAAGCTCTCCCATTCGGGCAACGGTCTGCAAGAGCCATCCAAGCTGTGTATGTGCTGGGATTTGTGACTGTTGGAAGAGTGTAGTCTTATTTGAATCAATTCCTGCTGCGAGATATGCAGCTGCAAGAAAGAGGATGTTTTTTCGGAGTTCGTCAGGTTTCTGTGGAACGGTTAAGGCGTGTAGGTCAACAAGCATGACCGAGAGGTCGTAGTCATTTTGCATTGCGATGGCTGGGAGAACTGCACCAAAGAGATTCCCTATGTGAAGTGTGTTTGTTGGTTGGATTCCGGTGATTGCGCGCATATGTTGGAAGTGTAATAGAAAAGGGTGAAGAGAAAAAGTTTTGTTTGCTTTAAAGGGCAAAAAACAATACAATACGGCCGAGATTTTTTGATAAATCTCTGTGCGGATGTGGCGGAATTGGTATACGCGCAGGTCTCAGAAGCCTGTGTCTTCACAGACTTGAGGGTTCGAGTCCCTCCATCCGCACCACAAAACACCGTCTGTTATGACGGTGTTTTGCTTACCAGAGTGTTCGTTTTGTTTTTCTATACCATCCTTCAACATTTGCAAATCGGTCAGACGGTGTTGCAACGCTTGTAATGGTAGTTCCGTGAAGTTTCGGGCTGACGGCGTAAACGTATGCAGGCTGATAGAGCATGATTGCTGGAACAGACTCATTGAAAGCGGAAACGAGCGATTGTGCAGCTTCGACTGCTTTTTGCGGATCTGTGCTTGTTCGAGCAAGGGCGATTGCTGCGTCAACCTTGCGATCTGCAAATCCGCCAAGGTTTAGTCCAGGGTATGTTGTTTGAGATGAATGCCAGAAAGGATAAAGGTCTGGATACGCTCCATAGCGTTCTCCGGCAAGAAGAACATCGTAGTCATGATTTTTTACAATGTCATTTTGTAATGCGAGTTGATTGACCGAGAAAATCGCTACAGATGCTCCAAGCGCGGACCATTCAGATTGAAGCTCTGTTGCTGCGGCTAAGAGGTCTGGGGAGTCGAGTGTGGTAATGCTGAAAGAAAGTGTGGTTCCTTCTTTTGCTCGAATGGTTGCGCCTTCGGCGAGCGTCCAGCCGGCAGCGTCAAGTGTTGCTTTCGCGCCTTCAGGGTCGGCGGTAGGGACGCTTAGGCTCGCGTCATATCCTGGCATGTCAGAAAGAATGGGGGAGACTATTGGAGTTGCGAGTTTTCCTGCAGCCGTTTGTGTTATTTTTGTTCGATCAACGGCTTGATTTAGTGCTTTGCGAACTGAATCATCTGCAATAATCATCGAATGTTTTTCATTAAAGAAAGCGGCGGTGAACTGTGAAAGAAGCGGGGAACCGAGATGAATGACCCCATCGTCTGAAAGGCTTTGTGCATCTGCCGCAGAAAGTACTGATGCTCCTTCGATATTATTATTTCTTACTGCTTCCGTAAGTTCTTGAAGGTCGTTGTAGAATTTTATTGTTATTTCGTTGAGATATACCGTATTACGATAGAACGATGCATTTCTTGTAAGCGTATAGCTTTTTAGGACGCCTTTATTGTCTTTGGCGAGTTTTGAAAAAACAAAAGGACCACTTCCTATTGGTTTAATATTCAGTGTGGTGAGTGGTGCATTTTGTGGAATAACATCCGCCCAGAGGTGTTCTGGAAGAATTCCAACAGTGAGGGCGGCGAGAAGTGGGGTGAACGGTTCATTGAGTGTAATGATCACTGTTCGATCATCTGTTGCATTCACTTGCGTATCCGCAAAGCTCACCGCAAGCGGGCTGTGATATTCAGGGTTTTGAATTGCGCTGATCGTAAAGAGAATATCTGCACTTGTGACTGGCTCTCCATCGTGCCACTCGGCATTTTCTCTGAGAATGAATGTGTAGGTTTTTTGATCTTCAGAAACTGTATATGACTCTGCGAGATCTGGAACGAGTCCATGGTTCCCGTCAGTACGCATGAGGCCGCTATAGAGGAGTCTGGTAAGGTCTGCATCTACATCACTACCAGTAGCGTAGAGGGGATTGATGTATTGCGGAGTGCCAATCGCACCTTCAATATAAGAACCTCCAATTTTTGGAAGTACAGTTTCGTGTGACAGGAGCGTTCGAATTCCGAGTGTTAGAGATGAAAGAAAAAGTATGCTCAAAGCGATGTTTGCGATCCTTTTTTCTTTTTGATTTAAAAATCGCGGAAGCTCCTTCCATTGTTTCCAATGAGGAAATTTTGTTCCGCGAAGATTAACGACTTGTCGCATTGCGACCGTTGCCGCCGAAGGAGAGTTGTGGGTTTGCACGAAATTACGGATCGAGGCGATCGCGTGTTTGACGTGTGAGCGCAATGATAAAAGAGGGGAAGGAATAGGGTCTTTTTAGACCGCGAACAAGCTATTTGCGAGCGAAATTGCAAGAAATGCAATTGCGAGAATTATTGTTGCAATATGCAGCTTTTTCTCAATACCACGACGAGTGCGATAAAAACTTCCATCTCCACCAAATGCAAGTCCGACGTTTGCACCACGAGCTTGAATGAGAATTGATGTCGTAAGCAAAATCGCGAGCACGATTTGAACAATGTCGAGAATCATAGTGAGAAAAGGGTATCAAATTTGTAGATTTGCGTAAAGCTATGAGGGGAGATTTATGCTATGATTGGCGAAGAATATGGATGATATGAACATATTGGACGACCTCCAAGAGCCTGAAAAAATCGTTCCTCGTTTCTCTGTTCGGAAGATGAAGGGCACGTTGCTTTTTGTTGGAATTTTGACGGTGGTCGTGTTTTTTTCTTGGAAAGTGTTCAGTTTTTATCAAGACATTCGTTCTGGAGCCATCAATCCAGGGCTGGCGTATACAACAACAGACTTTACTCGCGCGGCTTCTGTTTTTGCGGCAAAAGCTGCATCAGATGGTAGTGGAACCGGAAATCTTCTCGGCGTCCATAGTCCGTCGATTGGTTCGCTGGACGCGAAGGTTACGATTGTTGAGTTTGCTGATTTTGGTTGTGTGTATTCGCAAGAGAGTGCACCAATTATCCGTGCTATTGCGAAACAATATGCAAATGATGTGTATTTCGTATTCCGCGATTATCCCATTGACGAGCTTCATCCTGGAGCTTCAATTGCTGCAGAAGGAGGCGGATGCGCTCAAGAACAAGGCAAATTTTGGGAGTATCATGATGCAGTATTTGCGAATGGAGACGAGTTAAGTGTCGCTTCTTTGTTGATCGTAGCCGAAGAGATTGGATTAGATGTTGAGAAGTTTCAGCGTTGTATTGACTCTGGTTATTACACAGCAGATGTAAAGAGCGATATTGCAGACGGTGCTGCTGCTGGAGTAGTCGGCACGCCAACATTTTTCTTTAACGGCGAGAAAGTTGAAGGATCGATTCCGTTTACAATATTTAACCAAATCATCAATGCGATGCTTCAGACGTAACATAGTGATTTTTGCGATTATTCTTTTTTCTGCGTTTGCGCCAAATGTAAGTTTTGCGGTGCAATCATGCGAATGTTTTTGCGGAAAGGATACAGAAGGAGCGGTAGATAAGGGCGCAATGACTCAAGATAAGTGTCAAAGTGCGTGTTCGAAGGATTTGAAAAGATACATTGGGTGTTTTATAGATTCGGCTCAATATCCTTCGCAAAGTGATAGGTGTTGGACAAAGGCAGAATGCGCTGCGTGGAGTGATGAAATAAACGGAGAGAAGGTTACTGCAGATTGGGGAGATGTATTCCCTGCGGATTGCGCAAAAACAAAAACAACGCAGCAAGAGATGCACTATTGTTATGCAAATGATGTTCCTTACGATCTGAATATCTCAATCGGTTCCGTAACAAAAGTTCAAAATTTTCCAGAATATATTAATGCAGTTTATACCTGGCTTCTTCCCGCTGCGGCGCTTATCGCCGTTGTTATGATGATGATTGGCGGATTGCAATATGTTCTTGCTCGCGGAAAGTCGAAATATGTTGATGCCGCGAAAACGCGCATTACGAATGCTATTACTGGAATGGTGATTTTGCTGAGCATCTTTGTTATTCTGAATCTTATTGATTCGCAGTTAACTGTTTTTGAGTCATTAAAGACTCCGCTTATTAAGGAGGTTGTGGTGCTTGATTCGACATCTTCATGCGAACAGCTAGAAGATTATGGATACAAGATTGATCATCCTAATGGCACGGAATGTGGAGATAAAGGGACGATAGATCTGGAGAATTCTGTTTTAAAAAATAATGCAATTGGATCGTGGAAGGATGGAGAAGAATGTGATTATTACTCATGTCCTTTGGACGGTTTCGCGTGTTTATCAGATGGGACTTGCGTAGCGTGTGGAGAGATACCAACCCCTTCGTCTGAAACGTGTTCGTGGTTTGAAGAGTTGCGCGGAGGAAGAGACGGTAAGTTATTTACATTTTGTAGGTATGATGCAACGTCAAATTCTTGTATGGGGGTGACTGCTACTACAGAAGCAAGTAGCTTTTATTGTCCAACCATGCAAACGTATTCTGACGCATCAAAGAATAAGACGACTCCTGCATGCGATTACTATGGAACTTTACGATTGGTAACAAAAGCTGGTTCTGAACCTATAGGGTCTGTAAGAGGAAAAGATATTTTGAAAGAAATTTGTACAGAAGATTATTGCGGTCTTGCAGGATTTAATGGAGGAACAAAGTGCGTGTATAACGAAGGGGCAGATGTGAAGACGTATTTGTTCGGTCTGGTTACATCAACAAGCCAAGGGTACTTCTGCCATACGTTCTAGCGAGATTCAACTAAAAAAACATCCCTGCATTTCTGCGGGGATGTTTTTTGATCTACTTTTTTACGACGAGTTCGCGGAGTTTGCGGCCGAAGTCTTTAATGAAGTTCAGCTTGCTCTTGCGAACCTTGTATCGCTTAAGAACTTCGATTTTTACAATTGACGGAGCTGAGGTTGGAAAGATTTTTTCCACGCCATATCCGTTCGTTTCCTTGCGAACAACGAATGACTTTGAAGCGCCTGCGCCGCGGGTCCCGATAATAAGGCCTTCGAAAATCTGAATACGTTCACGGGGTTCGCCTTTTGCGTTTACGTCCTGAATTTTTTCGTGGATTCGAACCATCATGCCAGTCTCAACCTTTGGAATCGCAGTTTGTGTTTGTTCTACTTCGGTCATAGGGAATTCAATATGGCGCGCAGTGTAGCCAAAATTTGAGTGTCGGTCAAGAAATGGCCGCTGTAATCAGGTGAGTGGTCTGTTCTGCGTTGAGATTCGTTGTATCTATGACGATATCGTACTGGGTAAGATCGAGCGGATCTATTCCGTACCATTTGGCATATCTTATGCGGTTTTGATCCATTCTTTTGGAAATTATGTGTTTAGTTTCATCTAGGGACGTGTAATTCGGCTCATCGTCACGGCCAGATTCGGTTGTTCTTGCTTTAAAAATCCGAGCTGCTGCAACGTCGGAATCCACAGCAAGAAAGATTTTGAAGCTTTGCGGAATGAAGAACCACGAAAGGAGACCATCGATGATGAAATTATCTTCGGTTTGTCCCAATTTTTTTTGATAGTCGTCGACCTCTTTGTCTGTGTTTGGATCCGTCATCCCAAGTTCGTTGAGTTCGTCGATAGAGATGTCACGAACTTGCGCCATTTCTCCACGAAGATCCCCAATGGAATAAGACTTGAGGTTAAGGCGTTCTGCAAGGAGATTTTTTACTGTTGATTTTCCTGCGCCTGGCACACCAGAGAGCGTGAGAATCATAGTTGGGTTATGCGCTGCCAATTCCAGCAAGCATCTTTTTCTTTGTTGGCGTGAGATGTTCAAGGACTGTTTGGAGTTCTGAAGGAAGCGGAGCATTGAATGTTTGGCGTTCACTATTTGGAAGGGTGATCGTCAAGGACCGAGCATGGAGAAATAGGCGGGGGATTGGCAGCTGTTTTACGCCTTTCTTTATGTAGAGCTTGTCTCCGGCAACGGGGTGCCCGAGTGCAAAGAAGTGGGCACGAATTTGGTGCGTGCGCCCTGTTTCTATGCGAATATCAAGTAATGTGGCGTTTGTGTATCGTTCAGTGACGTCGAAATGTGTTATTGCCTCCTTCCCATCTTGCGAATGTGGACGTGCTGCCATGCGGGCCTTTGTTTTCGATCTGGCGATAGGGAAGGTGATGGTTCCTGCGTCGTCGATGACGGATCCCATAACAAGAACGGTGTATCGTTTTTCATTTGCGCGCCGTCGAAATTGCTCTTTTAAGTGTGCAAAAGCTTCTCGTGTTTTTGCCACGATCATTACGCCGGAGGCGTCTTTATCCAGTCGGTGCACGATTCCGGATCGTTCTTTGTCGTCTCCAACTTCTTTAAGGTTTGGAATGTGATTTTTTAGAGCGTCAACAAGCGTTACTTCTGTACTTGACGACGTTGGATGGACAAGGAGCCCTGCCGGCTTATTTAGGACGACAACATCAGTGTCTTCGTAGAGAATATCAAGCGCGGGAAGGACTTTTTCAGGAGCTTTTTCGTTATTCGATTTTGTTTCGTCAATGGTGATTTTTTGTTCTTTTGTCACCATTTGGTGGCCAGTTGCTTGAACGCCATTAACAAAAATAGCCCCTTGAACAATGAGCTTTTGTGCCTTTGCACGGCTGATTTTCAGTGCTTCAGCAAGCGCGACGTCGATGCGTTGTTGATCGACATTTTTGAGGGAAATGCGTTTCATTGCTGGAGTATCGCATAGATTCGTGGGTTCGGAAAGCGCGTATACTTGAGATTGTTGCACTTTACGCGTAAGATACCGCCACTAAGGATGTGAGTTGTCTGGCATTTTTATTAGTTTTTTAGATCAAGAAGAGTAGAAAATGTATTAAGTTTGGTCAGATGCAAGGCGGAGTGAGGACGGTCGTCAAGACGTACTTAAATGTACGTCGTCGACCGCCCGGAACGACAACGCGGCAGATGACCAAACTTGGATACATTTTCTTTCGGGCCTGTAGCTCAGTTGGTTAGAGCACCGAGCTTATACCTCGATGGTCCCTGGTTCGAGTCCAGGCGGGCCTACCATGTCATCTATTTTATGTATTTTGTTCTACCGTTACTTCTTTTTCTTGCAGTTATTTTTGGGGTTGTTGGTCGAAAGCATCATAATCATGAGTTTATTTTGTTGTCTTATATTTTTGTACTTGCCGCGTTTGGTGTTGGATCAATTTTGTTTCTTGCGTTGAACGCTTTCCCATCGTAACTATGCAGATTGATTCAAACGTTATTTGGATGCTTTTTGCCCTGTGGTTCGTTATTTATTGGATTTTGGGTGGAGTTTTTTTTGCCATTGTTTCTGCTACGAGATTCATGAACACACGAAAGGCGCTTTTTAGTTGTCTGTTTACTGTTGGAAGCGTTGCGGCGGCATATGGCGCTTCGGTTGTTGGGCTTCTCCTTGCTCGGCCTTCTGGACCGCGATGCGCTGAAGCTGTAATAAATTCTGGAGTTAATCATCGTGGATCCTTCGTAGTATTTTCGGATGTTCTTTCATGTGGATTTGGGGCACTTATGAGTGCCGGAGGGCTATTTTTCGTTCTTTTGCTTACGGTTGGTATGGTTGCGCTTTTGGTTTCTCGGGTCGAAAAACAAAAGCCAAAAAAAGATTGACATAAGGCAAGAAGTATTTGTATCCTTCGCTCACTTTTGCGCGCATAGCTCAGTTGGTTAGAGCGTCACATTGACATTGTGAAGGTCCGTGGTTCGAATCCACGTGCGCGCACCACAAAACACCCTGCCAGTTCGGCAGAGTGTTTTGTTTTAGGCT
>Ga0172379_10010579_pt1 | contig 11128 bp, 12 predicted proteins | sample GrowelOW334metaG_FD_119756 | JGI IMG/M metagenome (GOLD analysis project Ga0172379, IMG submission 119756) | Groundwater microbial communities from an aquifer near a municipal landfill in Southern Ontario, Canada - Groundwater well OW334 metaG | ecosystem: Environmental > Aquatic > Deep... | reverse complement strand
TTCAAGTGGAACATTTGTTCACATCATCTCGGATGTCGGTTTTTCTGGGAAGGCGCTTTATTATTCTGGATCTTTTACCAATACTGGTCCGATACCTCCAAAAGCCGAACAAAAAACAAATTACACTATTGTGTGGACGCTTTCTAATACTGCTAATAGTATTTCAAAAGCGCAAATAAAAGCTACCATTCCTTCATGGACAACTTTTTTGGGAACAATTTCTCCTACTGGAGAGGATTTAATATACAATGATTCCACCAGGGAAATAACTTGGAATGTAGATAGAATACCGAAGGGTACTGGAATTACAGGACTCGCGCGTAGTGTCTCTTTTCAAGTTTCTTTTATGCCTTCGCTTTCTCAAGTTGGTACAATTCCACTCATTATAAATGACGCTATTTTGACTGGACATGATGATTTTGCTAATGTAGATATTACAGTAAACAAAGCAGGTCTCAACACTAGGCTTGATAATGATGTGGCGTTTCCTCTCGGCGGCGGGGTTGTCGTGAAGTAATATATTAAATATATGAAAGAAGAAAACAAAAAAGAAAAAAAAGATGATTTGATGGAAAAAATAGTTTCGCTTTGTAAAAGAAGAGGGTTTGTGTATCCGAGTTCTGAGATTTATGGGGGAATGGCTGGTGTTTATGATTACGGTCATTATGGAACTTTACTTAAAGAAAATATAAAAAATATATGGCTTAAACATATGATTCAGCTTCGTGATGATGTTTATGGTTTAGATAGTTCAATCTTTATGCACCCACAAACTTGGGTGGCTTCTGGCCATGTTGGGGGATTTAATGATCCACAAGTGGATTGTAAAAATTGTAAATCTAGATTTAGGGCAGATCAGCTTTTAGAAAGTTTTGGAGTTATTATTGATGACAAGACGCCCATTGAAACCATGAACGCTGAGCTTGATAAATTGCGTGCGGGAAAAAAACTTATATGTCCAAATTGCAAATCAATAGATTTAACTCCCGCAAAAACATTTTCTCTAATGGTTAAATCAAATCTAGGATCTCCAGTAGATATTTTAAGCGAAGAAAATGTTACATATTTAAGACCTGAAACTTGTGGTGGTATTTATTTAGAATACAAAAATACTCTTGACTCACTTCATCCAAAACTGCCTTTTGGAATTGCTCAAGTCGGCAAGGCGTTTAGAAATGAGATTGCTGCTCGTCAATTTATTTTTCGTACGCGAGAATTTGAGCAAATGGAAATGCAATATTTTCATCATAAATCACAGACCAAAACTTTATATGAAGACTGGAAAAACACTCGCTTTGCTTGGTATTTAGAATATGGCATCCCAGAAGAAAAAATAAAATGGTATAAGCATGAAAAATTAGCGCATTATGCGAGTGAGGCCTATGATATTGAATATGCTTTTGATTTTTTTGGAGGCAGTTTTAAAGAAGTAGAGGGTATCCACGCGAGGGGAGATTGGGATTTGTCTCAGCATTCAAAGTTCTCTGGTGTTTCACTAGATTATTATGATGAGGAAACCAAAGAAAGATTTATTCCGCATATTATGGAAACATCTGTTGGTTTGGCTAGATTATTTTTAATGTTTCTAGATAATGCCTATTCTGAAGAAGTGAAAGGTGGTGAGACGCGAGTTTTTTTGAAACTTGACCCAAGACTTTCTCCGATAAAATGCGCTGTTTTTCCTCTTCTAAAAAATAAGCCAGAGTTGGTAACGAAAGCCCGCGCGGTTTTTGAAACGCTTCGCAAAGAAATCGTTTGTGAATTTGATGATAACGGAAACATCGGCAAGCGATATCGTCGCCAAGATGAAATTGGCACGCCATTTTGTATTGTGGTTGATTTTGATACGTTGACAGACGACACCGTGACCGTCCGTGATCGAGATACAGGGAAACAGGAGAGAATAAAAGTGGCAGATTTAAAAAATTACATAAAAGAGAAAATCTAAATTAAATACTATATAAATAATAAAGCCCTTCGAAAAAGAAGGGCTTAATAAACGTGGGGTTTCCCCCGATTTTTTTGGTCTCCCTAGATGGATTTGAACCACCGTCCTCCCCTTTTTTAGTGGGGCGCCCTACCAGACTGAGCCTTAGGGAGACAGAAAAAGAATTTATGTCTGAGTAGTAAATTAGCATATCGTAAACAAAAGTCAATATAGTGAATTTTTATAAATATTTTTTTATGCTAGAATTTTAATATGCAAAGAGGAGTTGATTTTGTTGGGATCGCGGTAACTTACTTTTGTCATGATGGTAAGGGTAATATTTTATTTCAGAAACGAAGTAAAAATTGTAGAGATGAACAAGGTAGATGGGATATTGGTGGAGGAGGAATAGAATTTGGAGATACCGCAGAAAATACCTTAAGAAAAGAAATTGCTGAAGAATACAGTACAGATGTTTTGGATTATGAATTTTTAGGATACAGAGATGTCTTAAGAGAACTTGATGGTAAGAAAAATCATTGGATTGCACTTAATTTTAAGGTTTTAGTTAATAAGGAAAAAGTGAAAAATGGTGAGCCATATAAATTTGATGAGATAGGTTGGTTTAGTCTAGATAATTTACCATCTCCGCTACATTCTCAAGTTTCTGGAGAAATTAATTTATATAAAGATAAATTTTAAAATGTATTATATGATATATTAAAATTATGAAATTCTCCAAAAAAGTTTTAAAGAATGGCCTTCGGGTTATTATAGTGCCAATGAAAGATAATCCCACTGCGACAGTGCTTGTGCTCGTCGAAGCAGGGAGTAAATATGAAACAAAAAAAGTAAATGGGATCTCTCATTTTTTAGAACATATGTGTTTTAAAGGGACTTCCAAAAGACCTAAAGCCATAGACATATCTAAAGAACTTGATAGCCTTGGCAGTCAGTATAATGCTTTTACGGCTCAGGAATATACTGGATATTATGCAAAATGTGATGCGAAACATTTTAGTCAGATTTTTGATATCGTGTCGGACATATATTTAAATTCCACTTTTCCAGAAATTGAAATGCAGAAAGAAAAAGGTGTGATTATAGAAGAGATAAATATGTATGAAGATATGCCTCAAAGGCATGTGCAAGATTTGATAATGCAGTTGCTTTATGGTGATCAGCCAGCGGGTTGGAATATCGCTGGCGAGAAGAAAAATATTTTAGAAATGAAACGTGATAATTTTGTAAAATATAAAAAGGAACATTATTTACCAGAGGCCACGGTTTTGGTGGTATCGGGAGCAGTGACAGAGAAACAAGTAATGAATGAAGTCAATAAAATTTTTGGAAAAGTTAAGCGAGGTAAAAAAATAAAAAAGAAAAAAACAAAAGAAACACAAACAAAATCAGAAGTATTAGTATCTTTCAAAAAGACGGATCAAACACATTTTGTCTTAGGGGTACGGAGCTTAAATTTATTTAGTAAGAAAAATGCTGTCCTTTCAGTACTTGGTGGAGTGCTTGGTGGGGGAATGAGTTCAAGGCTTTTTCAAAAACTTCGTGAAGAGATGGGTGTTGGTTATTATATTCGGGCTTTTAATGACGTTTATACGGACCATGGATTTTTCCAAATTTCTGCTGGAGTGGACAATAAAAGAATAGAAGAAGTGATCAAGGCAGTTTTGGAAGAATGTAATAAATTAAAAAATTATAAAGTGAGTGAAGAAGAATTAAATAAAGTGAAAGAGTGCCTGATAGGAAATATGAAGCTTTCCTTGGAATCGAGCGACGACATTGCGAATTTTCATGGAGGACAAGAACTTTTAAAACGTGAAATAATTTCAGCTGAAGAAAAAGCCAAAGAAATTCGTAAAGTTACTGCCGATAAAATTCAATCTTTAGCCAAATATATTTTTCAAAACAATAAACTCAACCTAGCCCTTATTGGTCCCTTCAAAGATAAAGCAAAATTTTCAAAAGTGCTGAAATTCTAGTTTTTATGTTATTATGTTTTTATGCTAGAAAAAAGTGATTTTACGCGTATCTCTATATCCACCAGCACCATAGTGAAATTTTTTCTGGTGCCTCTTTTTATATTTTTATTATATATTTTGAGGGATTTGGTCTTAGTAGTTTTGACAGCAATTGTGATTGCTTCTTTTATTGATTCAGCTGTTCCGCATTTTAAAAAAATAGGAATCAAAAACAGAGTTTTCGGGATTGTTATTTTTTACACTATTGCACTTCTTATTTTAGGCGGGATGTTTTATCTTTTTGCTCCACTTTTAATAACAGAAATTTACAATTTTTCTACTTTTCTTTCAACATACATTCCTGATGTTTCTTTTTTTAATTTCTTCCAAAATGAAGCATTCTCTGGCGCCAAAGATATTGTTGGAACTCTTTCAGGGCATTTTTCGATTACGACGCTTCTGGCCATATCGAAAGCTTTTGTCTTAAATCTTTCTGGAGGGTTTGTTCAAGTTCTTTTTATTGCTTTCGGAGGTCTTTTTAATTTTGTGTTGATTATTCTTCTCTCTTTCTATCTTTCAGTTCAGGAAAAAGGGATAGAGAATTTTCTCTATATTATTGTTCCCGCTAAATATGATAATTATATTATTGACTTATGGACGCGTTCAAGCCGTAAAATAGGTCTCTGGGTCAAAGGGCAAATGCTTTTAGGTTTCGTCGTTGGGGTTCTTGTTTATTTAATTCTTTCTCTTTTGGGCATAGAATATGCATTACTGCTGGCTATCATTACAGGAATAATGGAAATGGTTCCTTACGGTATCTTAGTAGCAATGATTCCAGTTTTTGCTTTTTCTTATCTTTCCAACGGCCTAGGTAGCGCTTTTATGGTGGCAGGGGCTTACATAATTGTTCATGAATTTGACGTTTTTCTTTTTACTCCGCTTATTATAAAAAAGATTGTTGGACTTTCACCGATTGTTATTATCCTAGCTGTGGTGATTGGTTTTGAATTAGGTGGAATTTGGGGGGCGATTCTGGCTATTCCTCTAGCGGTAATCTTAATGGAATTTTTAAATGATATTGAAAAAGATAAAATCTTAGCGAAAAATAAAAATGAGTAAAAAAAGTTTCTACATCACGACAACGATACCCTATGTAAATGCCGATCCACACATCGGTTTTGCGCTTGAGCTCGTGCAGGCGGATGCTATCGCGCGATATGAGCGCCTGATAGGCAAAGATGTTTTTTTTAGTACTGGTACGGATGAACACGGTCAAAAAATTTGGGAGGCTAGCCAGAGAGAAAATAAGAATGTTCAAGAATATGTTGATTTATATGCGCAGAAGTTTTTGGATTTAAAAAAAATATTAAATATTTCAAATGACAATTTTATCAGGACGACAAGCAAAGAACACATAAAAGCAGCGCAAGAAATGTGGCGTCTTTGTGAAGCTAGGGGTGATATTTATAAAAAAAAATATAAAGGACTTTATTGTGTTGGGTGTGAGAAATTTATTACTGAAAAAGATTTAGTAAATGGTAAGTGTCAATTTCATCAAAACTTAGAACCTGAGATAGTCGAGGAAGAAAATTATTTTTTTAGATTGGGGAATTATAAAAAACAGCTTTTGGAATATTTTTCGAATGAAAAATCAATAATCCCAGAGTGGCGAAGGGTTGAAGCTATTGATTTTGTGCAAGGCGAGATGGATGATTTTTCAATTTCGCGCAACAAAAAACGCTTTTCTTGGGGAGTAGAAATACCAGGAGACAGTGAACAAGTTATGTATGTTTGGTTTGACGCACTGACTAATTATATTTCCACATTAGGGTGGCCTAGTAATAAAGAAACATTCAAAAAATTCTGGCAAGATGGAATAAATGTTCAAATGGCTGGTAAAGATATGGTGAAGTTTCAATCAGTCATGTGGCAAGGGATGCTGATGTCAGCAGGACTTCCTAGCACAGATACCGTTGTCTATCATGGATTTATTACAGGTGAGGGAGGTATAAAAATGTCTAAGTCCTTAGGTAATGTGATAAATCCAAATGATATCGTAAAAGAATACGGTACGGATGCTTTGCGTTATTTTCTTTTACGCGAAATTTCTTCATTTGAAGACAGTCCATTCACGATGGAGAGGTTTAAAGAAGCATATAATGCAGGGTTGGCGAATGGGTTGGGGAATTTAGCTTCTCGTATCTTAACTCTTTCAGAAAAATATTTACCCAGGTGTCCAGAAATTAGAGAGAAATCAGACTTTACAGAATTTTTTAATTTTTTTGAAAAATTTGATATCAAACAAGCTACAGATTATATTTGGAATGAAATAGGTGAATTAGATAAATTTATTCAGGAGACAGAACCATTTAAAGTAGTGAAGGTTGATGAAAAAAAAGGAAAAGAATTAATTACTGGTATGGTTATTCGTTTATATGAAATAGCTAGAATGTTAAATCCAATAATGCCTGAAACAAATATTATTCTCAAAAAATTAATTAAAGAAAATAAGAAACCAGAGAAACCATTATTCCCACGTAAAGATTAATATGATCCCCAAATACATTGACATACATTCCCATGTGAATTTTAAGGCTTTTGAGGCTGATAGGGATGAAGTTACTCGTCGTGCCTTGGACGAAAATACTTGGATAATTAATGCGGGCACCCAGAAAGATACTTCACAAAAAGCAGTAGAGCTGGCCCATAAATACGAAGAAGGGGTTTATGCAATCGTGGGGCTGCACCCCATCCACACCGGAGCGTCTTTCCATGATAAACAAGAATTAGGAAAAGAGGGAGAGGAATTTTCTTCACGAGGAGAAGTTTTTGATAAAAATATCTATCGAGAATTTTTAAAAGATAAAAAAGTGGTAGGAGTAGGTGAGTGTGGTTTGGATTTTTATCGCACTGAAATAGATTCAACAGAAAAACAAAAAAAAGCTTTTTTAGAACAAATAGAATTAGCAAATGAATTTAATAAACCACTCATCCTTCATATTCGTGATGCTTATGCAGATACTCTTGAAATTTTAAAAGAACATGCGAAAGTAAAGGGGGTAGTCCATTTTTTCTCTGGAAATTTAGAAGAAGCAAAAGCTTTTATTGATTTTGGCTTTTTACTTTCTTTTACTGGCGCTATCACTTTTCCCCCTAGGAAAAATGGCAAGAAAGATGTTAAGAGTTGTGACTATGCAGAAATAATCAAAAATATTCCACTTGAGATGATTCTTACTGATACAGATTCTCCATATGTTGCTCCGATGCCGTATCGGGGCAAGCGCAATGAGCCTGTTTATGTGAAAGAAATCGTAAAAAAAATTGCTGAGATTAAAAATCTACCAGAACCAGAAGTGGCAAGTGTTATTCTAGTAAATGCTAGGAGATTGTTTGGTATTTAAGAGTCTTCACCCCCACACTTATATATAAGTGTGGGGGTTTACTTTTTAAAGAGTTTTTGATAGTATGAAACCTATGCAATCCCGTTAGAAGTCACCTTTCGGGATTATATTATAAATTAACTTAAAGTTTTCTAATTATATTTAAGGTTTAATAAAATTGGTATGACTTCTAACGGGATGCAAGAAGTAGAAAATGATATATCAACGGAAGTAAATTCTAAAGTTTACGAACTTAGCTATCTTTTAGTGCCTACACTTTCTGAAGAAGAAATTCCAGCTACTTTTGGTAATTTAAAAGAGCTTGTTTTGTCGTTGGGTGGTGTTACTATTTCTGATGAAATGCCAAAAATGCTGACACTTGCCTATCCCATGGTTAAAGTTATAGCTAATTTGCGTAATAAATTTAAAACGGCGTATTTTGGTTGGATTAAGTTTACAATGGATTCAAGTGAAGTTCTTAAATTAAAAAAAAAGCTTGATCTTGACCCTGATGTTATTCGATTTTTAATAATAAAAACAGTAAAAGAAAATACTTTCAACACAAAAAGATTTACCCGCGGAGAATTTATAAATAGAAGAGTGAAGATAGATAAGAGTAGAAATGATGAAGTATCTGTTCCTATAAATAAAGAAGAGATAGACAAGGAAATAGATGCATTAGTTGCAGTTTAATTAAAAAATATATGTATTTAAACAAAGCAATATTAATAGGAAATCTTACGCGCGATCCAGAACTTCGTTCACTACCTTCGGGTATAAAAGTTTGCACATTTTCTATTGCCACTAACCGTGTTTGGAAAGATAAAAATGGCGTACGTCAAGAATCAGCCGATTATCATAATATAGTGGTTTTTGGGCGCCAAGCAGAAACAGTCTCTCAATATATGAAAAAAGGAAGTTCAATATTAATTGAAGGCAGAATGCAGACTAGGAGTTGGGAGGACAAAACAAGTGGAGAAAAAAAATATCGTACGGAAATAGTTGCTGATCGTACCCAGTTTGGTCCTAAAGGGGGGAGCACGAGTGGGGGAACGAGTACGACTAGTGCGGGTTCAAAAGCTCCCGCCAGTGAGGGGGGTGGAGAAGTTGACTCCATAGAATATCCAGAAGAAGACATTAATCCAGAAGACATTCCATTTTAATTAAAAAATTATGAAACAAGATTATTTTTCAACCAATAATATAAAATACATAGATTACAAGGATATTGAAATTCTAAAGAAATTTTTAAATCCTAATGGTAAAATCATAAGCCATAAACGTACTGGAGTTACAGCCAAGAATCAACGAGAGCTCACTGTCGCTATTAAACGTGCTAGATTTATGGGATTACTTCCATTCGTAGTTAAATAAATAACATTTGCTCCTAAGCTAAGTGAAAGGGGAATCCCTTCATTTTGGGGTAGGGGCTAGATAAATTTTATGTCACAACTTCAATATAGTGAAATTCGCGAGAAAAAAATAATTATCCACAATGATGAACCATGTGAGGTTGTAGAATCTCATGTTGCTCGTACTCAACAGCGAAAACCGCAAAATCAGGTTAAATTGCGAAGCTTGATATCAGGGAAAGTTTTTCCCGCTACTTTTCATGCCGCTGAATCAGCTGAGGAAGCAGATATTATTAAACGGGATATTACTTTTCTTTATAGCAATAAAGGAGAATTTTGGTTTTGTAATCCAGAAGATAAAAGTAAGAGGTTTAAATTGGAAGAAAATCTTGTTGGTAACATAGCTAAATTTTTAAAACAAAATGGAAATGCTACCGCACTTATCTGGGATAATGATGACGAAGAAGTAATTATTAAAGTCACCCTGCCAATAAAAATGGAATTTCTGGTAAAAGAAGCTCCACCTGCTGTAAGGGGGGATACTTCCAAAGGAGGCAATAAAGTTATCACTCTAGAAAACGGCGCAACTTTGAACGCTCCGATGTTTATAAACGAAGGGGATGTAATCCGGGTAAATACTGAAACAGGAGAATATGTGGAGCGTGTCTAAGCCTCCTCAGCAAACTTCTTCTTAATTTCTTTTAAAATTTGTTCAGAAATTTTCTTTTCTTCTTTTAAGAATTTACGAGTAGAATCATAACCAACTCCAAGTTTTATTTTCTCCGTTTTTTCACCAGCGGGCGTGTAGAAATATGAATTTCCACTTTTTTCTATAATTTTAAATTTTTCTCCAAGCGCCATTATTTCACCCTCTTTAGAAATTCCCTCATTATAAATGATATCAAATTCAGTTTGTTTAAATGGAGCGGCCACTTTATTTTTGACTACCTTAACTCGAGTGCGAGAACCTACAACTTCTTCCCCCTTTTTTATTTGAGCGATTTTTCTAATATCAAGCCGAACAGAAGTATAAAACTTTAACGCTTTTCCTCCAGGAGTAGTTTCTGGGTTGCCAAACATTACACCGATTTGCATGCGGATTTGATTTATAAAAATAACCACCGTCTTGGATCTAGCAACAATAGCTGTTAACTTACGAAGCGCTTGAGACATTAGGCGTGCTTGCTTGCCGACATGGTACGCTCCCATATCTCCCTCAATTTCATCTTTAGGGGTGAGGGCAGCGACTGAATCTATAACAATAACGTCAATCTTTCCCGTTCGTACTAAGCTCTCTACTATCTCGAGCGCTTGTTCGCCATTATCTGGTTGAGAAATTAGCAAGTCGTTTATGTTCACTCCAAGCTTTTTTGTGTAATCAGGATCCATAGCGTGTTCGGCATCTATATATGCGCATACTCCTCCTTTTTTCTGAGCTTCAGCGACGATATGGAGAGAGAGGGTTGTCTTGCCTGAAGATTCTGGACCAAAAATTTCTATAATTCTTCCACGAGGTATTCCACCGACACCGAGAGCCATATCCAGACCAATAGAGCCAGTCGGTATGACGTTGATATCCACTTTGGGGGAATTGCCAAATTTCATTATCGAACCTTCTCCGAATTTTGTTTGAATGGCTTTCAAAGTATCCTCTAATACTGCTTCTCCCACAGTCTTGTCTTCTTTTTTTTCTTTTTTCTTTTGCATAACTTTTATTGTTTATGAAGTAAAAATTACTTTATAAGATACATTAATTTATAATTTTTTTCGTCAATATAGCCGAATTTATCTTCTGCTTTGATATTGATTATATTATATCCCGAAAGAAGCGCAATTGTTTCGCTAAAGTTTCCTTGTTCATCTACTGAAATTTTTCGTCCATTTAGTGTTAAATCTATTGCATTTTTTGCAGTACCGGTTAATTTAATTATGTTGTCAGTTACCGTAGCACCATCTGTCAAATTCACATTTTTAATCTTTACACCAAAGATTAAATCTTTAGACCCTAAAATTACATAAATAATAATTAAAATAAAAAAAATAAAAAGGCCGATTATTTTGATTATCTTTTTAGATAATATTTTCTCCATTGGGGTCATGGGTAATTTTCTCTAATACTTCTCTTGGCTTAGCGCCATCTCCGGGACCTATAACTCCACGTTCTTCCAATCTATCCATTAATCGCGCCGCACGCGCATATCCTAATTTTAATTTTCTTTGAAGATAAGAAGTGGAAGCTTTTCCAGCTTCTATTACACAAATACGAGCTTCTTCGTACATTTCATCATCTTCATCAGAGTTTTCATCTTCCAGAGAGCTTTCAAAAATACTTTTATCTGCTGAAATAGATGCGGAGGTTAGGGTTATTTCTTCAGAGATTTCATCTCTATATGCATCGGCCAGATATTTTACCACTTTTTTGACTTCACTTTCGGAAATAAATGCGCTTTGCAATCGCTCTGGTTGGGCTTCACCTGAAGAATATAACATATC
>Ga0172379_10010578_pt1 | contig 11130 bp, 8 predicted proteins | sample GrowelOW334metaG_FD_119756 | JGI IMG/M metagenome (GOLD analysis project Ga0172379, IMG submission 119756) | Groundwater microbial communities from an aquifer near a municipal landfill in Southern Ontario, Canada - Groundwater well OW334 metaG | ecosystem: Environmental > Aquatic > Deep... | reverse complement strand
CATCAATCCCTTCTTCAATTTTTCCGTCGCCTCAATCACATTTTGCGTCTTCGCAATATCCTCATCCACCGCCCCCAAAATTTCTGCAATTTTTTGTTGTTCTGTTTTTGACCTTGGAATTATTACTTTTATATCTTTAAAAAATTTAAAATGTCTATTATATCCAGTATTAGGAATTTTTTGATTTAAAATTAAATAGTACAAAAATGCTGGATCAAAATTATCCTTCGCCCAAAAAATCTTTGTGCCATCAGCACCCGCAACAAAAGGACGCTTGATATATTTTACAACGCGAGTATGATCTCCAAAAAGTATTGCTGGAACATTATTTATCAACAATTCTTTTTTTGATGAATAGCCACTGATATAATTTTGCCCTTGATCAAAAACGGGAAAATCACCCTCCTCCTTGTATTCAGAAAGTTTTATCCCTGCAAGTTTCGATGGGACATGAAGACAATCGAGAAGTTTGTTTTCTTCCCATCCCTGCGGGATATTTATTTTTTCTTGAATTTTAATCATTTTTTTGCCTTGTGGATAACTTCTTGCTTTTTTTAATAAAAAGTGCTACATTTTAAATGCGACACTTATTTACTTAGGGTCGTCCTGCCCATGGATTTGGGTTTTACGATCCGCGAAACCTGGCTCAATGCCAGGTTTTTGCTTTACTATGGCAATATACTTTTTAATATCCTGAGCGTTAATTACTAAATCTGCAATCTCCTTGAGTTGTCGAACAACAAATCCACCCTTAATTAGAATCATCTTCTTTCCTTTTTCTTTTAAAAATCTTGCCAGGTGAACAAAATCAGCGTCTCCAGAAAGCAAACAAAATGTATCGTAATGATCTATTACCTTTATCGCATCAACGCTAATTTCAACATCGAAATTACATTTTGGAATATGTATAAATTTTCCTTCGCAATCACAATGAAGTTCGCGGGTATTTTGCGCAATTTCTTCATTTGAATTCAAATAATGCCTTATTTTTTGCATCGGCTTTGTAAATACACGACTCCCTCCAAACACATATTTTGCTTTGCGTATAAATCCAAGCGAACCACTATTTTTTGGGTCATGCCCATAATAAAAACGAATGTCTTTTGAAAAAATATCCAAAAAATCTTTGAGTTTTTCAACATCAATATAAAATTTTTCATCACTCTTAAGTTCTACATAATCATATGTTTGGCGATCATCTTCAAACCAATAATTCACATTTCCAAAATCAACAAACGCAATAATTTCAGAAAAATTATTAGAAATTTTTAGTTCTTCTTTTATAAATTTCTTTTTTAGATCTTGTAAATCCATTTTAATATTTTAATTCTCTTAAATAATGTTAAACCTTTTTTAACCTTCGCCAAATTTGGCAATGGATTATTTCTGCTTTTTCTTGCTATTTTTAAATTTCTTCTCCCTAGATTTATGCTCATCTATCGCGCGCATAAACTCCTTGGTTTTTTGTTCTATCGCAAGATATTCGTCAAAATCAGATTTGAATTTTTTGTCCTGCTCTTTCCTAAATTTCTCATATTCTCCCAATGCCAAGGTTTCCGCCACTTCATGGCTGATTTTTCCGGCATTGCCAAGAATTTGTCGCTCATTGAATTTCAAAAATGCATCCAGCTTTTCCACCCAATCTTTCATTTTCATTAAAATTCCTCGTTGTGCCTGCATATCCGCAAAATCAAGATACATTGTCACAATTCTATTCAAATGATCTAGCTCTTTTTCTTGTAAATAATTTTTGGCGATAACCACATCAGCTTCTCTGATCGCTCCCTTGGGCGAATTTTTCCAAACAGTCAAACCCATATTTGTTTTGGCGCTATCCACTCTTTCGTGAATGATTTCGGCCGCAGTTTTGCCAGTGATAGCAAAATGGAGTTTATTTTGCACGGTGGCAAAAAATTGTTTGGTAATTTCTTCATTTGGATTATAATCAGCACTACACTGCGCGTATATGTCAGTCACTTTTTGATACATCCGCCTTTCACTGGAACGAATATTTCGTATGCGAGCCAGTTGTTCTTCAAAATAATCCTTGCCAAAGAAACCACCAGGATCTTTGAGTCTTTCGTCATCCATCGTAAAGCCTTTGATGATATATTCTTTGATTCTTTCGGTCGCCCAGATGCGAAATTGCGTCGCCTGCGCCGAATTCACGCGATAACCAACAGAAATGATAGCGTCTAGATTATAAAACTTTGTCGAATAGCTTTTGTCGTCTTGGGCAGTATGTTCCAAAATGGAACTAACTGAATTTTCATCTAATTCCCCGCTTTCAAAAATATTTTTAAGATGTTTGGTGATGGCTGGCCTTTGTACGCCAAACAGAAGTGCTATCTTGTCTTGTGTCAACCAGATATTCTCATCCCGCAAAAATATTTCCACCTTAACTTTTCCATTGGGCGTCGTATAAAGCAAAAACTCAGTAAAACTGTTATTTTTAACAATATTTTTTTTATTTTTCGCCATATTATTTGTTTAATATTTTAACTCCTTTAAATATTTTTCCACTTTCCCATCAACCGCCTCTTTTTCTTTTTCAATTTCTTTGAGTTCCTGCCAAACAGTTTTCACATCCACAATTTTTTCTTCTTCTCCATTTTCGACATACCGCCTAACATTGAGATTAAATTCATTTTCTTCAATTTCTTTCAAATCAATTACGCGAGAATATTTTTCTTGTGTCTGATAACTGTCATATGCAGAAACGATTTTTTCAATATCCTTTTTGCGGAGACGATTTTGATTCTTGCCTTCTTCGAAATCTTTTTCGGCATCAATAATCAGAATTTTATTTTTATGCGCCTCCGGTTTATTTTTATTGAAAATCAAAATCACTACGGGAATACCCGTGCCATAAAAAAGTTTTGATGGCAGTGCAATAATAGCTTCGATCAAATCATTCTTGATGAGTTGCTCGCGAATTCTGCCTTCCGCTCCGCCACGAAAAAGCACGCCGTGCGGAAGCAAAATTCCCGCTCGACCATTTTCATTCATAGATTTCACCATATGAAGCACGAAAGCATAATCGGCTTTTTTAGTTGGAGGCATTTCATAACCATCAATTCTTCCGTATTTATTCGCTTTAAAGGTTTCGTCTTCCCACTCCTTAATTGAATAGGGTGGATTTGCTACGCAGATGTCGAATGTTTTAAGTGAACCGTCTAGATTGAGAAATTTTGGATCAGCCAGTGTATCTCCGCGTTGAATGTCAGCACTATCCAGTCCATGAAGAAACATATTGATTTTTGCAATGGCATAAGTTCCAAGATTAATTTCTTGTCCATAGAGATAAAGTGAACGAGCCTTTTTTTCGCCTGCTTGATCTTTGAGATAATGATAAGCTTCCAAAAGAAAACCACCTGAACCAACAGCCATATCATAAATATGATCTTTTTCATGAGGTTTGAGAATTTGAATAATTACCCGTTCAGTTTCGCGTGGACTATAGAACTCGCCGCCTTTCTTGCCCGCATCCGCTGCAAATTGTTCAATTAAATATTCATAGGCATCGCCAAGAAGATCGGAACTGATATAGTTATCTCCAAAATTATGCTCGGAAAAATGATTAATGAGTTTTTGCAAAGTTTCGTTGGGAAACTTGTCTTTATTGGCAAAATCAAGATCATCAAAAATTTTATCGAGTTTGGGACTGTTAGCAGTAGTAAGTTTTTCAAAAATTTCATTAAGCTTTGCTCCAATTCCTTCGGCTTGTTTTTGCACAATTTCCCATTGGCAATTTTTAGGAACTTGAAAACGATGATTATGGTCAGCGCGCGCCAATTCTGTGTCATGATATTCCTCGATAAATTCTTCGTATTCCTCATCCCATATATCACTGATTCTTTTATAGAAAAGTAATCCGAAAATATATTTTTTGTAATCCGAGCTGTCGATTTTCCCACGTAAAATATCCGCACTTCTCCAAAGAAATTGCTTAAGTTGAGTAAGATTCATTTTTCCATCATCGTTTGAAATTAAAACGCCAAGGTCCTTAACGATACTTTTGTCATTGGCAATTTTTTCAATATCTTCCTGTTTATATTTTCTATCTCCCCGAGGACCAACCCTAAGCGGAGAAATAATACCTTTTTCTTCCCAATTACGAAGAGTATCCTTGTGAATCCCAAAAATTTTAGAAACTTCACCGATGGATAATAAGTCTTTTTGTGGTTTTTTGTCCATAATATTACTTTAAATATTTCAAAATTTTAAATTCTCTTTAATAATCATCATACTAGCAAGCTATCTTCATCCTGTCAAGTTTATATAAAAATTCATATCTTTTCATAGGTGTTATTGTATCATACGACTGACCAACAATTCAAGGCAACCAAATGACAACCAAAAGAAAAACACCCATTCATTTTTCACGATAATTTGCTATATTTGATTATCTTCAATAGTTGCAAAAACAAAAAGTGAACAGGCAATTTTTTAGCGTGTTCACTTTTTGAGGCACAGATAATTCAAGGAAATGCCTTTTTGATTTTTATAATTTAGCTTTTTCTTAACTTAACAGAAATTGCCAAAACATAGACAGCACAGACTCCAACAACAGCGTACACAATTCTTGAAAGGACTGACATATCTCCGAAGATAGTGGCAACCAAATCAAAGTTTAAAATTCCAACTAATCCCCAGTTCAACCCTCCAACGGCCAAAAGGATAATCGCCACCCAATCGATAGCATTTAATTTATTCATACAAACACCCCCTTTCCGTACAAATATTTCATTTTGTTTTTTGTTTACTAACTAAATATATTATACCACAAAAAAATAATAGCGCTACATTTTTCTGGAATCATACGCCCAATGAAGAACTGTTTGACGCTGACGAGCTCGACAACTCAAATCTCCTTTCTGGCAATTCTTTTTTATCTGCGCAACATGCCGAATAATAGCTCTCCATCTTTTTATCTGCCGAGTATCATCCACACATCTTCGACCCATATAATAACGGCAGTACCATTGAAACCAACCTCGCGGATCATCCGCCCATATCCAGCCTTTCTTTTTCCAAACCGAAAGGGGTTGTGAAGCGTTGATTCTAAAAAAATTAACCTTCGAATCGTGAAAAACAGAGTTAAGCTTGGCTTTCTCAAACCAATCAGTTGGAAATTCTTTTCGGCAATCAGTCATATATTTTCCGCCAAAAACTCCAAGCTCCAACATCTTCTTTGGAGTTAGCTCCGGTTTAAAATCCGGATCAAAATTTTTTCCAACCGGCTCGGATAATTCATAACTATAGCCGAATTGCATTTTGTCTCTAACTTTTATTTTTTTTATACGCATTGTATTACGTAATCAATTACTTACCTCTCCATTTTACCCGAAAACAATCTTTCTAGCAAAAACAAAACAGCCTCTCTCTCAGGAGACTGTTCCTTCAATGCACTGCTTCTGGACCTTGTATAATTGATTATAATGAGCAATACTTTAGATAATATGAAAATACACCCTAGCGTTCTGGCAAAAAAATTGAAACAAGGAGAAATCGCTGTCATTCCCACTGACACAATTTATGGTTTGTCGACCAATGCTCTCTTGAAAGATAGCGTTGAAAATATCTATCGCATCAAAGGCAGAGCACCTGAAAAACCAATGATTATACTGATCTCCAAAATTAGTGATCTAGAATTATTTAATATCAAAATCAATAAAAGCACTGCAAAAATCTTGAAAAAAGTTTGGCCCGGAAAAGTGAGTCTTATCTTGCCATGCAATAGCAAAAAATTTCACTATCTACATCGAGGAACCGGTTCACTAGCTTTTCGCTTACCTGCCAAAACTGACTTAATAAATTTACTAAAAATTACCGGACCACTCGTTTCTACTAGCGCTAACCCAGAAGGAAAAACTTCTGCTAAAACAATTGTTCAAGCCAAGAAATATTTTGGCGACTCTGTTGAGCTTTATGCTGATGAAGGACTTTTGAAATCAGCCCCTTCAACAATAATTGAAATCACAAATGGAAAAGTTAAAATTTTACGCCAAGGAGAAAAAAGATTATACTCAAAGTAATATGGAAAATAACCACGAAAAAAAATCGCCTAATAATTTTTCCTATCTAGAGAAATTAGCCATTGATGCCACTCATCAGATTGGATCACTCACTTCTCTCATTATCCACTCGATTTTCTTTGTGGGGATTTTTTCCTTGCAATGGTTTGGTTATAATTTTGATCAAATAATGTTGCTTCTTACCACAGTTGTTTCTCTAGAGGCAATTTATTTGGCAATCTTCATTCAGATGACTGTCAACCGTCAATCACATAAACTCACTAAGGTGAGCAAGGAGATGGAAGATATTTCTGATGATGTGGAAGAAATTTCCAAAGATATTGACGAGATTAGTGAAGATGTTGAGGACATCGAAGAAGAAATCGGTAAGGGCGATGAAAAAATGGTTCTCAAGCATCAGCACGAGCAAGAAAGAATTCAATATATGGAAAGCATCTTGAAAGAATTACTCGGAGAAATTCGTGAACTAAAAGATAAGCACAAATAATTTTCTACTTTTTTGCATTAAATATCTTTTCAAATAATATTCCCGCCGCGACTGCCACATTCAAAGATTCAATTTCGCGAGACTGGGAAATCTTCACTTTTTTATCCGACAATTTCATTATTTTTTCTTCTACTCCATTGGCTTCATTTCCCAAAACCAGACAAAACTTTTCTTCTTGAAAAATATTGCTGTTTATGACTTCGCCTTCTAAGCTAGTGACAAAAACCAGCATAACTTTTTTTATCTCGCTAAATATTTTCAAGTTTTCATCTTTGACAATGTTAAGCTTGAAAATTGCATCTTTAGCCGCGCTAATTGTTTTGGCATTGAAAACATCAGCGCATTTTTCATCCACGATAATGTTTTTGAGTCCGAAAGCTACGGCCGTACGCAAAATTGTGCCCAAATTTCCGGGGTCGTTTATGGCGTTTAGATAAATTATTTTTTCCTTCAACTTTATCTTTTTTTCTTGTTTTTCAAAAATTCCTGCAATTCCTGAAGAGGTGGACAGTGAAGAAAAATATTTATTCACTTTTTCATTTATCACGAAATGTTCAGGAAATTTTTCAACTATGAAATTTATTTTTTCATCAGCTTTATTTAGCAGATCTTCTGCAACAAAAAGTTGCACCGGCATAAATCCAGCTCGCATTGCGTCATAAATGATAATCAAATTTTCCACCAAAAACTGCCCCGAAACATCTCGAACTTTTTTGTCTCCAAGTTTCTTCAAGAATTTAATCTTTTCGTTGTCTGTGCTTATTATTTTTTGCATTTTTTTAATTTTTTGAAATTATTTTTTCTTTTTTATTTCTAAAAGCTTTTTTACTTCCCTATCAAAATCAGAAATATAATTTTTATCTTGCTCCACACGATATTTTTCATATTCTGACTCGGCTTTTATTTTTGCTTCCAACGCTGTAATTTTTCCCGCATTTGTAAGGATGCAATAATCCGAAACAGCTAAAAATTTATCTAAAAAGATAATCCAGTCTTTCATATTCATCACAATATGTCTTCGCGCCCTGTTTTCAGCTAAATCCAAATAAGCAGATACGATTCTTTCTAGTTGTTCTAGGTAATCTTGATTAAGATAATTTTTTGCAATCGCAACATCTAATTTTGAAATTTTACCTTTTGGCGCTTGTTTCCAAGTTTTCAACCCCATATACACTTTTTTTGCGTCAACTTCGGTATAGATAATCTCTGCAGCCGTTTTACCAGTGATTGCCCAATGGAGCTTATTTTGAACAGTTGCAAAAAAATCTTTAGTTAGCGAATCGTTCGGATCATAATCAGCAGATAATGCATAAATATCAGTAACTTTTTGATAAAATCTTCTTTCACTCAAGCGAATTTCGCGAATTCTCTCAAGTGCCTCATCAAAATAATCTTGCCCAAAATGTTTTATTTGCTTAAGCCTTTCATCATCCATCGCAAAACCCTTGATGATGTATTCGTGTAAAATTTCCGTCGCCCATTTTCGAAATTCCATTGCCCTGTGAGAATTCACGCGATACCCAACTGCGGTGATTGCTTTAAGATTATAATATTTAACGGATTTAATTTGAGTTTTTCCTTCTATCGCACCATGCTGAGTGGTATGTTCCAAAATGGAAACAACCACTTTTTCATCTAATTCTCCAATTTCAAAAATATTTTTAAGATGTTTTGAAATTGCGGAAACATTGACTTCAAATAGTTCCCCCATTTTCTTTTGAGTAAGCCAAAGAGTGTCGTCTCTAAAAAAAACATCGATATTCACTTTACCCCTTTTTGTTTGAAAAATAACAAAGTTATTAAATTTTTCCAATGTTGAATTATTTTTTTTCATATTTTTAATTCTAGTGATATTATATCATTATTCTACCACATCCTCCGAAACTGTCAACATTTATTTTGAAATAAAATAAAACCTGCCAAATCGGCAGGATATTTTTGGCGGAAGAGGAGGGATTCGAACCCTCGGTGAGTTGCCCCACACACGCTTTCCAAGCGTGCCAATTAAACCACTCTTGCACCCTTCCTGTTGGTAATTTAAAGGATAGCTAATTTTTCCATAAATATCAAGTATACATTAAAAAATCTGCAAGAAAATTGCAGATTTTTAAAGTTGATATTCAATTGATTATTGTTCCTTGTCTCTTGTTTCTTGATTTCTATTTCTCCATCTTCCCAATCTCAATTGTAGTCTTAATCACTGTGTCGGGGTTAAGAGAAATTGAATCAATGCCTTCCTCCACGAGGAATTTGGCAAAATCCAGAAAATCCGAAGGCGCTTGTCCGCAAATTCCGACTTTTCTTTTGGCAATATGGGCTTTTCTGATTACTTGGCGGATAAGTTCTTTGACGGCTTCATTTCTCTCGTCATATACATGAGCGACTTTGGCACTGTCTCGATCTACTCCAAGCGTAAGTTGAGTGAGGTCATTAGAACCAATTGAAAAGCCATCAAAAATTTTGGCAAATTCGTGAGCTAAAATAACATTGGATGGAATTTCACACATCACATAAACTTCCAAACCTTTCTTGCCTCGCTCCAATCCATGCTTTTTCATTTGCGCCAAAACTTTTTTTCCCTCTTCAATTGTTCGACAAAATGGAATCATAATTTTGACATTCGTAAGTCCCATCATCTCCCGCACTTTTTTGAAAGCTCTGCATTCCAAAGCAAAACCGTCAATATAGTCAGCGTCATAATAGCGTGAAGCTCCGCGCCAACCAATCATTGGATTTTCTTCGGAGGGTTCAAAATTTTTCCCACCAATCAAGGTGGAATATTCATTAGTTTTGAAATCCGACATTCGAACAATCACATCTTTTGGAAAAAAAGCGGCGCCGATTCGGCCGATGCCTTCAGCTAATTTATCCACAAAAAATTCTTCCTTGTTTGGATAACCTTGGGTAATTTCTTCGATTTTTCTTCTTTCATCCTTGTCTTTTATTTTCTCAAAATGTTTAAGTGCCATTGGATGAATTTTGATATACTCTGTAATGATAAATTCTTCTCTTGCCAATCCTACGCCGTCATTTGGGATAAAAGAAAGATCAAAAGCTTGGTCAGGATTGCCCACATTCATCATTATTCTAGTTTTGGTTTTTCGCAAATGCTTCAGATTTGTTCTTTTAATTTCATATTTCAAAAGTCCTTCATAAATTTTGCCTTCTTCTCCTTCGGCACAACTAGCCGTCACATTTTGTCCGTCCTTTATAGTATGCGTGGCATTGCCCACTCCCACAATACACGGGATTCCCAATTCTCGACTGACAATCGCCGCGTGAGAGGTGCGTCCACCAGAATTAGTGACAATAGCGCTGGCAATTTTCATAATTGGCTCCCAATCCGGATCAGTCATTTCAGTGACAAGCACTTGGCCTTTTTTAAACTGTGCAATTTTTGCCACATTCTTTATCACATTAGCTTGTCCTTGCCCGATTTTTCCACCCACTGCTGAACCTTGGCAAAGCAACTTGCCTTTTTCCCGCAAAATATATTCTTCCAAAAAGTTTTTATCTTTTTGTGATTCCACAGTTTCCGGTCGAGCTTGAACAATATAGAGCTCATTGTTTCGACCGTCTTTGGCCCACTCGATATCCATCGGTTTTTTGTAATGCTCCTCAATTTTCACGCCCCAAACGGCGAGTTGCAAAACTTCTTCGTCAGTGAGGGCAAATTTTTTGCGATCTTCCATTGGCACCAAAACATTTTGCGTAGAAGAATTTCCCCCTACACTATAGATCAATTTATTTTCCTTGCTTCCCATTTTCTTGCCAATAATTGATTTGAAACCATCCTTCAGTGTTGGTTTATGCACGATAAATTCATCTGGTGTCACCTTGCCTTTGACAATATTTTCCCCCAATCCCCATGAACCATTTATCACTACCGCGTCTTGGAAGCCTGATTCCGTGTCAATGGTAAACATCACGCCACTCACCGCCTCATCTGAGCGAATCATTTTTTGCACACCCACCGAAAGCGCAATGGCAAAATGATCAAATTTTTTGTCCACGCGATATGAAATTGCGCGATCAGTGAAAAGTGAAGCAAAACATTTTTTGACTGACTCCAAAAGATTATATTCCCCGACGATATTCAAGTATGATTCTTGCTGACCGGCAAATGATGCGTCTACCAAATCTTCGGCTGTGGCGCTAGATCTCACCGCTACATCCACTCCGCCCGCGAAATGATTAGTATGATCATCTTTGTCCCAAGTAATGCGGAAATCCTTATGCCGTGCATATTCTTTGGACAATTTGGCATAATTTTCCACAATTTCGTTTCGCAAATCTTCTGGAAATTGCGCCGAAAGAATCAACTCGCGAATTTGATGTCCCCGCTTGGCCAAATTAACCATACTGCCCGTGTCCAAACCTTTGAGGATTTTTTTGATTTTTCCATCTAATTGATTTTCGGAAATAAAATAACGATACGCCTTGGAGGTAATCGCAAAACCATTGGGCACTTTTATCCCCTTGCCTTTCAAATTAGAATACATTTCCCCAAGCGATGCATTCTTCCCTCCGCCAAATTCAATGTCCCCAATTCCGAGTTCCGAAAACCACAACACAAAAGCATCTTTTTTATTTTTTTTGATTTGT
>Ga0172379_10010577_pt1 | contig 11130 bp, 9 predicted proteins | sample GrowelOW334metaG_FD_119756 | JGI IMG/M metagenome (GOLD analysis project Ga0172379, IMG submission 119756) | Groundwater microbial communities from an aquifer near a municipal landfill in Southern Ontario, Canada - Groundwater well OW334 metaG | ecosystem: Environmental > Aquatic > Deep... | reverse complement strand
TCAAACACGAGTTTCCGCACGTTCCAGTATTTGATGTAATAAAGCCGGCAGTTAAGGCTATTGCTGAGCGAGCTGGCAGTCAAAAAACTAAGGTTCGTAATAATTGTGTTGGTGTTATGGGGACACGAGCTTTGGTGGGAAGTGGTATTTATCAGAAATTATTAAAAGAAATTAATGGTTTCAAAGTAGTTACTCAAGCTGCGCCGTTACTGGTTCCTTTGGTAGAAGAGAATTGGTTGAATGCACCAGAAACCAAACGTGTTGTAAAACGTTATTTGACTCCTTTTAAGCAGGCTCAGGTAGGAACTTTAGTATTGGCCTGTACCCATTATCCATTGCTTAAGAAAATAATATCAAGCAGGGTAGGTAAAAAAATTAAAATTATTGATCCAGCTGAGGAAACAGCTAAGGAATTGTTTAATTGGCTAAAAGTTAATCCGTCGGTAGAAAAGAATTTAAAAAAAGGCGAGAGCATTTTTTATGTATCGGATATTACTCCACATACGCAGGATATAGCTGATAAGTGGTTAGGTAAAAAAGTGACATTAGAGAAAATAGTGCTAGAATAAATATATGAATTTAGTAATTATAAATGTATATTTGTTTTTGATGGCTATTGTTTTAGCTTTGTTAGAAATACAAACTGAGGGTGAATGCGGTTGGGCTAAAAATTTGCCAACTTGGCGACCAGCTTCACAGGCTTGGTATAGTAAAATTTATGCCAAAATTATGTCTGGTAAAGCGTTAACTGGTTATCATTTAACGCTTTTTAGTTTTGTATTAATGATTTTTCATTTGCCTTTTGTTTTTGGCTATAATATTACGCTAGAGCATGAATTAAAAAACTTATCCCTATTTTTCTTATTTATTGTAGTTTGGGATTTTTTGTGGTTTGTGCTTAATCCCTATTATAGGATATCTAGATTTAAGGCTGAGCATGTCTGGTGGCATAAAAAATGGTTGGGTGTAGTGCCAATTGATTATGTTGGTGGTACTATAATATCCTTCTTGATTTTAGCGCCCATTTTAGTCAATGGGTTCATTATGCAGGTCATACAATGGTGGCTGGTGAATTTGTTTTTGTTTTTAATGTGGACCTTGGCTACAATCTTATTGGCTTTATTTAGATTTAGCATTAAACATTAGTAATAAAAAATTGGTAATTCATTTAATAAACAAATAAAACCCCAAATGTAATTTGGGGTTTTATGGTTGTTGGAGTTATAGTAATCCCATTTTTTCTTTGACACCTTGTAAGGTTTTTTGGGCTATGAGGCGGGCCTTATCGTGTCCATCTAGTAGAATATCTTTTACTTTTTGGGGATGAACAGTTAGTTCGGCTCGGCGAGCTTGTATAGGTTCTAAGATTTTTATAATAGTGTCAGCTAAGAGAGGTTTAAATTCTGAATATTTTAATTCGCCGGTTCTATATTGTTCAGCCAAATCATTTTTTAGAGCCTTATCGTCTGAAAGTACTTTAAATAAATCTAACAAATTACGCCCGCCAGAAATTTTATTATCCTGACTGCCGCCACTATCAGTAACTGCTTTAGCGATTTTTTTACGAATAATTTCTGGAGAATCGGCTAAGGCAATATAATGTCCAACACCCAAAGATTTGGACATTTTTTTATTTGGTTCAAGTAGTGACATAACACGAGGTACAGTAGCTTCATAAACTTTTGGTTCTTTAAAATATTCACCAAAAGTAGAATTAAATTTTCTGGCTAAAATGCGAGTTAATTCCACGTGCTGTGTTTGGTCGTCACCCACTGGTACCAGATCAGTTTGATAAAGTAATATATCAGCTGCCATTAGTACAGGATAATTAAGTAGCCCAGCATTAATAGAGTTACGATGTTGGTCTGATTTATCTTTGAATTGCGTCATGCGTTCTAATTCACCTAAGGGGGCGATGGTATTTAGTAGCCAGGCCAATTCAGTATGTTCTGGCACATGAGATTGGACAAAAATGGTTGATTTTTCCGGATCTAATCCAGCTGCTAGGTAATCTAAGGCTAAATTTAAGACACGATTAGGAAAATCCTTCGGTTCATAGGGGATAGTTATGGCATGATAATCAACTATAGAAAAGAAACAACGATTGTCCTGTTGTAAGTGCACCCAATTTTTCAAAGCGCCTAAGTAGTTACCTAAATGTAATTCGCCGGTTGGCTGCATGCCAGAGAATATTATTTTACCTTTGGGAAACATAGATATTATGATTTGTTTAGAAATTAGCAATTAGATTTAGACCGGAATTATTACTGGTAGTATCATAGGACGGCGTTCAATTTTTTGGAATAGGAATTGTCCTAGATCGTTGCGTAACTTGTCTTTTAGATAAGCTTCATCTGGCATAGTTTTGCCGTCTTCTACTTTAAATACCTGCTTTATTTTATTTCTGGTTTCTTCGATTAGGCGTTTATTATCTTTCATATAAACAAAACCACGGGAGATAATATCGGGCGAGCCAACTAGTTTACCAGTGTGACCATCAACTGTAGCCACCACTACCACCATACCATCGGCTGCTAGCATTTGTCTATCTCTTAAGACTACATGAGAAATATCACCAACTCCTAGTCCATCTACAAAGACGTACTCAATAGGTATTTTTTGTCCAAGCAAATGTAAACCTTGTCTAGTAATTTCGGCTACACTGCCATTGTCTAGTACAAAAATATTTTGTGGCGGAAAGCCAATAGACATAGCTACTTTAGCACCTTCTTTTAGTAAATAATGATTGGCATATACCGGTAGGAGGTATTTGGGTTTGATTTGTTTGATTATCATTTTTATATCTTCAATTAAGGCATGTCCTCCGCCATGAACGCCCATAATTTCTTTATGAATTACATTATCACATTGTCGATATAAATTATCTTTTAGTCTTTGGATAGTTCGTTCATTTCCAGGAATTACTGAAGAAGAGAAAATAACAGTGTCATTTTTTCTTATTTTTATACTTCGGTGTTCCCCATTAGCTATTCTCATCAATACAGCCCTGTCTTCGCCTTGAGCACCAGTACACACCACAATGACTTTATTATCTGGGTAATCATTCAAACGTTTAATATCTATTAGGGTTTGGGGTTTAAATTTAATATAGCCAATTTTTTTAGCTATTTCTATATTACTTTTCATAGAGTAACCATCAAGAGCTACTTTTTTACCCAGAGCTTCAGCAATGTTAATAATCCAAGCCACTCTTTCTACCATCGAGGCAAAGGTAGCAATAATTATTCTACCAGGTGCTCGTTCGATGAGTTGTTTAGTAGCACGAAAAACTTCTACTTCAGGGATTTGTTGTCCTTCTTTAGTTGAGCCAAGTGATTCCATCATTAATACAGATGGAATATTTTTAGTATTCCAACGGGCCAAATGAGAAAAGTCATTTAGTTTACCGGTGGCAGGGGTTATATCATAACGCCAATCTCCGGGGTGGATAATATTGGCAACAGGTGTTTGAATAATAGCCCCCAGTGCATCCATAATGCTGTGGCTAACATCAAAAAAATTCAATCGGAAGTGCCCTAGGTTTAGTTGTTCGTTAACAGACTTAATCTCGTAGGCTCTCAGATAGTTTTGTAAATTTGATTCTTCTAAACGTTTACGTACTAAAGCTAGGGTCATTTTACTAGCAAATACTGGAGGCCAGCCGAGGCGAGGCAGAAGATGTGGTACAGCTCCAATATGATCAAGGTGTCCATGAGATAAGATAATACCTTTGATATTTTTTTCTTTGCCTTTTAAGTATCTAGTGTCAGGAATAATGTAATCAATGCCAGGCATATCTTCTTCAGGGAATTGTAAACCCATGTCTAGTATTAGGATGTCGCTACCATATTCAAAAACCGTCATATTGCGCCCTACTTCTTCTTGCCCACCTAGAGGTATAATTCTTAGTTTTTGTTCATTAATAGTGAGGGGCACAGGTATGTTGGCAGGTCGGTTTTGTTTAGGTCTATTAGCTAACCAAGTAGAGGTGCCATCTATTAGCTCATTACTTGTTTTAATAGGTCGTGGTTGATATCTGGATTTACGCGGACGCAAACCAGGCCCAGCCTTTGGGTGATTTGAGTTAAAATTTCTAGTGGGAAATTTGTTTAATTTTTCGTTAAGCATATAGTTGAAACTAATTGTTTTTATAACAGAAGTTTATTTAATAGTTAAGTGTAGTAAATTCTTATTTTGTTAATAGAATTTATCAATTTGGTGCCGGGAAGAGGATTTGAACCTCCATGGGTTTCCCCGCTAGCTCCTGAAGCTAGTGCGTATGCCAATTCCGCCATCCCGGCGAATAATAATTATTCGATGATTGGTATTGGTTAATAAGTATAGGAATATTGGGTGATGGCGTAAGGTTATTTCCACTTACGTTCAGTATTGCGATACCAATATTCTATATTTATAAAACGATCGTTAGGCTGATCAATGATTTTTGGTGTAGTAATTTTTACATCTTTAGCTAAAGCATAGCTATAGTTTTCTTTATAAAGAAAACTAGCGGGCAACTCCTCACTAAAAATTTCAAGCAGTCTTTGATATTTTTTTAGTTTATCTGTTTGATTGTCTATTTGATGGACTGATTCTAAGATTTGATCGGCTTCGTAGTTTTTAAAAATTGCTAGGTTGGAACCGAATTGTCCAGACTGTGAGGAATGCCAGAAGGGGTAAAGATCAAAGTCAGCTCCGATAATTTCTGTAGCTAATAGTATTTGATATTTTTTGTTGGATAAAATATCTTGCCATAGGTTTGAGTTGGATATTAACTCTATATTAACCCTCGCTCCTAAAATTCTCCACTCTTCAGCTATATTATTAGCTACCCTGGCTTGTTCAGGGTCGTTGGTGGCGGTGAGCGTGATATCTAAAGTAGTGCCGTCTTTGTTAGTTAGTATTCCATCTTTCTTTGCCCAGCCCGATTTTGTTAATAGTTGATTAGTTTCCGTGGCGACATCTTTGGGATTGAAATCAAAAGGACTAGAAAGTGGTTCAGCGTGTCCACTCAGGGCATTAAGTATAATTTTTTTACGATTTATAGCTTGGTCTAAGGCTTGTCGAATTTCTCGCCTTTGTAATACTGGTGTTGAGTTAGAATTATAAAAAAGCGCGGTATATTGAGGTAAGTCTAGGGTTAAAATATTGGTTTCTTGGTTGTTTAATTGATTGATTGAGGTGGGGGACAATCCGCCTAAACCATCTATAACTCCTTGTTTTAGAGCTTCTAGACCGGCATCTGTATCATCGTAAAAACGCAAAGTTAATTTATTTAAATAAGGCTTTACTGTATGAGAAAAAGGATTAGGCTCTAGATTGTAACTACTGATTTTACCTTGACGAGTTTCAGTAAAACTTTGAAAACGAAAAGGTCCGCTGCCCACAGCTTCTATATTGTATTTAGAATTGCGCCAGTCCTTTGGTGCAATATCTTTCCAAATATGGCTAGGTATTATACCAAAAGTTAGGGTTTTTAAAAAAGCTGAATAGGGTTGAGTTAGGGTAATTTCTACGGTTTTATCATCGGTAGCTTTTATAGTAATGTTTTGAAAAATTTTAGCTAGAGGGCTTTGTAGAGTTTCATTACGTAAACTTTCAAAAGTAAAAACTATGTCGTTAGAAGTGATGTTTTTGCCATCAGACCAATATAAATCAGGACGCAAGGTAATTTGATAAGTTTTTTTATTATTGATTAATTTCCAATCACTTGTTAAGTCATTAACTAATAATCCATTTTCGTCATGTTTGAATAATCCGCGATAAGTAAGTGTCGCTAGGTCTAGCTCAGCGGGTTTGTGGGCTAGCAAAGGGTGAGTAGTTACTGGCCGACCTATTATGCCCTCGCTATATTCACCACCACTAGCCGGTACAATGTTCGTATTACGATCAAACCAATGCCAACCTAAAATTAATGAACTACTAAATATTAACAAGATGGAAATTACTAGAAGCTTTTTTTCTTGTAGTGTTAATATACGTGGCAATAATTTGAATTGTTGCCAAGTAGGCAAAGAAACACGGCTCGCATTTTTAAGTGTGCGATTAGGTAAACTCAAAATCTGTGATTGCCAGATTGAGTAAGCGCGTCTCCCAAAGTTTTTTAGGAGCGCAGTAAAAGATTTTAGTGAATATCTAGCTATACGAACTACGTTAGAAAACAAGTAGTTGTGCAATTGCCAAACCAAAAAATAAAATGGCTAGCACTATAGTACTAATAAATAGGCCCTTTTCTACCCCACGTTTAGTGCGATAGACATTACCTTCTCCGCCGAATATGCCGCCCAGTCCAGCGCCTCTATTTTGGAGTAATATGCCAAGTATCAAAAGTATTGATACAATTAATTCTGCGATTTGGATATATTTAGTCATAGCTGTAAAATAAAAAAGCCTTAGCCCCAGTATTTCAGTAAAATATATCATAGCACGGGGCTCTTTTTTTGTCAATTATGAAACCAAACTATAAACAAAATTTGTTGGACGGTTTGAATAAAGACCAAGCTCAGGCTGTACAAATAGTTGATGGGCCAGTTTTGGTATTGGCTGGGGCTGGTAGTGGCAAAACACGTACTTTAGTCAGTCGTTTAGCTTATCTTATTGTTGAACATAAAATAGATCCCGTCAGTATATTGGCTGTTACTTTTACTAATAAAGGTGCACAGGAGATGCGCAACCGAGTATCCAGTTTGTTGGGAAAGAATTTTGGGACAACCGGACCTTTAATAGGTACATTTCATGCAGTTAGTTGTCGGTTTTTAAGGCAAGAGGCCAAGGCTTTGGGCTATCCTATACATTTTTCTATTTATGATGAAGATGATCAAAAATCCCTAATTAAAGAAGCTATGCGTGATGTAGGTATTAGCACTAAGAGTGTGCAACCGGGCGCTATTGTTAATGCTATTTCACGAGCTAAAGCCGAATTAATATTACCAACCGAATATGGTGCTGAGGTAGCTTATGATTATTTTACGGAAAATGTGGCTCGTGTGTACACTCGTTACCAAGAACTTTTGAGAATAAATAAAGCTTTTGATTTTGATGACTTGATTATTAATATGGTAAAAATTTGGCAGGACAGTCCGAGTATATTAGAGCGTTATCAAAAACATTTTCGTTACATTTTAATAGATGAATATCAAGACGTAAATAAAGCGCAGTATATTTGGACAAAACTTTTGGCGGCTAAATATAAAAATTTGTGCGTAGTGGGCGATGATTGGCAATCTATTTATGGTTGGCGTGGTGCAGACTTTGGTAATATTTTGCGTTTTGCCGAAGATTACTCTGAAGCTAAGGTAATAAAATTAGAACAAAATTATCGTTCTACTAAGGTGATTGTAGCGGCTTCTAATGCTGTTATGGCTAAAGCTGAGTTGAAAGCTGATAAAACTTTGTGGACTAATAATATTTTGGGAGATTTGATTAAGGTAGTAGAAGTAGAAGATGAGGTGGCAGAGGCTAGATTTGTGGTGGAAGAGGTTATAAAGCTAGCCGAATTGGCAACTGTTAATAATAAATCAAATATTTCAAAAAGACTAGAAATAGAAATTATACCAGAGTATGAGGATAGGCTATATTCTTCAGAAAAGTTGCCAGATTATATGATAGTTAAACGTTATCAAGGCAGCAGAGAGGCCTTGCGTCGTTTTGTAGTGCTATATCGTACTAATGCTCAAAGTCGAGCCTTAGAAGAGGCTTGTTTGCGAGCTGGTTTACCCTATCAACTAGTGGGCGCTATACGTTTTTATGAACGGCGAGAAATAAAGGATGTGTTGGCTTACTTGAGGTTTATTCTTAATCCTGATGATAGAATTAGTTTTGAAAGAGCTATTTTAAGCTCACCTCGTGGTGTGGGCCTTGGTACAGTAGAAGCTATATTATCTTTGGCTAAAGAAAAAAAAATAAGTTTATTAGAAGCAGTCGCTAGTGAAGAATTGGGTATATCTGGTAGTCGTTATGAAGGTTTAACTTTTTTTATAAGTTTAATACGAAGATTAATTAAGGATTTACCTAAATTACAAGTTTCAGAGTTGATTGATGAGGTGGTACTGCGAGGTGGAATGCATGATCGTTTAAGCGACGGTAGTAAAGAAGGCTCGGCGCGTTTAGAGAATATTGAAGAACTTAAAACAGTGGCCAATAGTCGGGCTAGTGGGCAAGGTAAGGTAGCTTTAGAAAAATTTTTAACTGATGTTTCGCTTTGGCAAGACCAAGATAGTTTTGATGATGAAAAAGGTGGTTTGACTTTGATGACCGTGCACGCAGCTAAGGGTTTGGAGTTTGCTACTGTGTTTATAGTAGGGTTTGAAGAAGGATTTTTCCCCCATACATCTAGTTTGGATAATCCCAAGGAGTTAGAAGAAGAGCGTCGTTTGGCTTATGTAGCCCTAACGCGGGCTAAAGAAAAAGTTTATTGCCTACATACTACTAGTCGTAGAATTTTTGGTAAAGTTTATCCTGGGTTACCCTCTAGATTCATTGGTGAATTACCAGAAGAATATATAGATGTTAGTATAGTGAATCCATTTTAAATAAAAATTTCCCCCAGAGTTATAATTGGTGGAAAATGTTGAGACGAATGAGGTGAATATTTAATTAAACATTCAACAACTTTTGTGCCACCTCGCCATATTCCTTTTGCCATTCAGCGAGGTCAATGTTGAAAAATGATTGTTCATCCCAAGTTGTTTGAGTTCCAGATGGGCTGTTAAGAAAAACAATTTTATATTTTGTATCTGGTACATTAATTAGCCCAATTACTGGGGCAACCTCGTTGATGGTTAAGTCTTTTGGGATGATAGTAAATGATTTGGCAGTAGTTGATCTTTGTTGTTGATTTTTTTCGAAATCGGCGATTACTTTACATATTTGGTCGGTTGTAAGACCGGTTTCGGCTATGATTTTTTCGTTTATCATGGTTTTCCTTTCGCGTGAAACTAAGAGGCAATATTGTTTATTTGTTTGCTATCTTTTTACTACTATTTGTTAGTAAAGTCAATAATTATCTTTGATATAGTTTTTAATTATTTTAGTTTTATGTGATCCAATTATTTTGGCTATTTCTTCTATATTTGTTTGTTTTATCTTATTCCAAGAGCCAAAAGCTAATTTAAGTTTTTTCTTTAATTTAGGGCCAATGCCTGGTAAGGTATCCCAGGCCGATAAAGTAGCTGATTTTTTATGAAGTGAACGGTAAAAAGTAATACCAAAACGATGAGCCTCATCCCGTAATTGTTGTAATAGTAATAAAGCTGGAGAGTCGCTGACTAATTTTAGGGGTTGTTTTTGTGCTGATAGGTAAATTAATTCCTCTTGTTTGGCCAGTGCTAAAATAGGAATATTGATTTTATATTTATTCAGTTCATTTTTTACTACTGATAGTTGTCCAGCTCCGCCATCTAACATTATTAAATTAGGTTTAGTCCAGTCGTGATTTTTAGTAAAGCGACGAACCAACATTTGCGCTAGCATGGCAAAATCATTTGGTTTAGAAAAACCTTGAATTTTGAATTTGCGGTATTGTTTGGTGTCCAAGATGCCATTAGTTAATACCACCATAGCACCCACTGCTTCTTGGCCTTGAATATTGGAAATATCATAACCTTCAATACGTTTGGGCAGGCTTGGCAGATGAAGAATATTTTTTAATTCCTTTAAACCTTGTTTAGCTCTTTTTTCTTTTTTTTGCCAACTAGCTGCGCTTTGATTTAAGTAATTACTAGCTATAGTTTGAGCCATATGTAGTAAAGCAGCTTTTTTGCCACGGCGAGGGACCGTAAGTTTTGCACTGATTATTTTTTTATTGGCTAACCCCAAAGGAATGAAGGCTTGTTTAACTTTATCTGTTACTCGAGGATAATATTGGTTTAAAAAGTCTTCTAAAATATCTTGCTCAGACAAGTTTTTAGTTTGCTCTAGCCACATTTTTTCGGCGTCAAGTAGTGCGCCACGTCTTATAGGTAAGCGGCAAATAACGGTATTATCACCAGAGCGAGCTAAATTAAATATATCATAATTTTCCGATTTGGCACTTAAAATATTTTGTTTAATAACCAACCTTTCTAGATGCTTTATTTGATCACGCAATCTAGCAGCTATTTCATAGTGGTGTTTTTGGGCTGACTGCTGCATATGGAGCTTTAACTCTTTTAGCAAATCATTTACATCACCACGTAGTATTTTTTCTAATCTAACTAATTGTTGCCGGTAATAGGTAAAACTATTTTTATCTAATTTATGACCCCAACATCTGCCTAACCTGCTTTCAAAACAAGGTTTGTCTGGCGGATTAGAACAAGTTTTAAGACCTAGTATTTTTTTAAGTAGTTTAAAAGATTCTCGAGCCGAGTTGGCTGAAGTGTAGGGGCCAAAATATTTTATTTTTTTGTTACCAAATTGACGCTCCAAACTCACGCGGGGAAATTGATCTCTATAATCAATAGCAAAATACAACCAACTTTTGTCATCTTTTAAAACTATATTGTAAGGTGGCTGGTGTTGTTTGATTAAACTACCTTCCAGCAGCAAGGCTTCGGTTTCATTCTTTACCGTAGTGGTTTGTAAATGATGAATTTGGCTGACCATTATTTGTTTAGCTGGGCTTAGGTCGGCTTTTATATGGAAATACGATTTTACTCGATTATTTAGATTTTTGGCCTTACCAACATAAAGCAATTCATCTTGGGAATTAAAAAATTCATAAACACCCGGGGTGTGAGGCAGATGGTTTAGTTGTTGTTTTAGTGGGTTTATCATATTGACATTATTACAATTCGATACTATACTATATTATTAGTTTTGTAAAAAATCAAAAGTAAAAATAACAAAAAGGGAAAAAGTTATGTCCGGTAATAATAAACAGCCATGTAGCCTATCTGATGAGGATATTGAAAGAGCTCGTAGAGAGGGCGCAAATTTTAAACCATCCGGGGCAGGTTCCACAAAACTTTTCAAAACGCCACCCAAGGAAAGTTATTCCACCTCTTTGATAGAGGAAATCGCTGGCGAGCCGTTTTACCTGTTTTAATAGGTAACAAAGATTTGCATCTGGATAGGAAAGGCCATAATCAAATGGCCTTTTATTTTACCTCTTGACCTGTCTTGACAGATAGAGTATAATGGATGCACTTT
>Ga0172379_10010576_pt1 | contig 11131 bp, 13 predicted proteins | sample GrowelOW334metaG_FD_119756 | JGI IMG/M metagenome (GOLD analysis project Ga0172379, IMG submission 119756) | Groundwater microbial communities from an aquifer near a municipal landfill in Southern Ontario, Canada - Groundwater well OW334 metaG | ecosystem: Environmental > Aquatic > Deep... | reverse complement strand
TCTAAACTAAATACAAGTTTAGATATTTATATTTAGGGCTTAAGAAATAAAAATCTTATGCAAAAACTTGATACAATAACTAGCTTGCAAAACAATCAAATTAAGTTACTGAAGAAGTTGGCCCTTAAGAAATATCGTTTGGAATATAAACAGTTTACGGTTGAGAATTTAACAATCATATTAGATGCCTTAAAAGCTGGTTATGATTTTGAGACTTTGTTTGTAACCGCTGAGTTTATGACTCGGCACTTAGATAAATTTCAGTTCATGCAGGAAAATTCTAAAGGTGGCTATTATGTAATCGACGAGATGATGAGTTCCCATTTTTCACAATTAGACACCCCCTCTGGTATTACGGCTATTTATAAATTCCCGGAAAATAAAATTGAAGATAATGAATCGATTATTTATTTAAATTCCATTTCTGACCCAGGAAATTTAGGAACAATTATGAGAACAGCTCTAGCTTTTAACTTTAATAATTTAGTGCTTGATGATAATTGTGTTGATATTTATAACTCTAAGACTATTGCGGCGGCTAAGAATTCTATTTTTAAATTAAATATATTAGAAGATAAAGATGGTTCTTGGATTCGTAAGAGTAAATTGCCAATCTATGTTACCAGTTCTCATGGCGATTCTGATTTAGAATCATTTGTCGCTGATGATAAATTTTGTTTAGTCCTTGGTAATGAAAGTCACGGAGTTTCCGAAGAGATAAATAATTTGGCGGCCAAGAAAATTAAAATTGATATTTCTGATAATATTGAATCGCTTAATGTTTCAGTTGCAGCCGCAATTCTGTTTTATAAATTACGTAACAAATAAAAATATGTCAGACGTTTATCAAGAGTCACTTGAGCTGCACTTAAAGAATAAAGGAAAATTAGAAATAAAAAGTAAAGTTCCACTTAAAACTAAAGATGATTTATCTCTAGCTTATACTCCAGGCGTATCCGAAGTTTGTCGTTTGATAGCTAAGGATAAATCAGCTGCCTTAACTCATACAATGAAAGGGAATATGGTGGCGGTAATTAGTGATGGAAGCGCTATTTTAGGACTTGGTAATCTTGGTCCTGAAGCGGCAATACCGGTTATGGAAGGTAAATGTATTTTATTTAAAGCTTTTGCTGATGTAGACGCTTTTCCTATTTGTTTAGATACTCAAGACACTGAAGAAATAATTAAAACTGTAAAATTTTTAGCGCCTAATTTTGGCGGTATCAATTTAGAAGATATTTCGGCTCCTCGTTGTTTTGAAATCGAAGCTCGACTTAAAGCGGAATTAAATATTCCAGTGATGCATGATGATCAGCACGGAACAGCCTTGGTTGTTTTGGCCGGTTTAATTAATGCGATAAAACTTAGGGGTTTAGATAAAGAAAATGCCAAAATACTTATTAATGGCGCTGGAGCCGCGGGCCTGGCGATTACTGATTTATTACTTAAATATGGTTTCTTAAATATTATTGTTTGTGATAGTCGTGGGGCCATATATTCTGGTCGCCCAGATTTAAATGATGAAAAAGTTAAAATCGCCTTACGGACTAACAAAGAAAACGTTGCAGGGGTTTTATCTGAGATAATTAAAGATCAAAATATTTTTGTCGGCGTCAGTCAGGCTAATTTGCTTAGTGAAGAAATGGTTATTAGCATGAGTGAGAGGCCGATTATTTTTGCCCTGGCTAATCCAACCCCAGAAATCATGCCCGAAGCAGCTAAACGAGCTGGTGCTTTTATTGTGGCCACTGGTCGCTCTGATTTTCCTAATCAACTAAATAATGTTTTAGCTTTTCCAGGGATTTTTCGAGGTGCACTAGACAATAAAGTTGCTCAAATCACTGACTTAATGCTTACTCGGGCGGCTGAAAATTTAGCCTCTTTAGTGACAACTCCTAACCAAGAACTTATTCTACCTGACCCATTTAATCCCGAAGTTGCTAAAACAGTAGCTAAAGCTATCTACTAAGTTTGAAGAAAATATATAATTTCTGCGTATTTATAGATGTAATGATTCAAAAAGCATGTTAAACACATCTGATACCGAGGCAATAAGCGACGAAGAAGTGGTAATTTTAGCCTTAAAAAATCAGGATAATTTTGTGTTACTTATTAATCGCTATAAATCAAAGTTATTTAACTATATAAGACGAATAACGAGCGTTAGAGACGAAGATGCCGAAGATTTGCTACAGGAAATATTTTTAAAGGTTTATCTTAATCTAAATGATTTTGATCCAGATTTAAAATTTTCTTCCTGGATTTACGCGATTGCTAGAAATCAGATAATCAGTCAGCATCGTCGTTTAAATGCTCGAGCTGAGGGGCATAGTGTTACTTTAGAAGACGACAACGTTAATCGAATAATTTCTAATTTTAATATGGAAAAGGAATTAGATAATTCGTATTTAAAAGATAAAGTCGCTAAAGTTTTATATTCTTTGCCAGAAAAATATCGTGAGGTTTTAGTTCTAAAATTTTTAGAAGAAAAAAATTATCAGGAAATTTCCGATATTATAAAAAAACCTAGTGGTACCGTTGGGTCACTGATGAATAAGGCTAAGAGTGAATTTAAGAAAGAGTTAATAAAACAACAAATTAAAATATGAGCAGTTTAAAAGACAAAGATTTTAGCGAAGATGTTTTGCAAAAAATCAAACAAGAAAAACTTTCACCTAAACCAAAATGGCAATTTTTACTTAAAAATTCCATTATTTGGGGTTTGGGTGTTTTGTCTTTAGCTCTTGGATCGGTTTCAATGTCATTAGTTTTTTATATGATAAGAAATGATGATGCTGGAGCTTATGGTAGAGCGGGGAGCAATATTTTAGAAACCTTATTATTTGTTATTCCGTTTTTTTGGATAATTTGTTTGGCTATTTTTGCCGTGGCTGTTTATTTTTATATTAAACACACAAAAAAGGGTTATAAGTATTCCGCCAAAAAAATTATTTTAGTAATTATCGGTGCGAGTTTAATTTTAGGCGGTATTTTTAATATTTTAGGCTTAGGAAGAGTAATTGATGATGTTTTGGGAGAGAGAGCTCCTTTTTATGACCGAGTAATTAATCCTCGTTTAAAATATTGGTCTAATCCAGAAAGCGGTCGCTTAACTGGTCTAATTATTTTAAAAGTTAGCCCAACAGAATATAAATTAATTGATAGGTCTGGAGAAACTTGGGCAACTTTATTACCGAATGAAGAGACTGGCGAAATGATGGTAGTAGGTCGTCCAGTAATGTTGGTTGGTGAAAAAATTTCTGATCATAAATTTATGATTAAAGAAATATTGCCAGTTGGTCCGGGTCGCGGATTCTTTAAGCGTCCACATTTAGATGGCGTACCAAGAATGTGTGAATTTAAACCAGGTGATGATTTTAGACCATGTGAATTACCGCCAATTATTCCATTTGTAAAATAATAAACTAAAAATCTTCTTATTAATTTAAGAAGATTTTTTTTGAAGAAAAATATTTTTAAAACGTAATACTAAGCAGAACCGGTTCTATGATTTAAACTTTATTAATTAACAAATAAATAATATGAAAAATATAAAGAAATCACAACTAGCCGTTGGCCTTATGGCTTTAACTATTATTTCCGCTGTCGGTATTTCTTCAGCAACTTTAGCCGCTGGTACAGACACTTCAAATGTAACTTCTAATTTTAGAGTTGGCAAAGCGCGTATTCAGCCAACCGCGACCCAATTAGCCGATATGGCGACAAGAAAATCTGAAATGGAGACTAGAAAAACAGCCGTTGAAGCTGCTCTAGCGGCCAATGATTATAATGCTTGGGTTTTAGCTGAAGGCGCCAATGCTCCAATTTTAAAAACAATAAATGCCACTAACTTTAGTCGATTTGTTGAAGCTCATAATTTACGTCAGCAAGCTAATGCCATTATGACCGAATTAGGCGTTACTAAAGGTGAAGGCAGAGGCGAGGGTATGGGCATGGGTGGACATTTCGAAGCTAAATAAATAATAAATTAAATATCAACGATAGTATTTATATAAAAAGGGTGGCTTAAGCAATTTTGCCACTCTTTTGTGTTAGCATGTGTTAGCAGTTGAAGAAAAATTTCTATTTTACGTATTATATAAGTATCAATCAATATAATTTAAAAATAATCAAAATGAACAAGAAATTAATCTTAAGTATTGCCTGTTTTGGGCTAGTTTTAACTCTTTCGGCCTGTGGTACTGCCACTAATCCACAAAATAATGAAGCGGCAAATGATAGACCTAATCGTCGACCTGATTTTGGACAACCAGATACTCAGCCAGAAATTAGAGGTTTGGTTAAATCTGTCGTTGGTAATGAAGTTACTGTTTTAAAAATAGATCAACCTCAGAGAGGGGCTTCTAGTAGTACCCCAAATGGAGAAGCAGCTAGTACTAGAAAAAATTCCTTAAGTTTAGGCGGAACTGGTAATGGTGGGAGTGGCATGAGACCAGGTGGTGGAATGGGTGGCGGTGAAGCTAGACCTGGCGGAGAAGCTGGAACTGATACTAATAGAACTGAACTTTTAGCTCAAATAAAAGCGATGAGTACTGGAGAAGAAAAAATTGTTATACCAGTTGGAATTAAAATGCTTAAAGCTGATTCAAACAATTCTAGAACTATGGTTGAAGCAACTATTTCTGATGTAACAGCGGATAAAATGATAACCGTTTGGTTAAACAGCGCAATAACTGATAAAAAGGTAGCTAGTTTTGTTTTGATTAATTAATTTTGTTTAAAAAAATAAAAAACGTATGGCCAAGTCATCAATTATTGAAGAAAGTAAAAATGCCAGAGGCAAAGGATTTTTTAAAATTATTTTTAGTCGAAAAACTTTAATAATATTTATTATTTTAGCTTGTTTAGGTGGTGGAGGATATTATTATTACTCTACTAAAAATGCTAAGGCAACTACTGCGGTAGTTAAGAAGACAGCCATAGTTAAGCAAGAAGATTTACAAATAGCTGTTGATACAACAGGTAAAGTTGTAGCTAAAGATGGAGTTGAATTGTCATTTTCAAATAGTGGTTCAACTGCTGAAGTTAGTGATGTTTACGTAAAAGAAGGTGCTAAGGTAAAAAAAGGCGATAAAATTGCTTCAATTAAAACTAGCTCCTTAGAATTTGAATTACGTAATGCTTATTCTAGTTATCAATCAGCTTTGTCTAGTTATCAAACTAAAGAAGCGGGGGCAACCAATGATGAAAGAGCTAAATCTAAAAATTCCGTTGAACAAGCTAAACTTAGTTTAGATCAAGCTAAACTTAGTTTAGAACAAACTAAAACTAATGGAGATAAAAGTATTAAAAATGCTGAAAATAATGTTGTAACTGCTCAAAATAACTTAAGACTTAATTCTGATGAAAAAACCAGCGCTATTGTAAATGATGCTTATAATAGTTTGGTTAATTCTTTAAAATCAATAAATATTTCCCTTGGTAAAAATCTAGAAGATGCTGATAGTATTTTAGGTGTTGATGAACAGGGTTTAAATGATTCTTTTGAAAGTCTTTTAGGTGTTAGAAATAGTGGCACCTTAGACATTGCTAAAACTTCTTATCTTCCAGCTAAAGATGCCAGGGTAGCGTTAAATTTAACTATTCTATCTTTAAATGATAATAGTAGTCAGGCAGAAATTGAGGCAGCTGCGACTACAGCTAAGACAGCCATTAATTCAATGGAAAAACTTTTATATAATACTAAAAATGTTTTAGATGCTACGATTACTTCAATGAATTTATCACAAAGTCAGTTAGATACTTTAAAATCAAAAATAAGTTCTGATCGTTCTGGTATTACTAGTACTGATTCTAGTTTAACTAATAGTTTGCAATCAGTAGATAGTGCTAAAAGAAGTTTAGTAAATTACGAACTGGCTTATCAAAAGGCTTTAGACGATTTAGCGTCAGCTAAAATTGAAGTCAAACAAAGTATTGCTAATTCAGAAAATAGTGTCGCAACGAGACAATCATCATATGAAAGTGCACAACTTAGTTATAAAGATTTAATTGCTCCAGCAACTAGTTCTGATTTAGCTAGTGCTAGAGCTCAGCTTACCTCAGCCTCTATTAACGTTGATAAAGCTAAATATAACATTGAACAAGCGACTCTTATTTCGCCAATTGACGGCGTTGTTGCTCAACTTAATTATAAGAAAGGTGATATTGTAACTGATAACACAAAATCAATGGCCACAATTATTAATAACGAAACTTTATTTATTGAAGTAAATGTTGAAGAATCAGATATTAATAAAATAAAAGTTGGACAAAAAGTTGAGGCAACTTTTGATGCGATCGATGGTTTAAGTTTAGATGGTGAGGTTAGTTTTATCTCTCTTACTTCAGTTTCTAGTTCTAATGGTATTGTTACTTATTTAGTTAGAGTTTTATTTATTAATCCAGGCGAAACTCAGGTTAGAGAAGGAATGACAGCGACAGTTAAATTAATTACAGCTGAAGCGCCAAAAGTACTTACTGTTCCAGTTAATGCAGTTCGTAATATAAATAATCAAGTATCAGTTGAAAAAGCTGATGGTACATTTGCAACCGTGGTCACTGGATTTACTGACGGAACTAAAGTAGAAATTGTTAGTGGTTTGAATTTAGGTGATAAAATTACTTATTAATTTATGAATGATCAGCTTGAAATTAAATTAAAGGATGTTCATAAATCATATTATTTAGCTGGTGGCGAAGAAATTCCTGTACTTCGCGGTGTTGACTTAGAAATAAAAAAAGGTGAGTTTGTTGCTATTATGGGAGAATCTGGCTGTGGTAAAACAACGCTTCTTAATATTTTAGGTTGTTTGCACCCAATAGATAAAGGTGAGTATTTTTTAGCGGGAGAAAATTTAGGTGGTGTTTCTGATGATTTTACTTTAGCCTATATCAGAAATAAGAAGATGGGTTTTATTTTTCAACAGTTTAATTTATTTGCTAGATTATCAGCAATAAAAAATGTGGCTCTACCAGCTCTTTACGCTGGTATTTCAAGATTAGAACGAGAAGAAAAAGCAAAAGTATTACTTGAATCAGTTGGTATGGGGGATAGAACTAAACATAAGCCCAGTGAACTCTCAGGTGGTCAACAGCAACGTATTGCTATCTGTCGCGCTTTAATTAACGACCCTGAAATAATTTTAGCTGATGAACCAACCGGGGCCTTGGATTCAAAAGCTGGTTTAGAGCTTATGAAAATTTTTAAAGGTTTTAAAGAGCAGGGGAAAACTCTGATTATGGTAACTCATACAACGGAAGTGGCTAAATATGCTGATCGAATAATTTATATGAGAGACGGTAAAGTAGTCGACAATGATTATAAATTAAAAGCTTCTTTTTAACTTTATGAGTTTAGAAATTATAAAAATGGCGTTTGAGTCTTTGTTTGCCAGTAAAACTAGAAGTTTTTTATCAATGCTTGGTATTATTATTGGTGTATCTACGGTTATTGCCGTTTTTGCGATTGGCCAAGGAGCAAAAGATGAGGTTAGCTCTCAATTTCAAAATTTAAGTGCGAACTCGATTTTGATTATGTCTAATATGGGTCGTGGTGCTACAGCTAGTTCAAAATTTAAAGCTAGCGATGCTCAAGTAATTACTGAGAAAGTAGCTCACGTTGGTTCAATCACTGGAGCACTTACTGGTAATTTAACTGTTTCTTATGAATCAACTAGCAAGAGCTATAGCGTAACTGGCGCTGATATAAATTATTTTTCAGTTTCTAATTTAAAATTAGCAACTGGCCGAGCGATTGAAGAAGCTGATATTACCGACAAGGGAATGATGGCCATTTTAGGTAGTAATGTTTTGACTGATTTATATGGAGAGACGGCTTCACCTGAAAGCGCTATTGGCACAACGGTTACAGTTAATAATAAAAAATTTGAAGTAGTTGGAGTTTTAAGCGAGAACGGTTCGAGAATGGGACCAATGTCCGTTGACGATTCTATAATTGTGCCTTTATCTGTAGCTGAGAAAAGTTTATTTGGTTCTAAAGGTCAAGTGCTTCTTAATGTTCAGGCCGATAATGTTGATAATGTGGAAACGGTTAGTACAGATATTACGGCTGTTTTACGAGCAGAGCATAAATTAAAAACTGCTGCCGCTGATGATTTTAGAATTATGAATGCGGGAAGTATGGTGGCTGCAGCTCAAGAATCCGCTAACACGATGCAAATACTACTGACGGTAATTGCGGCGATTACTTTGCTAGTTTCCGGTATTGGTATTATGAATGTTATGCTTGTTACTGTCGCTGAGCGAACTAAGGAAATTGGAATTGCTAAAGCGATTGGCGGTAAGCAATCTGATATTTTGAGTCAATTTATTTTAGAATCAATTATTTTATCGACGCTCGGTGGAATTATTGGGATTACTTTTGGTCAAATTGCGATTCCGATAATTTCATATTTTAATATTATGACTTTATCGCCGTCACTTACGGGACCACTAATTGGTTTTTCATTTTCATTTTTAGTTGGCGTATTCTTTGGTTTTTATCCAGCTTATAAAGCTAGTCGTTTAGACCCAGTTGACGCCCTTCGTAGCGAATAAATAATTTATATATTTAAAAAATAATTAATTTAAATTTTATGGAAGAAGACAAAAAAGAAATGTTAAATGGTGAAGAAAAAAGTGATAAAAAAAGATTCAGTCATTTTTGTCATTGTTCTTTGTCAGGACATAAAGTAATGAGAGCTGTTTTATTAGGTATTGGAATTTTTGTAATATTTTCCATTGGCGTTGGTGTTGGTTCTCACTCAAATAACTACCGAGAAAATAATTATCGTTTTTTGGGAAAAGGTAATTTTGAACAAGGAGGCTCTAGAATGATGAAAGGCGATAGATTCCAGGATAGAAATAATGGTGGCTGTCCTATGCAAGAAAATAATAATCAAACTAAAGGTGCCGGTTGTGCTATGCAAGAAAACACTAATCAAGTTCAAGAGGGTAGATATAGAATGATAAATTCTGTTGATATTCAATCTGCTCCTTTTGTTCCAACTAAGACCGCCTCCTCAACAATAATCAAATAAATTAAATAATTTTACCCCGCTTCTACTAATTGGCAGAAGCGGGGTAATTTTTTTTAGGTTCATATGTTATAATGTTTTTATAATTATAAAATTCATGTTTTTCTTTTTAACTTTTCCTGGAGTCGCAATTCACGAATGGGCTCATAAAATATTTTGTCAGATATCTGGTTTGCATGTCATGAAAACCGTTTATTTTCGTTTTGGTAATCCGAGTGGTTATGTAGTTCATGAAGTTCCAAAAACCTATTTACAGTCTTTTTTTGTGGCCACTGGTCCAATTATATTTAATTCTTTAGTTAGTATCGGTTTGGCTTATGCTGTTTCTTTTTTGAGTCATGGTTCTAACTGGAGAATAGTTTTTTTGTGGTTGTCGTTTTCTATAGCAGCCCACGCTTTTCCTAGTGAAGAAGATCTACATGGCGCTTCACATGACGGTTTAAATAGTTTAAAAGAGGGAACTAGCCTTTGGCCACTTATCGGTTTCCCTTTAATTGGTTTAATGTGGCTAGCGGGTCGTTTTGGTTTAATCTTTAGAATTGTCTTTGCAACTCTTATGGTTTTTATTGGGTTAGTTAGCTCAGGCCTTTTAGTGCTATAATGTAAAAGTAAATTTAATCTTATAATTATATGAAAAAAACTTGGCTTTTAATCCTACCCCTTATCTTTTTTGTTTCTGCTTGTTCACTAGTTAAAAAAACCGAACCAATAACCACTCAGTACCCAGCTCTTAATTCCGAAGGAACTATTTGTGAAATACCAAATGCCACTCCAACAGTTGAAGCAACTAGTACTAGAAAAAATATTTTGCCACCAGTTAGCCAAGAAGAAATCAAAAAAACTTTTACCTATGAGGACGAAGATATGGGAGTTAAATTAAAATACCCAGGTTCTTGTTATTTTAATAAGGGTAATTTTGAGTGTTCTGATTTTACTTTAAGTATTTGGGTTTTGGACAGCGTCGCTAAACCAAGCACAACTCCAGAAAAAACTTTTAAGGATGGAGAAACTGAGTTAAAGTATGTTTATATTCATAATAATAAGGTTTACGCTTTTATGGCCTGGTATGACGGAGAAAATAGAAGTGATTTAGAAGCGGTTATTGATAAAATTGCCAAGAGTTTAACTTTTACGAGATAAATATAAAAGAGCCCAGTTTTAGACCGGGCTCTTTTTTTATTTCTTTTTATTTCTTAAGTAAGTCTCTAATTTCTATTAGCAGTTCTTGATCTTTAGTAATTTTTGGCTCTGGTGCTTTTTTTTCTTCTTCAATCTCGGTTTTTTTCATTTGCTCTTTAAGTTTGGCGAGTAATTTTACCATTAAGAATATTGAGGCAGCAATTATTAAAAAATCAATTATATTTTGTGTAAAGATTCCAATATTTAAGTTGATAGCTGGTTTTGCGTCTACAGCTTCTTTTAAAACAATCTTCCAATCGGAAAAAGCGCCACCACCAGTTAGTGATCCGACTACTGGCATAATAATATCAGCGACTAATGAGCTAATGATTTTACCAAAAGCACCACCAATAATCACGGCCGTAGCTAGTTCGATAGCATTACCTTTTACGGCAAACTCTTTAAATTCTCTTATAATTTTTTTCATATCTTTATATTATATAATTTTTAAGGCTTTCTGCCAATAAAATAAAAGCTCTTTGTTTAAAAGGGGTTTTTTGATAGAATAAAGACATGTTAAATATTACAATCTTAGCTATTGGTAAAATTAAAGAAACTTATTTAAACGAAGCCGCTTTATCGTATATAAAAAGAATTAAACCTTATGGTCGTTTAAATATTTTAGAAGTAAAGGCCGAATCTTTTTCAGTAACCACAAAAGATAAAGCCAAAAAAATCGAAGCCGAGAAACTGCAAACTATTTTAGATCGTAAAACCGAGGCTCAAATATATTTATTGGCTGAACATGGAACGCTTTTTAATTCTCAGGAATTTGCCATTAAATTAAATAATACGCAAGAAATTGTTTTAGTAATTGCTGGTAGTTTAGGCTATGATAAAGAGCTTGAAAATAAATATCCCAAAATATCACTTTCGCCTCTAACTTTTCCTCATGAACTGGCTCGAGTAGTTTT
>Ga0172379_10010575_pt1 | contig 11131 bp, 8 predicted proteins | sample GrowelOW334metaG_FD_119756 | JGI IMG/M metagenome (GOLD analysis project Ga0172379, IMG submission 119756) | Groundwater microbial communities from an aquifer near a municipal landfill in Southern Ontario, Canada - Groundwater well OW334 metaG | ecosystem: Environmental > Aquatic > Deep... | reverse complement strand
TGATTACCAGACAGTTATCCGGCAACAACCGGAGAAACTAGGTAGTCGGTCCTGTTTGTTAACAGGGCCAAGAAATCATAACAAAACAAAAAAGACTATTCTCAGACTAATCTTTTATCCTGGTACCGCGTATGGGAGGATCTCACAAATTTATTCCATAAATTTCTGGACACCCTTGGTTTCCAGTTCCCGCCTGCAAAAGCTGACACTTTAGCTTCTGCGGGCAGGCCTTCCGACAACGGGAGACCAAATGTTCTCCCGACCCCACTCCAGTTCGACTCCCTCATATACCAAAAAATACCACTAAACAAGTTAGTAGTATTTTTTGGTACCGCGTATGGGAGTCGAACCCATGATCTCCGCCGTGAGAGGGCGATGTCCTAGACCACTAGACGAACGCGGCAAATTTGAACAATAACCAAACACCAAGATACAAGATACAAAAAATTTCAATATTCAAATTCTCAAACGTTGATTATTTCTTTGATGTTTATTTCTTGGTTATTGGTTATTCTTGATGTTTGTTTCTTGATGTTTGGTTATTTTTTTGGTTCCGAGACTAGGATTCGAACCTAGATAAGCAGATCCAGAATCTGCTGTCCTGCCATTAGACGATCTCGGAATAAACTGAGCTCACAACGTATGGATTCTAGCATTTTCTGACTTATTTCTCAAGCTCAAACGGCTCAGCATAGACTTTTTCGATTTTTTTGATAACTTTCTGCCAGTCAAAGTCTTTCACTCTCTCGATCCCGCCACGCTTCAGTTTTGCGGCTAGGGCCGGATGATCAAGCAATTCGATAATTGAATCGGCCAAGGCCTTTGAGTCGCGACTCGGGACGAGCAAGCCATTTTTTTTGTTTTGAATAATATCGGGCACGCCACCAACCCTTGTTGCCACGACCGGAGTGCCAGCATTCATCGCTTCCAAGACGACAATACCAAAAGTTTCAGCCACCGACGGCAAGGCGAAGACATCCCATTTTTTTAGAAACTTGTCGACACTACTTTGTCTCCCGAGAAAACTCACATGCCGCTCCAACTTTAAACTTTCAACTTTAAACTTTAAACTCTTTTTCAGCTCACCCTCCCCGATTATCTCGAGCGTCGCCAGAGGAAATTTCTTCAAAATCTCCTCCATCGCCTCGATCAAATAAATCTGACCCTTCTGCGTATTCAAATTTCCGATCGTCCCGATCACCGGTGCCCGATTCACTACCCTTGTACTCGGTACTCGGTACTCGGTACTTGCAACTAAATCGATCCCATTTGGAATAATTTGAACCTGATCCTTGGCTACAAAATTATTTTTTACCAAGAAATCGCGAACGGATGACGACACCGCGATGACACGGTCCATTCGCCTTAGAACTCGTCGCAACATCCGTTTCTGCCAAAAATCACTGATCGGATTTTTCAGATGATAATCCGAGTCCCAACGGTGTTCAGTGTAAATCTTGAATGCAAATTTTGAAGCAACTATAGAGGCAAATAAACCGGCTCTGGTACCGTGAGAATGCACAACCATCGGTCCGAATGGATCACGACTTGATTTGATTTTTGTCAAATAATTTTTCAGTTCAAAATACGAGATTAGGTCGTACTTCGACTTGAAAGGAACGTGGAAAATCGTCACCCCCTTTATCTGACTGACCTTGTTTGAGAGCTGACCTTCGGGACAAATCAAAAAAGGCTCAAATCTCTGCTGATCGAGTGATTTCAAGAGACCAAAAACATGACTCGGCCCTCCGCCGAGGTCAGAGTCGGCAATAATTTCGACGACCTTAATCCTCTCCTTCATAGCCCTATTTTATCACGAAGAATAGATTATTGTAACTTATTGACTGCAAATTCAATCCGCTTCAAAGTTTCATCTTTACCCAGCGCCAGGGCCAGCTCGACAGGCGAGGGTGATTTTTCCTCGCCCGAAAGCGCCACTCGCACCGGCCAGAAAACATCACCGTTATTAAACCCGCCTTCAGAGACAACATCGGCGAGTAATTTTTCTATTTCTTCATTTGTCCATTTTTCAATTGTTTTTAGCTCAATCTCGACATTTTCCAAAGCTTTTAAAGTCGTGTCTTGATCTGATTTTCGAAAAACCAACATGCTCGCCTGATACTCAGGCTTTTTACGCAATTTCAAGATATATTCCGCCGCTTCTCCTAGCGTCTTGTATCCCCCGCGTCCGATCAATTCCAACTCTCCCTTTTGAATATTTGGTAATTTATAATTTTGGAATTTATTTAGAATTTCGGACTTAGGATTTAGGATTTCCTCAACGATATAACGTGCATTGATATCGTTGAGCTTGTCGATATTAAATATCGCCGGCGCTTTGTTCAGATTTTCCAATTTGAATTCAGTGATCAATTCAGGAAGCGAGAAATATTCTCGTTCGTCCTTCGGATTCCAACCAAGCAGAGCGATGAAATTGATGATCGCTTCGCAGAGATATCCCTTATCACGAAATTGCTCGACCGAGGTCGCTCCGTGGCGCTTCGACAATTTACTTTTGTCCGGTGCTAAAATCATCGAGAAGTGACCAAATTTGGGCTGATCCCAACCAAGCGCTTGATAGAGAATGATATGTTTTGGCGTTGACGACAGCCACTCCTCAGAGCGCAAGACATAATTGATCCCCATCTCGTGATCATCGACAACGGAAGCCAAATGATATGTCGGATAGCCATCGGATTTTAGCAATACTTGATCGTCAAAAAGTGACAGATCAAATTTGACGTCTCCCCGCACCAAATCGTGCACTACTACCTCGCCCGTCGTCGGCATTTTCAGTCGAATTACATAGTCGCCAGTCACATCGTCGATCTGAATTTTTTGATCACGACAGGTACCAATATAACCAGGCAATCTACCGATCTCTTTTAACTTTTCACTTTCAACTTTCAGCTCCTCCTTCGTGCAAGTACAGACATAGGCTTTGCCCTCGTCGACCAATTTCAGCGCATATTTTCTATACAAATCCAACCGCTCTGACTGAACGACGATATCGTCAATATTATCAGGAATTAGTCCCAGCCACTCGAGCGCTTCGACCAGCCTCTTGTCTGATCCCTCGACAAAACGAGCTCGATCGGTGTCCTCGATCCGCAAATAAAACTTGCCGCCAGTACTTTTGGCCGCTAAATATTCGAACAGAGCTGTCCGTGCCCCGCCGATATGAAGCTCTCCAGTCGGACTCGGCGCAAAACGAGTGATGATTGGTTCTTTTTTCATAATCATAATCTAGCACAAATTCTTTTTACTGTCATCCTGAGCCATTGCGAATCCACCGGCGAGGTGGGTTGAGCAAGGCGTGAGGATCCTGTCGCACATGCAACAAGATTTCTCCAACCGTTCGATAAAGCTCACGGGGTCGAAATGACAAAGGATTTTTGGCTTTGGTTTTTAGGCTTTGCCTGCCCCTCGTAGCTTTAGCGAAGTGGGGTTTAGGTCAATTAGACCTGCCTGCCGGCAGGCAGGAATTAGAATAATTAGATCAATTTATGTATCAACCTTCTACCGCATTCTCGATGTGTTCGATTCTCGGTTCAAAATTACTAACATTTGATGGACCAATATCGCTAAAATCCACTCCGATCACATCGATGCGTATGTGCCGCCCCGGATATTTCTGCTCGATTGCGCGAGCCAGTAAGCGCAGTTTATTTTGCTTGGCAAATCTGACCAAATCTTGCGCCAAACCGAAGCCGCTACCGCGTACCGTCTTGACCTCGACGATGACGATAGTCTTTTTTTGCTCCGTCAAAATATCAATTTCACCAAAAGGAAAATTGATATTGCGGTCAATGATTTTGTAGCCTTTTGACTCGAGGTATTGTGCGGCAATATCCTCACCGGTGTTCCCCGTCTTTTTATTCTTCGTCTTGTCCATTATTTTAATAATACCAGCTTGTCTCAAACTAGTCATTCGACTTTAGTCTTTAGTCTCTTGTCTTTTACTTACACTCGGTACTCGTTCCTCGGTACTTGCTACTTACCTAGTTGTTCACAACTTGAAAAGAGGAAAAGGTGTATACTATTTCTCAACATCCCCACGCAAAGGAGAGGGAAATGTCGCAAACCGCCATCATCCATCTGCAAGACGACTACCGCCATGCTCTTGCCCGACATCAAGCCTATCCCGTCTACTGGGAAACGCTGCTCGAGTTCCTGTGCTGGATGATCACACTTGACCAAGTCAAGTCATGCGTCGACGCAAGTCGCCTTGATTACCTTAGTCACAACGCCCAGCGACTTGTCAGCGCGCTTCCTTGTCAGCTCATGAGGCCGGAAACAACCGGCTTCGGGATGACAAATCGAGGCTTGGTCTACTTTCAAGCGCAACCGGGCAGATCTTGGAAGGTCTTCGACCTCTTGGTCAGTCCAGCAAGTGGCATAACTTGGGATGACGTCGAACCACTCGGGGCAACACAAGGTAGACGCACCACAGGCGTTAACCAGCCAGTGGCACACCTTGTGGCCGTTGGGGAAGAAGAATGGGGCTCGGGAAAACTTCTGCTTCTCCACCACTTCCGGCCCGCTGGGCCGATCCTGATTCCCGCCTGAAGAGTTCCCGCTCTTCAAAACTGTGCCTTGCCGTGCCAACGCCGTTTCCCCAAAAACGGCGTTGGCCTCAGCTCAAAAATATAGTTTGTATATATAAAAAAATGCCTCATCTTCCGACGGGCATTTTTTTACTCAGATTCAATATTTCAAATTCAGGTTTGTTATTTTTTCTCGTCCTCAACGACTCGATCACCGGCAAGTGCCGCGACCTTGGCTTCGTTTGCAGCTTCCTCGGCCGCTCTCTTGGCCGCTTCCGCCTCGGCGGTAGCCGCTTTTTCCGCCTCAATCTTCGCCAGCTCTTCCTCAGCACCCTTCTCTTCCCAAATCTTGTTGTCGCGGTTTAGATCCTTCAGACGAGCATTTTTACCTGACAATTCACGCATATAGTAAAGCTTGCTCTGGCGAACTTTTGATTGTTTGATTCTCTCAATCTTGACGATTCGTGGACTGTGGAGTGGAAAAACTCTCTCGACACCGATACCGAAGGATTCCTTGCGAACAGTAAATGAACCGTCGAGGCCTTTTCCGTGCTGAACAGCAATTACCAGACCCTCAAAGGCCTGAACTCTTTCCTTTGCACCTTCACGAACCTTGACGGAAACTTTGACAGTATCGCCGCTTCGCAGTTCAGGAATATTTTTCTTGGCATATTTTGTTAGAATTGCATCCATAATTTCTCTTATTTACTTTCTTCGACATGGACAAAGGTTCTCTTGTCTTTGTTACTTGTAAAAGCAGTTACTTTTTTTTCTTGAAATTTGACCATACCAGTCTTCAGGGCGTACAAAGTAAAATCGTCGCCCATACCGACATTATTACCAGGATGAAACTTCGTGCCGTGCTGACGAATGATTATGTTACCAGCAACAGCTTTTTGGTCACCAAAAATCTTGACGCCAAGTCTCTTGGCGACAGAATCTCGTCCTAATCTGGTACTACCGGCAGCTTTTTTATGAGCCATAACAACCCTTCGGGTAAATTTCTAAGTTCTAATTTCTAATTTCTAAATAAATCCCAAGCCCTAATTTCCAAAAACCAAAATGTTTAGAACAATTAGGTCAATTAGAAATTAGGTTAATTGGAGTAAAACGATTTCCCGTTTTACGACTTGATAGTCTCGTCCATAAATCTGAGGCTTCGAGAGTTCAGTATAGCCAATTTTTTTGATTTCGTCAACAGTTTCCGCGTACAAACTATAGCGGCGACCTTCAGCGGTTTCAACGAGAGGAAAGACGAGACAGAAGATCACAGGAGTTACTAAAGTTTTAAAGTTCTTAAAGTTTTTAAAGAAGCTCAAATACAGTTCTTTGATCTTCTCGTATTCTCCCTTCACCGCCCGCAAAGACGGAGCATATTTCTTTGGCTCGCCGAGATAAGGCTCACTGACGATGACAAGCTTGTCAGTCGAAAGTTTAAGGTTTAAGGTTAAAAGTTTTTCAAAATCAGCAGAAGTCGCATCAGCCTGAATTATTTTCAATTTGTCATTTCGACCCCTCGGTGCTTCGAGGTTGGAGAAATCTTTCGACTCGCTACGTTCGCTCAGGACAGCGTCTCCCGGCTGAAAGATCTCTCGGCTGGCTTTGCCGCTCGAGATGACAGAACGAAGTAGCCAAGCTGTATTTTCCCGACTATCACTGACCGCCTTTTCACTGGAATCACTACCAAATACATCACATCCAAGCATCAGTGCTTCAAGTAAAATATTACCGGAGCCACAAAAAGGGTCAACCACGAGAGGAACTCGTGGAATTTTCAATTTACAATTTTCAATTTTCAATCCGCCCGCCGGCGAGGCATTGGAGTCTTGAATATTTTTGATGTTTGTTTCTTGGTTTTTGGTTATTGCTCCTAGCGCGATGTTTACCATTGCGCGAGCGAGCTTTGGTGGCACCATACCGGAAAACTTATCACCTCTCGGTTTGTCATAATCACGCTCGCTCCAGCCCTCTGGATCAGTCACGGCAATCAAGACACCTGTTGCATCGTTGAAAAAGCCTATCTCCAAACCGTCTGTGGCCAACTTATTTTTTGACGACACGATGGTAGACAGTTCCTTGTCTTTTAGTGCGATAAATCGTAAGGGCCCCTCCCCTCCCCGAGGGGAGGCTGGGTGGGGTGAAGATTTTCTTTTCAATTCTTTTTTTATATTCAATCCTAGCGCGTTCAATCCCGCTGACCGATGTCGACCATAGGCTGAAAAACCAAAATTAAACTTGCCAGATTTCCCCGCAGCCTTAGCTAAAACCAAACCTTTAATTTGGGCTCTTATATCGCTCTCGGTCGGGACAATCCCGTAAATCTTCGTCACTCCACCAAGAATTTCAATCAACTTTTCTGGACTCTTGTCGAGGCCTGCCTGCCGGACAGGCAGGTTGAAGATCGCAACATTGTCAGATAAAATGAAATTACTTTCGTCTTCAGACGAACAAAAACCAAAACGCACTAAAACCGATTTAAGCTCGGCAAAACAAAGATCTCTCTCACGACCCAAGACGAATGCATATTTTTTAGTTGACGAATCGGTCATAATATTGAAATATAGTAACAGATAATGGGGGGAAAGTCACGGAATAATTAGAATTACTCTAATCTCTAATTGACCTAATTATTCTAGACAAGTACCAATTTCTAAATTCCAAAATATATTTCTTTAACAAATGTCCAAGTTTAGTGTTTGTGATTTGGTGCTTGTTTAGATCAATTAGAAATTAGAGCAATTAGGTCAATTAAATCATGCCCAAAACGCCCCCCCAGTTTGTCCATCTCCATGTCCACTCCCACTTCTCGATGCTCGATGGTATGAGCAAGATTCCTGATATTGTCAAAAAAATAAAAAACGATGGTCAAACCGCCGTCGCACTGACTGATCACGGCGTCATGCACGGTGCGGTCGAATTTTACGAGGAATGTGTCAAAAACGGCATCAAGCCTATTCTGGGTGTCGAGGCTTACGTCGCCCCGCGAACACTCAAGGACAAGCAGCCACGAATTGACAATCGTGGTTATCACCTGATTTTGTTGGCTAAGAATTACGAGGGTTATCAGAATTTAATGAAACTGACTTCAATCGCCCACCTCGAAGGCTACTATTACAAACCCAGAATCGACAAGACTGTGCTGAAAAAATATTCTGCTGGCGTGATTGCTTCTAGCGCTTGTATCCAGGGTGAAATCCCTCGTAAAGGGCTGGAGAGCTATGAGGAAGGCAAGAAAGCACTGGAGGAATATCTGGAGATCTTTCCGAAGGAAGATTTTTATCTCGAAGTTCAGCACCACCCCAACACTGTTCCAGAACAAGGACCGGCCAACGAGTTGATTTACAAATTAGCTGAGGAATACGGACTCAAAGTCATCGCCACCAACGATCCACACTACGTCGATTCGGATGATAATATTGCCCAAGACGCTCTGATCTGTCTTCAGACCGGCAAGCAAGTTACCGACACTGATCGCATGACGATGATCGGCGACGATTATTCGATCCTGACCCGAGAACAAATGTTCTCCAATTTCAAAGATCATCCCGAAGTTATGGCAAATACTATGGAAATTGCTGAGAAATGTAACGTCAAGATTGAGCTGGGCAAATTTAAATTCCCTGATTTTCCCGTACCCGAAGGCGAGACTTACGAGACATATACTCGAAAATTGATTGAAGAGCGACTGCCGGACCGAATCAAGAATGTAACACCGGAAATCCAGGCGCGCATTGATTACGAATTCAAAGTCATCAAGGACAAGGGCTATCTCGGCTATTTCCTCATCGTCCAGGATTTCTTCCAGTGGGCCAAGGAAAAAGGTATTCCAACCAACGTCAGGGGATCAGCTGCTGGCTGTCTCGTCTCCTACGCTCTCGGCATTACTGCCAAACAGCTCAATCCACTCGATTACAATCTGCCATTTGAACGTTTCCTCAATCCTTTTCGTCCCTCCGCACCCGATATTGATTGTGATATTGCTGACGCTGGTCGCGACTCGATCATTCATTTTGTTTCCGAAAAATACGGCAGCGACCGTGTCGCTCAGATCATCACCTTCGGGACGATGGCGGCACGCATGGCCGTCCGCGACGTCGGCCGGGTCTTAGGCATGACCTACGGTGAAGTCGATACTATTGCAAAACTAATCCCGCCAATAAAGTGCGATCTGAAAAAAGCGATGGAAACCGTACCTGAGCTCAAATCACTCTATGATTCTGACGCCAACGTCAAGAGAGTCCTCGATATCGCCAAGAAGCTTGAAGGCGTCGTTCGACACGCCTCCGTCCACGCTGCTGGTGTCGTCATCTCGCCTGACGAAATTACCAAATTTACCCCTGTGATGATGGATGCCAAGGGCGAAAGGCTGATTACTCAATATGAAATGCACGCTGTCGGAGAAGACGGCGTCGGCTTGATCAAGATGGACTTTCTCGGCTTGGCCAACCTTTCGATTATTCAAAATGTCATCCGCATCGTTCGCAAAACGCGTGGAATTAATGTTATCTTGGATGAGATACCACTTGATGACAAAAAAGCTTTTAAATTGCTCTCCAGGGGCGAAACAATCGGCGTTTTTCAGCTGGAGTCGGAGGGAATGCGCAAACATATCAAGGACCTGCAGCCGACAACGATCAACGATATCATGGCGATGGTCGCTCTCTACCGTCCCGGCCCGATGGCCTTTATCCCCGAGTACATCGCCCGTAAGAAAAATCCCAAGAGAATCACCTATGCCGACCCTCGAATGGAAAAATTTCTTGATAAATCACTCGGTCTGATCGTCTACCAGGACGACGTTTTGATGATCGCCATCGAGCTGGCTGGCTATGACTGGGCAGAGGTCGACAAGTTTCGCAAAGCTATTGGTAAAAAAATCGTCAAAGAAATGGCGGCTCAGAAAGAGAAGTTTTTTACACAAATTGTCGAGCGCGGGATGAAAAAGGCAGTCGCTGAAGATCTTTGGAACCAGATTGAAACATTCGCCGGCTATGGTTTCAACAAGGCCCACGCCGCCAGTTATGGTCTTGTCGCCTATCAAACCGCCTATCTCAAAGCCAATTATCCCCCAGAGTATATGTCGGCATTGATGACTTCAAACAAGGACGACCTCGATAAGTTGGCGATGGAAATCGACGAATGCAAACGCATGGGTATTGAAGTTTTAGCGCCAAATATCAACGAGTCATTTGTTGACTTTGGTGTGGTCAAAGACACTGGCAATGTCCGCTTCGGCCTGTCAGCAATCAAAAATGTCGGCACGGCGGTGGCTGAAGAGATCGTCGAAGAACGTAAAAACGGCACCTACAAGGACCTGAAGGATTTTCTTGTTCGACTTTCTGGCAAAGTTCTCAACAAAAAGTCACTCGAGTCGCTAGTCATGGCCGGCGCTCTTTCTGACTTTGGCGAGCGCAATTCTTTTCTCTTCAATATGGAAAAAATTCTGCTTTTTGCTACTAACTTACAAAAGATAAAAAATAACAACCAGGATTCACTTTTTGGTGACGACGGCGGTCTGACTGAAGCTGTCCTTGAGCTTGATTTGGCGCCAGCCGCCACTAAAAAACAGATTTTAAGCTGGGAACGCGAACTGCTCGGCATGTATATCTCAGAGCATCCGCTCGCTGAGATCAAACATTTAGTTGAACAAAACTGTACCCACAAGCTAAATGAAATTACGACCGAAAGAGACAATCAATTTGTCCGCGTTTGCGGTGTCATCACCTCAATTCAAAAAATTACCACTCGGAGTAATCAGACGATGAAATTCGCCAAGATTGAAGATCTGTCCGGAAATGGCGAATTCCTCGTCTTTCCGAAAATTCTTGACTCCGTCAACGACCTGATCGTCAACGACAAGGCCATCGTCGTCGATGGATTCGTCAGTTTCAAGGATGGCGCACTGAAAATTTTGGCTGAGAATATTTACGAACTCAAGGACGACCCCACTTCGCCCTCCGGGCTACGCGGGGCAAGCGGTTCGATTCCAAAGTTTGAGCCACGCGACAAGAAGAAAAATTGGTCAAAGTCAGGACAAAGTACCGAGTACCGAGTACCGAGTAGTAATTCTTCGCTCGGGTCTCGGAACTCGGGCTCTACTACTAATTCCCTCGGAACTCGGGCCTCGGAACTTGCAACTACCAAGGAACTCACCCTTATCATTCCACCCGAATTTGATAAATCTGATATGCTCGAACTCAAGGAACTTCTAGCTAATCATTGCGGTGAAACCGGTGTCTGTCTGCAATTACCTCATATCGACAACGCGACCAAAAAAGTCAAAATAAAAAACCGCATCAATCTCGATCCGGTCCTTAAACACAAACTAAAAGAACTCCTCGGCAAAGAATGCATTGTCTAGCTATTTCTTCATCCCTTCCAGATTGGCAATTCGCTGCTCGACTGAATACGGATCGGGAATATTGGCTATTGTCAGAGCAGAATCGTCGCGTACGCCAGCTGTCCGGACGAGAAGATCGCCGTATTTGAGTAACGTCTTGGCAAAACCCTGCGTTTCCGAGGTCATATCGAGTATTTTATAGAGATCAATCTCGGTGATTTTTCGGCGAAAAAAACCTTTTTGA
>Ga0172379_10010574_pt1 | contig 11131 bp, 10 predicted proteins | sample GrowelOW334metaG_FD_119756 | JGI IMG/M metagenome (GOLD analysis project Ga0172379, IMG submission 119756) | Groundwater microbial communities from an aquifer near a municipal landfill in Southern Ontario, Canada - Groundwater well OW334 metaG | ecosystem: Environmental > Aquatic > Deep... | reverse complement strand
TTCCACCGAATGGCCGGAGAGAAAGAAGACGAGCGCGGAGCTGTCGATCGATTTAATGAAACGGAGCGTCACCAGTCCGTTCATCCCCTTCATATCGATATCAAGGAAGACCAGGTTCGGCGATAATTTTTTCACCTTCCGCAGACATTCCTCCCCTGACCGGGCATTATCGATGGACAAATTCTTGTCGATCGACAACAGGAGCGCCGTGATCATCGTGAGGAACGCCTTATCATCATCGACGATCAATATTTTTAATTTTGGTTGAGCCATAGGATTACGACTTCGGACAGCGGTATAATACTGAAAATAATGCTGAGAGAAAATCCGGAGAGCGCCAAATTCGATTGAAGAAACCTGTTTCGACTGCCGTGCATTCCGGAACCTTCCTCTATAGTGTACTGATTGATTTGCGGAAATGCCATGTTTCCAATCACCCCCCTTCCGCTCCCTCCCCCGCATTTGGATTTTCACCAAGGAGTGGATATTTTACCCCATTCACTTGTCTTAAAGGCGCTTCATGAATATCGTTGTTCTCGATGGTTTTACGCTCAATCCGGGAGATTTGCAGTGGAATGAACTCCAATCGCTCGGCAAATGCACTGTGCATGACCGCACGTTGCCCGGAGAAATTATTGAACGGGCAAAAGATGCGGAGATCGTTTTAACGAACAAGGTCGTTCTCTCAAGAGAGATCATCGCCCGGCTTCCCAATTTGAAATATATCGGCGTGCTCGCGACGGGATACAACGTAGTCGATACGGCGGCGGCAAAAGAAAAAAATATCGTCGTCACGAATGTTCCCGCCTACAGCACCATCTCCGTCGCTCAAACCGCCTTCTCGCTTCTCCTCGAACTGACGCATCACGCCGGACACCATTCCGATGCTGTCCGAAACGGAAAATGGAACAGGAGCAAAGATTTTACATTTCGGGATTTTCCTCTCGTCGAACTGGCTGAAAAAAAATTCGGCATCATCGGATTCGGGAATATCGGCCGGGCCGCCGCACGCATCGCCTCCGCATTCGGGATGACGGTGCTCGTTTCAACACGGACAAAGAAAACGGACGGCGAGCCGGTCCGCTTCGTTGATACTGAAACGCTCTTTAGTGAGAGCGATGTCCTCTCCCTTCACTGTCCGCTGACGGATGAGACAAAACATCTGGTGAACAGAAACACTCTTGCGCTGATGAAACGGACGGCGTTCCTGATCAACACCAGCCGGGGAGGATTGATCGACGAACCGGCGCTTGCCGCGGCGTTGAATGCCGGAACAATTGCCGGTGCGGGACTCGATGTTCTTTCGTCCGAACCGCCGGCATCTGATAATCCCCTTCTCTCCGCAACAAATTGCATCATCACTCCGCACATTGCCTGGGCATCGTTTGAAGCGCGAAAGCGATTGATGGCCGTTGCGGCCGGGAATGTCCGCTCGTTCATCGACGGCAGGCCTGTCAATGTCGTCAACCCAAAATAACTGAACACCTATTTGAAAGTATCTCCATGAAAAAAATCATTTTCCTTCTATCGATCGCCGCCGGAATTCTTTCCGCGCAAAATCCGGACGGCAAAAATGTTTCGCTCCATCTCACCCCCCTCTGGATGTGGGGCAATGCCGATTTCCACCGCCAGACAAGGGTATGGTATCCGCCGACGCAGGCGAGCGATGCGCAAACCGTTCTCTCCAACAACTACGGGGTTGCCGATTACCCTCTTGCGTTCGGATTTCAAACGGAGATCAAAGTCCCGGCAGCGTCGTTCCTGACTCTGTCGCTGAACTATTCATACAACCAGAATTTTCAGGAGGATAACAAAAACTACGCGCAGGGAAATTATTTTTCAGAATATTACTCCCTGAACGGGAAATATCAAACCGTCAGCTTCACGCTCAGTCTCTACAACCTTTTTTCCGTCTACCAGGGAGAGTAACATGCACAGGAGGTCTCTTCTTCAGAAACTGAAAAACCATTCCGGTATCGATACGCACGAAGAAGAGATGCGTCTGCGGATCATCCTTTTTGTGGAGGAACATGAGAACTGCTTCGACCGCTCTCTGCTGACCGGACATATCACCGGATCGGCGTTCATCGTCAACAACAGCCGGACACGCACGCTGCTGACGCACCATCACAAACTGGAAAAATGGCTTCAGCTCGGCGGCCACTCGGATGGAAATCCCGATACGCTCTCCGTTGCGCTGCGCGAAGCGGAAGAAGAGTCCGGTCTCAAAAAGATACTCCCTCTCTCCGTGAATATTTTCGATGTCGATGTTCACGAGATTCCGCCCCGGAAGAACGAGCCGGCGCATTTCCACCACGATATTCGTTTCCTGTTCGAAGCGGACGATACCGAGCCGTTAACGATCTCATCGGAATCGAAAGACCTTGCGTGGGTTTCGCTGAGTGAGATCGAACGGTACACAACCGAAGAATCGGTTTTGCGAATGGCACGAAAAGTATTGACATCACCCACGCAATGAACGATGAAGAAAAACATCGGAGCGATTTCGACCGTGCCCGGGAGCTCGTTCTCCGCTTCGGGTGGAATTCGATCTCGTACCAGATACTGAATCCCGGATTGCTCCTCTGGTTCTCCTCCTCCGGCACATCGGTTATCGCCTATGTTTCCACCGGCACACACCATATCGCCGCCGGCGCCCCCATCGGCGATGAGAATGAGCTCAGCAGCACGGTGATCGAGTTCACCCATTTCACCTCATCGCTCGGGAAAAAAGTCTGCTTCTTCGGCGCACAGGAGCGTATCGCCTCGATCCTTGAGAAACGATCTCCCACATCGTCGATACTTCTCGGCGCGCAGCCGATCTGGTCCCCAAAAGAATGGCTCGCACGCGTTCAGACAAAACCTTCTCTGCGGCAGCAATTTTCACGCGCGGTCAACAAGGGGGTTTCGGTCGAGATCTGCACCGGCAGAACGGCGGGAGCGCAACGGAACGGATTGAATCGATGCCTGAACGAATGGATCGATGCGCGTCATCTCCCCCCGATGCATTTTCTGGTGGAACCGAACACGCTCGAGAATCTGCAGGACAGGATCGTTGCGGTGGCATTGATGAAACAGACTGTTGTCGGATACTGCATCGCCTCCCCCATTCCGCTCCGGAACGGCTGGCTGATCGAACAGATCATACGGGGGAACGATGCGCCGAACGGTACGGCGGAATTACTGCTGGAACAATTGGTGAAACATATTCACTCAATCGGTTCGTCGTTCATCACGCTCGGCCTCTCCCCGCTGTCGCGTCACTATCACTCGCCTCTCCGTCAGCCCCTCTGGCTTTCGGTCGCGCTGAAGATGACGCGGCTCTACGGAAAATATTTCTATAATTTCGACGGGCTCGATTCGTTCAAATCAAAATTCATTCCCGAGTCATGGGAGCCGGTCTATGCCATCACGAACGAACGGAGAGCGACGCCGCAGACACTTCACGCCATTGCAACTGCATTTTCGGGTATCTCTCCGTTTACATTTGTGCTGAAGGGAATATTGAAAAGCTTTTAGACTGCCATGAATTTTCTCTCCTGTCACTTTATAGAACTAGAAGCAATCTCAAAAACAAAAATTCATTGTCATTATCTTAAAGGGATCCCGTAGGGACGAGTTGCCCAAACTGACGTTGAGAAAGCTTTCAAAACAGCCAAATCTTCCAGTCCACCTTTAACAGTCAAAACTTGTGCAACTCTTAAAAAGTATGTGTAAATTTGACAAGTTTAATATTACTAGTAAATCATTCCCTATCCAATAAAACGAACAATAATTAAAGGATGAATAATTATTAAGAAATTACTAAATAAGGTGATTCAAGGTGATTGTCTTGATGTTATGATGGATATTCCAGACAAATCTATTAATATGATTCTTTGTGATCTCCCATATGGTACGACCCAAAATAAATGGGATTCAGTCATTGATCTTTCAAAATTGTGGGAACATTATGAACGCATAATCAAGGACAATGGTTGTATTGTATTAACTTCACAAGGTTTATTTACAGCAAAATTAATTCTGAGCAATGAAAAACTTTTTAAGTATAAGATTGTATGGATTAAATCCAAGCCTACAAATTTTCTTAACGCAAAGATACAACCCCTTCGTAAACACGAGGATATTTGTATTTTTTATAAAAAACAGCCTACCTACAATCCTCAAATGAATCCAGGTGGTGCGTATGATAAAGGAATACGAAAAGATCAATACACAGGCAGTTATGGTGATTTTAAGCCTCGACACGTAAAAAGTAATGGTGGAAGGTATCCGACAGATGTAGTATTTGTGGAAGAACAGAATGTTGATGACTTCATTTATATAAAAACCGCTGAATCAGAAGGAACAGTGTATCATCCAACTCAAAAACCAATAGAACTTGGAAGATATTTAATCAGGACATTCTCTAAACCGGGAGATATTGTTTTAGACAACGCTTGTGGTAGTGGAAGTTTTTTATTGTCCGCTATTCTAGAAGGAAGACAATTTATAGGCATTGAAAAAAATGAAGATGTTCTTCTTCACAAGGTTAAACCAATCGATTATATAAAAATTTGTACTGATAGAATTAAACACACCTTAAAATATAAAGAACTGGAAGAATCAACTTTATCACTCTTTAAGGAACCTTTCAAAAAATATCACACTCTAAAATATGAAGCTAAACGAAAGAACCTGGTCAGGTAAACTTATAAGTTGGATTCAGGAAATCATTCGTGACCGAGGAACCGTATTTCAGGATGCAACTAATGATGCTGGAATAAAACTTGAGTCTGGTAAAACGAAATTTCCAGACGTGCTTTTATTTACCGACAAAATATCGGGGATTATCTTCAATGGATGGGAACTAAAATTTCCAGATACTTCTGTTGACGACCATGATATGTTGTTGAATGCACTCGAGAAAGCAGAAAGAATCGAATCGGACTCTTTTGTGACTTGGAATGGGACAGAGGCGATAATATGGAAAATTCGGGATAAGAATTACTCATTAGAGAGTATTTTAAGGTTAAAGGAATATCCCAAAGAAAAAGTAATTAACTCGAGAGACGATTTAGCAGATCCAATAAAGTTTTTACAAAACGAGGGATTACTACGAAATCGACTTTATCAAATTCTCCACGATTTAGAACAACTTTATATTGATAAACAATTAAAACCTGCAATCAATGTCTCTGGCAATTTTGTCGAATCGGTAAAAAAAGCATCCGAATTTATTTTACCCCAATTTAAATCTGAAATTAGCAAATTAAAAAACGATGATGTGACATTCCGTAAAGAATTTAACCAATGGAAAATTTATGAAAGTTCTACTTTAAAGATTCTTGCTACATCTTCTCGAAGACCAGAAAACGTGATTGAAGAAGAAATTCTTGCAAAGTTTTCATTTTATAACCTAATTGGAAAGATAATATTTTATTTAACTCTTTCAGAAAATTTATCAGGCAGTTTAAATAAACTTGAATTGGCTGAGCCGAGAGACGTAAAACAGACTCTAAACCGTTACTTTGAAGCAGCAAGTCGTATAGACTATCAAGCAGTATTTCAGCCATACTTTACCGACAAAATTAGTTTTAACAATGTTGTAAATGATACACTATTCGAGCTATTCAAATCGATTACCAAGTTTGATTTTAAAGTTTTACCCACTGATGTTATAGGCACAATCCTTGAAAACCTTGTTCCAAAAGAAGAAAAACAAAAATTTGGTCAATATTTTACTCCAGCAACGCTATCAAATCTTGTTGCTTTTCCGTCTATTCAAACCTCAAACGACATAGTTCTTGACCCAACATCAGGTACTGGTACGTTCTTAAATTCCTTTTATTTAATTCTAAATCATTATGGAAAGACAAACCACTCGGATTTACTAAATCAAATATGGGGAAATGATATTTCGCACTTTCCCGCACTGCTTTCAGTTATCAATCTCTATAAGCAAAGGGTAAACCAAGTAGATAATTTCCCACGTGTTATAAGAGACGATTATTTTAATTTGGAAGTAGGGAAATTTGTAGTTTTTCCAGATTCAAAAAATTTTAATACGCAAATACAACTACAAATACCAGAGTTTGACGCGATCTCGAGCAATTTCCCTTTTATACAACAAGAAGATATACCAAATGATGTCTTGACAGACTTTTTTAGGGAAAAGTTTGAGGTCAAACAAAAAGCATTTTTAAAAGACGAAGCATTCAAAATAAATGAACGTTCCGATTATTTCACATATTGTATTTATAATTCGATAAGAATATTAAAAGCAAACGGTTTTTTATCTGCAATTACTTCAAATGCCTGGCTAGGTAAAGAATATGGTCTTCAATTCAAACGATTTTTATTAGATAATTTTCATATTAAATATATCGTTAAAAGTAACGCCGAACACTGGTTTAGTGATTCAAAAGTGTCAACAATATATTCAGTGCTTCAAAAAACAGTTAATGACAGTCCTACAAAATTTGTTACAATTCACTTTAAACTGGAAGGAAGATTTAATCAGGAGAACACTCTAACCCAAATAAAAGAAATCGAATCCTTCTACGGAGATCTTGATAATTGCGATAATATAAAAAACACAAATTGGAAGAAGGATAGCACATTCTCCAATTTGTATCATAGAATTGATGGCTCGGTTAGTGTAAGCATAGTTCCAAAATCGCGAATGATCGAATCAATATCGGTTCAATCAAATTGGGATACTTTCTTCATTTCGGATGAGTTATTTAAAATATTTAATGCGCATTTAATTCAACCTTATCCCGAGATAATTGATGCTTTTCGGGGCGAGAGAACTGGTTGGAACGATATGTTTGTAATATCAGCAAAAGATATTTCTATGAGTAAGATAGAGAAATATTTTCTGATGCCATATGTAAAAAGCCCTTCAGAATTGGTTAGTATTAAATTTCAAGATAAATATCAAAATTATCTTTTTGTTTGCAAACTAGATTTAAATCAAATTAAATCAAGATATCCCGGGGCATTCAGATGGATACAAAAATTCAAAAGCGCAAGGAATAAAAATGGAACGAAAACGATTAAAGAAGCCTGTGAAGGACATCAACCATTTTGGTACTCTGTAAGACCTAAAAAAGCAAATATTGTAACTGCGATTAATCCTTTTGAAAGATTATTTTTCAGTTATTCCGAGAAACAATTTACAATCGACCAGCGCCTTGTTGGTATTACCGTGAAAAAAGGGAATGACATTGAATTGATTACTGCATTGCTAAACTGTATTGTGACATATTTGACAATTGAAATGCGAGGTACATCAAGAAATTTAGGTGCACTAGATTTGAATGCTAATTACTTCAAAAAATTGAAAATATTAAATCCAAATTCGTTATCTGCGAAATCTATAGAAAAAATTAAAACCGCTTTTCAAGCGTTAAAAAATAGACCGATTGAGATAATATTTGAAGAGATAAAGAAGAAGGATAGAATTCATTTTGATGAAGTTGTTTTGTCCGCCTTTGGAATTGATATTTCAATATTACCAACATTATATGACTTGCTTTCGACAACTGTTTATAATCGTGTTTCAATGAGAGACCGTTAAATGCCCTCCCCAAAGCACAGACTTTCGCAAACCGCACAGCCAGGTGCACCGACCAAAGTCTGCAAAAGTGTGTGCTTCTTGCCTACGCAAGAGCATAAGCGTGCATACTACCAAAGTTCAGCTTCGCCAAAACACTGGGCAAGACTTTCTAACCATATTAAGCGGGAGACTGCGGAACGCGCAAACAACGCTCAACAAGAAAAAGGAATTCCCGGAGTGCCCCGGGGCGTCAGGACATAATCCCCTTTGGGGAGCGCCGGTCTCGTTTGTAGGATGACCCCGACTTTTTAATTTTAATGCAATATAGAAATCGTTAGAGCGCCGGTCTAAATAATTAAGAAATAAAATAAGGTAATTCTTTAAACAGGGATGTTTCAAACTCAATAGACGTTTAATCGACTCATAAAAAGACTTTCCGCCGCACAATTTTAACAGCCGTGTACGAATGAATGGTAAAATAATTTTCTAAATATTAACATCAAGACAACGTAACAAAATTAATAGGGACCATTTCAAGCAGTACAAGTTATTCAACATGACTCTAAAGAAAGATGGTTTCCAATGACATTCTTTCAATCATTTTCCCTTGCATGCTTACTTGCACTATTTGTTGTGCATACTTCAAATGCTCAGTGGATCCCAACAAACGGGCCAACGACAGAAGTGATTTATTCGCTTGCCGTTGGCGTCAATAGTGCAGGTGATACAATTCTTTTTGCCGGTGCTTATCAAGGCGGAGTTTTTCGTTCTGACAATTACGGTGATAGCTGGGTGGAAATTGATGGGGGAAATTTTTTAATGGGTGATACGGGATTTACAAATAGCCATATTCATGCGCTTGCCGCCAGCCCCAACGAAAATGGGGGCGTCACCCTTTTTGCAGGGACAGAAGGCAATGGAATTTACCTTTCCGCCAATGCTGATACGAATTGGACGGCGGTCAATAGCGGCTTGACAAATTTAAACGTTTACGCTCTTGTTGCTGACAGTAACAATATCTTTGCTGGTACCAGCGGCGGCGTTTTTCTTTCCACTAACAACGGCGTCGGATGGGTACCGACGGACACAGAGTTAAGAGGGTATTATGGTTTTGTTGTCAGCCGCACATCAGCAGGTGATACAGTTTTTGTTAAACTTGATGGTAACGGCAGCGTTCTTCGTTCCACCGACCGCGGTGAAAATTGGCTTTCGATCAATTGTGGATATCCTGGATGGCCTTGCAATGCTGTTGTAAATTCTCTTGCTGTTAACGACACAATTATGTATGCATGCACATACGGAGGAATTTATTATTCTTTGAACGGCGGATCAAAGTGGGTTAATGGCCATAGTATAGAATATGGGTCGCCGATTGTTTTGGCCGTTGGTGGACCGTATCTCTTCGCCGGAGTCGATCATCCTTCTATTGATATATCGAGCGTGTGGCGACGACCACTTTCAGAGATGTTGACCGGAGTTAAAGAGAGAAGTATACAAAGCCCCGGTGAATTTGCGCTTGACCAAAACTTTCCGAACCCATTCAATCCTGAGACAGTGATCAGTTTTCGGTTATCGGTGAACAGTATGGTGATGTTAAAAATTTATGATGTCCTTGGCAGAGAGATAACAGCACTAGTGGACGAATATAAATTACCTGGAACATACACGGTTGAATGGGTTGCATCGGCGATGTCAAGCGGCGTCTACTTTTATCGCCTAACTGCCGGGAACTCAACACAGTCCAGGAAAATGCTGCTAACAAAATAATGCCGGCAACCATATAAAAGACGAAGTCCCCGCACAAGAACGGCTGGAGTTCGTCCCGCTTCATTAGCAGCGGGACACTGAGGAGCGTGCAAACAACGCTCCACAAGAAAAAAAGAATTCCCAGGTCGTCAGGACATCATCCCCTTTGGGGAGCGCCGGTCTCATGTGTAGGAAGACCACGCATTTTTCATTTTAATGCAGCATAGAAATCGTTAATAAGTAATTAAAGGAACAGTCATGAATTACAGGAAAAAAATGTATTTCGTTCTTTTGATTTTCTTTTTTGCATATCAAAATACGTATTCGCAATTCAATAAAAGGTTTCAAGACATTTCAAATAAGGATGTAATCGAAGCATTACAGTTTGCAGGAATTGATATATTTAAAATACCGCTTGATTCCATAAAGCAAAATTATGGTTTCTCAATCATTGCCGATGAATATGTAACGAAAGACAGCATAATATTTTCTGATACATTGTTGAGCTACTTTACAGTATATGGAAAATACAATGAGAAAATGAAAGCCGAGGATGCGTTTATCGATCACTTTCGTTTTGTATCTAAAATTCTAAACAATTCATACGAAAAAATATTTCTCCTTATCAGCACAAATTCCGTTGAAACATGGCGTGAAATGACGATTGATAAAAAATATGCGAGGAAGCACTACTGGGTACGATTTGCAAAACAACCGCAAGTCATTGGACAGAAAATACCATTATTGTTTTACGGTTCTGAGTGGGACAATATAATTAATGGAAAAAAAGTTCCGCGATATTGCAGTAGAGAAGAATTGACAAAAGAATTGAATGATCCAACAATAAAATTCATTCCACATTTTTTTATAATTAGTTATGAACTCAACACATTGCCGTAATTACTGCCTGACCGAGTCGCTTAACACGACCCCGGCTAAAAACATACCGGGACAGGCAGATTGCAATGCAGCCCCCAACACGAAGTGTTCCTTCGGAAAGGGGCCCTTCGGGATTAGTTCCATTCCATTAGCCTGCATTTGAATCGGCTGTCAAAATATACTATGAAACAGATATTAAATATTTTCATTGTTTTATCAATAATCTCATCGATTGGAGTATCGCAAAAAACAAAACAATTGTTCCAATTGGAAAAGAAGCACAGATTCTCATCCACTAATTACGAAGACACATTCAAAATTACCGTTAAGGGCAAAAATATTTTTGATTCTTTTATAACGTTTACGGTCGTAAATTGGCAAGGCAAAGAAATCTATCGTCATCGGTTTTCGATGGGTGATTTTTGTGAATTTGGTCCTCCTGAGAGAGATAAATCTTATCGTCGAGATTTAAAAGATAGTGCAAGCATAATTGAGGATTTAAAACAATTCTTTGATGAAGAACAATTTGATGAACCTGCAATTAAGGATACAGCTGATATGGAATCCAATTCGATTCCAAGAGAAGTTTGGTGGGAAATATGGCAAGACAAAACTGCCATAGATTTCCATTATCAATTAGGTGCTGAGGATGGTCGTGGAATTGTCTATTCCAAAAAGAAAAGGAAAGTAATTCAATATTATGCATGTTGTTAATCATATAAATGCGGGCTAACCATCCGCTCATCCCGATCCTTCGTCTCGCCCCTGCGTGACTCGCTCAGGATGGGCTCGTCAGCGGCCCGCCATACAGCGCGGCGGGCAGGTCGATGAAAATCAGTTCCGAAGGCATCGAGACTGTGTCAAAAGAGCCATTTATTCTTAGAAAAAAATAAGATAGTTAGTTGTTGGTAGACAATCATATAGATATTAACATTTTCAGTCTTTATGAAGTGCGTAGGTATT
>Ga0172379_10010572_pt1 | contig 11131 bp, 18 predicted proteins | sample GrowelOW334metaG_FD_119756 | JGI IMG/M metagenome (GOLD analysis project Ga0172379, IMG submission 119756) | Groundwater microbial communities from an aquifer near a municipal landfill in Southern Ontario, Canada - Groundwater well OW334 metaG | ecosystem: Environmental > Aquatic > Deep... | reverse complement strand
CACAGGCGCCAAATCAAAAACCGCGTCCTACGCATTCACCACGCTCACATGCATCCCGGGCGTGATGGAGTACAACGGCGCGAAGATACAGCTTTTGGACCTGCCGGGAATCATCGTGGGCGCAAAGGAAGGCAAGGGCAGGGGCAAGGAAGTGCTTGCGGTCGCGAGGAATGCGGACCTTGTGCTCATCCTTCTCGACGTTTTCCAGCCCGGCATCCTGGCGAACATAAAGGAGGAGCTGGCTGGGATCGGCATCCGCCTTGACGAGGAGCCGCCGAAAATCTACATCACGAAAAAGCTGCGCGGCGGGGTGGAAATCAATTCGACCGTCCCGCTCACCAAGCTCAACGAGAGGATGATTACCGGCGTGATAAACGAGTACGGGATGCACAACGCGTCCGTTGTTTTCCGCGAGGATGCGACGGTGGACAGGCTCATCGACGTGCTTGCGGGAAACCGCAAATACAACCATTCGCTGGTTGTCCTGAACAAGGTGGACATGGTGAGCGCGGAGTACCTCAAGGCGATAAAATTCGATTACGTGCCCGTTTCCGCAGAGAAGGGGCAGAACGTCGAGGAGCTGAAGAAGGCGATTTTTGATGGTCTGCGCATGATGAGGGTGTACACCAAGCCGCGCACCGACGTTGCCGACCTGAAGGAGCCGATGATGATGAGGACGGGCGCCACCATAGAGGACGCGTGCGCCAGGCTGCATCGCGACCTCGCGCGCGACTTCAAGTACGCGCTCGTCTGGGGGAAGAGCGCGAAATTCCCCGGGCAGAAGGTGGGCATGCAGCATGTGCTGCAGGAAGGGGACATTTTCTCGATAATAAAGAAGCAGGGCTAGGGCTTGCGCGGCTGCAGGGGTGTTTCTCGACAATAAAGAGGCAGGGAAATTTTATTTCTTCTTGATTTTTTTGTTCATCATGAACGCGCCGCCGCGCCGCTGCAGCGCGATTCTCTCGGAGAAGTCGAGTATCTTTATTTCGTTGCCACGCTGGATGGCGCTCACCACCGGCTCGCCCTTGTCGGATGAAAGCGTGAGCTCGGTCTGCCCCGGCGCCACAGTCACGGTCATGCGCTGGCGGCTGCCGTTGAGGTCGAACTCGAAGCTGGACGCCTTGCCGTCGGAGCTGACGCGCACTTCCTTTATCTTGTCCCAGGGGATGCTGCCCGGCTTTGGAAGCTTTTCTTTGCCCATAAGAAGACCTAAATGTTGTGTACCTTTAAAAGCATCTGTTCGCACACCGGCATCACGCCCTGCTGAAGTATGCGCTGCGCGTCCTTGCCAGTGAAAATCCTGGTGGAAAACTGCTGCTGCTCGGACGAAGATTTTTGCGCCCCGACCTGGAAAACGAACATTGGAACACCTCAGAATTTTTCGTGCGTGACTTCCTTGTCCTCCTCGCGCAGTATCTCGACGAACTTGCCGTCCTTCATGAGCGAGAGCTCGGTGAAATCCTTGCCTACGCGGAGAGTGAATATCTTGGTGGTGCCGCCAATCTCGAGCTTGACGGAATACACGGAGTTGCCGTTTGTTTTTTTCCTTGGCATCTTAGGCAATTTGCTCAACTCCTATCGTGGATGTCATTTTCATGAGAATGGCGGGGTCCTTCTTGATTTGCGCCCTGAGGTCGGAAATCTCCTTTTTTATCACCGAGTCCATCGGGAACTGGTCTGCCACCTTTGCAATGAGGCCAAGCGCGCGCCTGTTGCTTTCCCCGGTGGCTTCGCGCGTGACGAAAAACAGGTTTTCCCCCGGCTTGGGGATTTGGGGATTTTGCTTGCCGATTTTCATTGCCGGCATCTCAAGCATTGCTTCGGTTGCCATGCATTGTTTCTGTTGCCCGCGCCTTATATAGCTTTTCGTCAAATCTGCCATTATGAATGCAAACGAGCTGGTATTGCACCTGCGCCACAAGGGAAAGGCAAAGAACCTGGAGAGCATGGCCAACTTCGGCATCAATGTCGACCATGCGTGCGGCATCGCCATACCTGAGCTCCGCAGGCTGGCAAAGCACATTGGCCTGCACCACGGCCTGGCGTTTGACCTGTGGCGGACGCAGGTGCATGAGGCACGGATACTTGCAGCCTACATTGACGATTACAAGCGCGTGACAGAGCGGCAGATGGACGACTGGGCGGCTGACTTTGACTCCTGGGACCTGTGCGACTCTGTGTGCGGCAACCTGTTCGACAAGACGGATTTTGCGCACAAGAAGGCGGTTGAGTGGAGCTTTCGGAAGGAGGAATACGTGAAGCGCGCAGGCTATGTCCTCATGGCAACGCTTGCGGTGCATGACAAGCGCGCGGGAAAGGCCGCTTTTGAGAAGTTCTTCCCGCACATCATCCGCGGCGCGACGGACGAGAGGAATTTCGTGAAGAAAGCGGTCAATTGGGCGCTTAGGCAGATTGGCAAGAGGAGCCTCACGCTCAACCGCGAGGCAATCGAGGTCGCGCGCCAAATCGCGAAAATCGACTCCGCTTCGGCAAAGTGGGTGGCGTCAAACGCGCTCCACGAGCTCGAAGGGGAAGCTGTGCAGAAAAGGCTGGCTGAATAGCTGATTTTGAGAACAAACATTACCATTATTAAATAACAGCATATAAGATACTGAACAGAAGGTGACCCGATGCCAAAAGCCGCAAATTACACCGACGAGGAAATCCTGCTTGCGCTAATCTGGACCATGCCAAATAAGATGACCAAGGGGCAGATTGGCAGATTGCTTGGGATTAAATCCGCCGGGCAGAAACATTGGAGCGAGCGCTTCAAGAAGCTGGGCGGAAAGGGGCTGCTTTCAATCGACAAGCTGGATGCGGGGGACCTGTTCTTCGGGTCGCCCATACTCAAGTATTACCTGACTGAAACAAACCTGGAGGCGATTTGGCGCCAATATTTCATCAATTACGACGAGCGCCACGGGCTGGTCAATGACCCTTTCCTGACGCCATTCTCGGCAGGCATTTGGAATGTGACTTCCTCCCCTGAGTTTTCAAGGCTGGTGGGCTCCAAGTTCAACTACCATTTCCTTTGCGCGAAGAACGCGGCAAACCCGACCAAGCCATTGGAAAGCATCGCATCCGTAAGCAAGGAAAAGATTTGGAAAATCATGGATGCCGTCCTTTCGGTCGGCTGGAAGACCGAGGCATACCGCAGGAAACCCGTGCTCATGGATACGCTGAATGCCGAGCAGAAAAAGGCATATGGCCTCATAACGTCAGTTTATGACGGGCAGGTCAAGGCGCACCCCGCGGACTACAAGAAGTTCACTATGCTGTTTGAGAAGAATTTCAGGTACTACCTCTGATTCTGTAAGCCGTGCGGGGGGATGGGCGGCGGATTCGGCGCATCCAAAAATGGGCGCAGCGCTGCGGCTCAGACTTCGCGGGACCCTATCGCCCCTTCGATTATCTTGATTGAATTCACCAGTATCAGCGGGCCTATGATGAACCCGAAAATCCCGAAAACGCCTATCCCCCCGAGCACGCCGATGAGCAGGAGGAACGGATGGATGCGGGACTTGGCGCCCACAAAGCGGGTATAGAAGTAAAACTCGATTCCGACCCAGAGGAGAAGGCCGATTGCGATAATGCCCCACATCGTCGCGTATTGGCCGATGGAGAAATAATAGAATGCCATCGGGACCCAGACCAGCTCCGTCCCGATGCCCGGCATGAAGGCGAATATGAAAAGCACGACCGCGAATATCAGGCTCGCCTGTATCCCGAGCAATGAGAAGCCAAAAAACGCGATGACGCCCTCGAGCAGCGAGACCGAGCCGTGGCCGCGGATGATCGCGTCGGCCGTGCCCCCGAGCTCGGCGAGCATTTTGTCATTGTTCTTGAACGGCAGGTACTTCTTCATATGCGAAGCGAGCTGGTTCCAATTGCACATGAGATAGAACATGCAATTCAGAGTGACGACCAGGCCGATGATGACATTCGGGATGGACTCGATGGCCGAATTGGTCATGTTGTTCACAGCCAGGATGATGGCCGCCTTGAGGTCGACGGTGTTGATGCTTAGGCCTCTCAGGAAAGGCCGGGCCGTGAATGCATCGACTATGTTTGAAATTTCCTGGTTCGTGGAGATTCCGCTCATCTGGTCCAGGATGCCGACGGCAATCAGGGAGATGGGCACCACTATCACTATAATCGTGGCCAGGAGGCAGAGAATCGCGGCGGGCGTGTTGCCGAACCGCGGCGCAAGCCTGAGGAAAACCGGCCTCACCAGGTAAGCCAGTATGTAGGCGGAAATTATCGCGCCTACGAAAGGCAGCACCATGAACGCCGAAACCAAAAGGAACCCCAGCAGCACTGCCCAAAACAGGTAATTGCGGAGTTGGAGCTGGCGGAGCATGTTCATATTGCAATATAGGCAGGAGATATAATATATAACTATCGGGCTGATACATACCTATATATATTAGTAAGGCTAATACCATGTTATATTCATAATAGAATAAAGCGAGGGAGATATCATGGCTAAGAACGGACGGATCCTGGACAGGGAATTTGAAGCCGGAATAACCGGCAGGGCGGGCGAAATACGGAAAGAAGCCGCAGGCAGGATTGGCGAAATCCAGCGGGAGGCCCAGCTGGACATAACCAAGGCCCAGAAGTATGCGTATGCGAAGAACGAGGACATCGAGGCCATGATAAGGGAGCACCCGAAGGCGTTCGTGCTAGGGTCGTTCATCGGCGGGGTTGCATTGGGCACTTTGCTTGCAAAGAGGGACTAAATGGGCATCTTTGACGCCGCCATGGCCTTCATCGAAGGCATCAAGAGCGTGATAGACGTATCTGGCACGGTCCAGGGCACCATCTCGGACTCGGTGTCCGACGGGATTGAGCGCGCCTTTTTGAGGATCAAAAAGCCGCTCGAGCAGTCCCTGATACGGGTCTCGCTCGTTTTTGTCGGCGTGTTTTTCATGGTTTGGGGCTTCGCGCTCTTCCTCGAAAACTTCATGCTGTATCACGGCCTCGGGTTTGTGATTGCCGGCGCGGGCGTCGGAGCGGTTGTTTTGCTGTCCTATCAGGAAAGGAATGGGGAATAGGGGCGCGCCGCCCCTGTCGTGGCCGGGTCGCCGTGGGAGCGGCAAACATCGGCAAAACGGAAATGGAGATGGTTTGAATGGGTAAAAATAACGTCGTGTCCGGGGTGCTGGCCCTGGTCGTCATTTTGATGATTGCCATCACCACATTCGCGGTGGTGAATTACGGCACAGGCATCCTGGGCGCAACCGTGGCATTTGTGGCGTCATCGCAAGGCAAGCTGGAGGCGTGCGGAATAGCGGCGCCGCCCGAGCTTCTCAAGCTCCAGGCGGACATCCCGGGCTTGCTGGTCCCGGCGATTTACGTCGGCTTCCCCAGCCTGATGGTAATCATCTCGATACTGATGTTCATCGCCGGGCACTATTACGGCAACGACAAGCAAGGGAGCGTCAGCAGCGAGACCACCACCACGACTTCCAGCCCGAACAGGAAGCGCGGCAAGTACGCGCCGGGCAGGAGAGTCGAGCAGACGCGGATGCAGAAATCAACCAAGACCGAAGGGACGTAAGATGCCCGGGCCGGGGGAAAGCGGCAACTTGAAGATGAGTTGAAATGAATATGGTACTGAGCTGAAACGAACAACGCATTGAGGTGCATATATATGGCAAAGAAAAGCAGGGGCGGAAGGATGACGGCAGCCAAGACGCGCGCAGCGGCCAGCAAGGGAGGGAAAAGAATGGTCAAGAACCGCCCGGCAGGCAAGCGCATCATGAAGACGTAATCCCGGCATCGAATGGAATTGGACGGTGGATTTTATGGATACTGGATTTTTGCTAATGGCAGCCATGGTCGCAACGATTCTGCTGCTGGGCTGCACAGGCACCCCGCAAGCGCCTTCTGCCCAGCAACAGCAGCCTGCGCAGAACCCGCCGGCAATCAATGCGAGGACAGGCGCAAACGCCGAGAATGGCAACACTGCGGCCCAGCCGCCGCTGCAGTCGCAGCACACCTGCGCGCTTACCCTCAACCCATCCACCATCCAGCCAGGCAGCTCCACGGAGATAGGCTTTGCCGTGCAGTCGGAGCAGAAGGTGGCGTTCACCTACAACTGCGGCAATGAAATACGCGGAATTTCCACAGGCGGCCTCACCAGGGGCTCCAGGCTGTGCCAGTTTGACACCCCGGGCAATATAGAGGTGTGGATAAAGGCAGATGGCGCAGTATGCGCGCTGCAAACCCTCGTCGTCCAGCAGCCCCAGGCCGCCAAAGCCTGCCATATTGACCAGTCTAGCGTGAAGCGCGACCTCGCCAATTACGTTTACGAGGCAAGGGTGCAGTTCTCTGGCTTTTCGCCCCAGGACGAGCTTGTGTGGGTGTGCGACCGCACCACCACCAGGCACACGCTCGGAGGGGGAGGCACCCCGGCGGGAATGCCCCTTTACAGCGACATATATTGCGATTTTTCAGGCAGGCCCATAAACGACAATATCGGCGTGTCGATAGGGGGCGTTTCGTGCGGCAGCATTTCAACCAGATGAAAAAACCAACGAGGGGATAAGGCATGGCAAAACAATACGTGGAACTTGGGGCGCTCATACTCGCGCTAGTCGCACTTTGGCTGCTCATCGTGTTCATCCAGAACCCGGTGGCGCTGCTCGTCAATTCCGTCATCGCAATCGTCCTTTTGATGCTTTTGAACATGATTTTCAGGGTGGGGGTGCCCATCAACATAATCACCGTCCTGATAGTGGCGATAGGGGGGCTGGTTGGCCTTTTGCTCATCCTCCTGTTCCGATTCTCGAATTTGGGGTTTTATGCTGAATAGGGGCGGAAGCCCGGCATGTTAAGGGGTGGGAATATGGTCATGTTTGTAGAACTGGGGGCGTTGCTGGTCGCAGTGTTCATACTGTACCTGCTGTACTCCTTCCTGAAAAACCCCGTGCACCTCGTCGCCAATGCGGTCGTCGGCATAGTAATCTTCCTGGTTGTGAACCTGTTCCTGGTGCAAAACGTCGTGATCAACCTTTTTTCGGTCGGCACGGTTGCAATTGCAGGGATTCCTGGCGTGATACTGGTGCTCCTTATCCATTTCATGGGATGGGGATTCTGAAGGATGAAGAGGTGTATTTATGGAAACAAGAAGGACCGTTTTGCTTTTCGCAGTGGCAATGGCAGCTGCGATAATGCTGGTTGCCCCGGGCTGCGCGCAGCTTGGAATCGCCCAATCTTCAGGCCAGGGAAGGGCGGTGTTCACCATGGCTGACGCTGCCGCCGACATGGGCAGCGTGACAAGCGTGAAAGTGACCGTGGACCGCCTTGAGGCGCAGCATGCCGCCAGCGGATGGGTGACCGTTTCTTCGTCCCCTTATACTTACGACCTCCTGCAGCTCCGGGAAAGCGGGAGCCAGGCGCTTATTGCGGACACGGGCCTTGAAGCGGGCGCCTACGGGCAGGTGCGCATGCACATATCAAAGGTGATGATTGCCGACGCAACCGGCGAGCACGAGGCAACGCTGCCATCAGGGGACCTGAAGATTGTCGGCGGATTCGAGATAAAGCCGAATGCGACGACTGCGGTGACATTTGACTTCCTGGCGGACAAGTCCGTCCATGTGACAGGCAGCGGCAAGTACATCCTGGCGCCGGTGGTGCGCATGCAGAGGCGTGAAGGCGCCGAAGTCGATGCAAGCTCCAGGGGGGATGTTAAGGTGTTCGGGGGCAGGACCAAGGAGGATATAGAGGTCGGCATGGATGAGAAAGGCGATGTTGGGGTTGGAATCGGGATACCGGCAAGCGCCAGCATAACGGTCAACGGCGGCGCCATAGTGGTGAAGAGGCTGCTGGAAAACGAGAATGAGCCTGCGCAGGCATGCACGCTTGAGGCGAAGATATGCCCGGACGGAAGCGCGGTCGGCAGGCAGGGCAAGGATTGCGAATTCGCTGCGTGCCCGAAGGAGAACGGCCTGGCAGCCTGCGTTGCGATTTCCGAGCAGCAGGAAAGGCTTTCCTGCATAGCGGTGTGGTGCGGGTCCGAAAGCAGGGACTACAACAAGTGCTACGGCCTTGCCAATAATGACGATAAGCTCGGGTGCCTGAACAAGTGCAACCCGAACTCGAATATTTGAGGGAACATAGGAAGCGGGAGGGCCCGCCCAGATGGTGATGCCATGCAATTGTCGTTGGTGCAATTCAGTGCGATTGCCGCAGGCGGGCTGGTTGCCATTGGAAAACGGGAGGACGGGGCGCCAGGCCGGCAGGAGGAAGGCGCGCCGGAGCCGATTGAGCTTGACCTTTCGGAAGGCGGGGGGCAGCCCGGGGTGCAGGGGCTTCTCCATGATGCGGCGGAATTCCTGATAATCTCAATTACCGGATGCGGACCCAAAAGGTGACCATATGAAAATGCTTTTGATTGCTGCTGCGATGCTTGCGTTGCTGCTCATTTATGGCTGCGCGCAGAATGCCCCAATCGTTTTGCGCGCGTGCACGGCAGATGCAAAGATATGCCCGGACGGAAGCGCGGTCGGAAGGATTGGCCCAAATTGCGAGTTCGCAGCGTGCCCAACCCTCCCCCCGCAAAATTGCTCAAATGAAACGAAAACCTGCCCGGATGGCAGCTCTGTCGCGCGCCAGGGGCAAAGCTGCGAGTTCGCAGCCTGCCCGCCGGCAAATTACACCCTTCCGCCCGCCCCGCCGGCAAATTACACCCTTTATGGGAAGGTGACAATCGGACCGCTCTGCCCATTGGAGCCGTGCAGCAGGGTGTTTGACTACAGCGCGGTGCGCGTGAATGTCTACAACGCCACAAGCAAGGCGCTGGTCGCCCAGGCAAGCGCTGCTTCCAGCGGCTACTACGGGGTCAAGCTAGGGGCAGGCAGCTACCTGGTGAATGTGACGGATGCTGCGGGCAAATCGTTCGGATTGCCAAGCCTGGACTACACACAATCATTCTCAATCGAGAAAGGGCATGAGATCCAGATGGACTTTGACATAGACACGGGAATAAGATAATGGCGGGGCTTGGGGCAAAACAATGGGAAAAAATGAAGATGTCAGGATAACCATCTGCACCGCGCCGCCGGGGCTCTACGCAGTGGTCAGGGATAACGGGGTGGCTTCGGACTCTGACGCGCCGCACACAGTGCAGGTCGTGACCGCTTTCAAATACACCTATTATGGAAACAATGCGGGGGAAATTTTCTCGGAGCCGCTGGTCTACTGCGAAAGCAAGGATACGAACGCGCTGGTCGATGGCAGATTCAAAATCGAATTCGTCGGCTCGCATGAGAATTGCGTCCTGAAGATAAAGGAGCTGATTTCGCTCCATTACGCCGAAAAAACCAGCAAGAAAAACGATGTGTGAGAGGGCCTGGGCCGGCGCTGCCGCTATTTTTGAAAGCGAAAGAGGCAAAGCATAAAAGAAAAAAGAAGAAAGGAAGGAAAAAAGGGAAAAGGACGCTCAAGGCTAGATGGCCCCAACCTGCTTGCCGGCGATGATTGCCGCGACAAGCAGCGAGACGATGTTGAGTATCTTTATCATGGGGTTGAGCGCCGGGCCCGACGTGTCCTTGAACGGGTCGCCGACGGTGTCGCCCACCACGGCCGCCTTGTGCGCTTCCGAGCCTTTCCCGCCAAAGTGCCCCTCCTCGATGTACTTCTTGGCATTGTCCCATGCCCCGCCTGCGTTCGACATGAACACCGCCATGAGCTGGGACACCAGTATGGCGCCCGCAAGGAAGCCACCCAGCGCCTCAAGCCCCAGCGTGAAGCCGAGCGCTATGGGCGTGAGCACTACGATGGCTGCCGGCAGGTAAAGCGAGTCTATGGCCGCCTTGGTGGAGATGTCCACGCATGCGGCGTAATCGGGGTCCTTGGTGCCTTTCATGATGGCGGGGTCGCGGAATTGCCTGCGCACCTCCTCCACCACCAGGTTTGCCGCACGCCCCACCGCCTTCATTGTGAGCGAGGAGAAGATGAACGGCAGCGCGCCTCCGATGAGAAGCCCGATGAACACGTTGGGGAGGGCGATATTTATCGCCGTGAGGCCCGTGGTCTCGAAGTAGGTGGAGAACAGCGCCACTGCGGCGATTGCCGCGGAGGAGATGGCAAACCCCTTGGTGACCGCCTTGGTGGTGTTGCCGACCGCGTCCAGCACGTCCATCCTCTTCCTGCCTTTTGCCTCAAGCCCGGACATTTCGCCAATGCCGTTTGCATTGTCGGAAATGGGCCCGAACGTGTCCATTGCCATTATCATCGCGGTGGTGGAGAGCATCCCCAGGCCAACGAGCGCGATGCCGAAGTAGCCGAGCCCGAAGCCGAAATAGCCGACTGCGATGGACGCGGCCACCACGAGCACGCCGACAACCGCGGATTCCATGCCTGCCCCGAGCCCTGCAATCAGGTTGGTGCCTGCGCCGGATTTTGCGGCAGCGGCAATCTCCTGCACCGGCTTGTGCTTGGTCGAGGTGTAGTAGTCCGTGAATGTCATGATGACGTGCGTGGCAAACAGGCCGGTTAGGAGCGCAAAGAACGCCGCGCTTGTGTTGAGCACGAAGAGCGAGAGCGCCGCAAATGCGATTGCCTGGAGCACGGTGGAGTACAGGAAGCCGCGCCTCATCGCCTCGAACGGGTATTCGCCCTCGCTTTTCACGCGCACGAACACGCTGCACGCGAGTGCGATGAGCATGCCGATGCCGGCCACCAAAAGCGGGAACACCGCGCCCGAGATGCCGTATGACACCATCCCAAGCACCATGGTGGATATGATTGTCACGGTATAGGATTCGAAAACGTCCGCGCCCATCCCAGCGCAGTCGCCCACATTGTCGCCGACGTTGTCGGCAATGGTCGCCGGGTTCCGCGGGTCGTCCTCAGGAATCCCCTTTTCCACCTTGCCGACCAGGTCTGCGCCCACATCCGCCGCCTTGGTGAAGATGCCTCCGCCCACCCTCATGAAAAGGGCGAGCAGGTTGGCCCCGAAGCCGAAGCCGATGAGGGCCTGCCCCGCGGATGCGAGGGCGGCCGTGCTTGCGCCAAGCGAGAGGTAGACGCCTATGAAAACGACTGCAACCCCCAGAAGCCCCACGCCTGAAACGAGAGAGCCCGAGACCACGCCCGCCGAGAACGGGACCGAGAGGGT
>Ga0172379_10010571_pt1 | contig 11133 bp, 13 predicted proteins | sample GrowelOW334metaG_FD_119756 | JGI IMG/M metagenome (GOLD analysis project Ga0172379, IMG submission 119756) | Groundwater microbial communities from an aquifer near a municipal landfill in Southern Ontario, Canada - Groundwater well OW334 metaG | ecosystem: Environmental > Aquatic > Deep... | reverse complement strand
TTCCACCCCGTCTTGGTGGCGTGGCTACCTTTTATTATAATGTTTGTAAAAATTTGCCCCCAAATAAAATTGTGGTACTAGCGCCGGAGCAAATCGGAGCAGAAGGCTTTGACCAAAAACAAAATTTTACTATCATTCGCGATAAAACTGTAGTCTTACCGCCGGTGGAAATCGGGACAGAAGGCTTTGACCAAAAACAAGACTTTACTATCATTCGCAAAAAACTCCTCAATCGCTTCCCCGAGACTTTCCCTAAAGGAATCTGCGGAATTATTAAAATTACCGCGACAATCCGTTGGCTTTCGATTATTAAACATTTAGCGCAAACAATAAAAAATCATCAGATTGAATTGATCCAGGTGGGCCAAATTTTACCTTTGGGCACGCTGGCATTGATTTACAAAAAAAGAAAAAATATTCCTTACATTGTTTATGCACATGGCCTGGATATTACCTTGCCCCAAAAATTCATGCGCAAAAAAACTTTGCTCAAGAAAATTATTGCTAATGCCCAAAATATCGTTGCTAATAGTTACTGGACTAAAGATGAACTAATTAAGCTGGGAGCCGAAAAAGAAAAAGTGATTGTTGTTCATCCTGGTCCTAATCTAAAAACTGAACAGGCTTCAGAATGGAAGATGGCCGAAATCACCGAGGAACATGAGCTAAAAGGTAAAAAAATTCTTTTGACCGTCGGCCGCCTGGTTGAAAGAAAAGGCCATGATATGGTGATCAAAGCTTTGCCTAAAATAATCAAAGCTGTGCCCAATGTAGTTTATTTGATTGTCGGTGGTGGCCCCAACCGGAAAAAATTGGAAGAGCTAGTCAACCAAAATAATTTAGGTGATTATGTCAAATTTGTCGGGTCAGTGACGCAAAATGATTTAGCTTCGTTTTATCAAATCGGTGATGTCTTCATTATGCCCGCTCGCCGACTGCCTAATGGCGACGTTGAAGGTTTTGGCATTGTTTATTTAGAAGCCAATTTATTTGGCAAACCGGTAATCGGCGGCAAAAGCGGGGGAGTACCTGAAGCTGTGCTCGATGGCCAAACAGGAATTCTAGTTAATCCCACTGATACCGAAGAAATTGCCCAGGCCGCTATCAAATTACTGACCGACCAAGCCTATGCGGAAAGATTGGGTCTCCAAGGGCTGCAAAGAGTTGAGGAAGAATTTGACTGGCATAGCCAGACAGAGAGGATTAAAGCAATTTTAAAATAATTTTGAATTTTTAATTTCGAATTTTGATTCAATATTATAATATTTGAATATTCAAAATTGATTCAAAATTCAAAATTCGAATTTAAAAATTATGCCCCAAATCAGCATCATCATCCCTGTTTATAATGCCCAAAAGACGCTGGAAAAATGTTTAGCCAGCGTTTTTAGCCAAACCTTCAGAAGTTTCGAAGTTATCGCTGTTAATGATGGCAGCACGGATAACAGCTTAAAAATTCTGCAAAAATACCAAAGGCAGATTACTATTGTCAATCAGCCAAACCAAGGGGCGGGTGGGGCCAGAAACGCCGGAGCCAAAATCAGCCGGGGCCAATTTCTAATTTTTTGTGATGCCGATATCGTGATGACCCCAAAAATGCTTGAGATAATGACTAAAGCTCTCCGGAAAAAACAGGGTGCCTCATACGTTTATTCATCATTTAAATTTGGCCGCAAGACTTTCAAACTTTGGCCCTTTGATCCCAAGCGATTGAAAACAATGCCTTATATCCATACCACTTCTTTGATTAGGCAAAAACATTTCCCCGGTTTTGATAAAAAATTAAAAAGGTTCCAGGACTGGGATTTATGGCTGACGATGCTAAAGCGGGGGCATAAAGGACTTTTTATCAACCAAGTTTTATTTACGGTCAAACCTGGCGGCACGATGAGCAATTGGCTACCCAGCGTTGCCTATAAATTACCTTGGCTAAAAAAAGTCAGGCAATACAAAGAGGCGGAAAAAATTATTAAAGAAAAACATAATTTATGAATCTAAAAAAACGAGCTTTGTTTTATATTTCGGTAAAAGCTGCTATTTGGGACAAACATAACAGATTTTTAATTTTAAAATCACTTTCCAAAAGCAAATATTTTTGCGGCAGGTATGATCTACCGGGCGGCACGATTGATTTTGACGAAATCAATACTGATTTTCAAAAAATTATCCGCCGAGAAATCAGGGAAGAGTGCGGACCAATTAAATACAAATTGCGACTTGATCCGGTATCACTGGCAAAATATCGTTATAGTTTTGAGCATGAACGACTTTATATTTTATTTGAAGCTAAACATCTTGCGGGCCAAATTAAAATTTCTGACGAGCATACTGAGTTTAAATGGATAAAGCTGACTCCAAAAAATATTAAAAAATTATTTCACCCTGCCCTGCGCCAGCTACTTAGCAACTACGTAAAATGGAATAAAATAAAATTATGATGAGGCTGCAAAAATTTTTAGCGGCTGCCGGAATTACTTCACGCCGCCAGGCGGAAAAACTGATCGAGGCGGGCCAAATCAAGGTAAACGGCAAAATCACAACCGAGCTAGGAACTAAAGTCGATGAAAAGCTCGACACCGTGGAGTTTAAAGGAAAAATCCTGAAGGTAAAACCACTGAGGATCTATATTGCCCTTAATAAACCGACTGGCTATATCTGCAGCACCGACCGAACCCAGGGTAAATCAATCTTAGATTTGGTTAAATCAAAACAGCGACTTTACCCGGTCGGCCGACTCGATAAAGACTCAAGCGGCTTGATTCTTTTGACTAATGACGGCGAATTTGCCAACCAAATTACTCACCCCCGCTACCAGTCAAGCAAAGAATACTTCGTTGTTTTGGATCAAGACTTAAGGCCAGAAGATATAAAAAAATTAGAGAGGGGAATGATGATTAGCGGCAAAAAATTGCAGCCGATTAAAGTGATAATGAGCAAAAATAAATCGGCCAAAATAATTTTACATGAAGGAATCAACCGCCAAATCAGACGAATGCTGGGCAGGCTGGGCTATAACGTGGTAAAATTAAAAAGAATCAGAATCGGTAAATTGGAATTAGGGGACTTAAAGGAAGGGGAGTGGCGGGAGATTGGGCGAGAAGAGGTTTATTAAAATCAAGAATCATAAATTAAGAATTATGAATTAGGGAAGCATATCAAAACCCTAATTCCTAATTCCTAATTCCTAATTCCTAAAATGTCCACGACCGACCTATCCATCATCATTGTTTCTTGGAATGTCAAAAAACTGCTGAAGGAATGCCTGCTGTCTATTTTTAAGCATCAGGGCAAATTGGAATTCGAAATAATTGTTGCTGATAATGCCTCAAATGATGGGACAGTGGAAATGATAAAAAAAGAATTCACCCAGGTTAAACTGATTCCTAATTCCAATAATTTAGGTTTTGCTACAGCCAACAACCAGGGGATTTTGAAAAGCCAAGGCCAGTTTATTTTGGCTTTAAATCCGGATACTAAAATCATTAAAGATGCTTTGCAAAAAATGGTTGACTTTATGAAAAGAAATCCCCAGATTGGCATTGCCGGCTGCAAGCATCTTAACCCGGATTGGACTTTGCAGCCTTCGGTTCGGCGCTTTCCCAATTTTTTTGCCCTGTTTTTTATCTTCACCAAAATTGCCAAAATTATTCCAAACATCCCGCCGGTTTATAATTATTTAGCCAAAGATTTTGATTACAAAATCGCCCAGCCGGTTGATCAAGTGGCGGGCAGTTTTTTTATGATCCGGCGCCAACTGATTGATGAAATTGGCATGTTTGATGAAAATTTCTTCACTTGGTTTGAGGAAGTCGACTTATGTAAACGCGCCAAATCGGCGGGCTGGCAAGTTTGGTATAATCCCGAAACTGAAATCATCCATTATGGCGGCCAAAGCTTCAAAAAAGAAGTGCCCTGGAAAAACCAAATAACTTTTTTCAAAAGCGCCTGGTATTATTTTAGTAAACATGGTTTTGGTAAAAACTGAATCAGGAAACCATAATTCCTACACTTAAAAAATAACCAATTAGAATCACCCAGTGCCACAAAACCGCTGGGACTTTTTATTTTAAATAAATTTAGCTAAAAATTCCCCAAAAATTGACTTTTTGGTAAAAATAGGTTAGTATACAACCAACCTGTGGCGGCAATGTCGCCGCTTCTACAGTACCTGGAGGTTCTCCAAATCATGGCTACGAAGAATGCCGTGACAGCCGCTTGTGTTACCAGCGCGGCCCTGGAGAAAGGAGGCTGATCCAAGATTGGCAACCCTAGCTTCTTACTGAAGCCCAATCCGCTTCGGATAAAGAAGCTAGATCGAAAGGAGGAGAAACGCCAACGGCAGATTGGCACCAAGCGTCAAAAACGGAACGAAGTTGACAAGGACTGCGTCCCTTAGATGGAACGCGAATCAGAAAGAGAGGTCCCTATGAAACGATGTACCGTGCTGTTGATTGCGTTTACGATTATGCTCGTCCTGGCCACCCCGGCTTCCGCGAAGACCGCGCCGAACGCTGCGATCGAAGCCCTCGTGGTACAGCCTGCCGCGATTACCCCCCTGTTGACGGTCACGCCCGAAACGTACGCTGCGACCGCTGGCGATTACCTGTTGACGATTTCCGCCCGGCCCGATGTAGACATTGGGACGAGCACGGCCCTTTCGAAGAGCACAGCCAATATTACGGCGAACCGCGTGGACGTTGAGTTGATGAGAACCGGCGATGTGTCATACATCGCCGGCACGAGAACCATGGCCGCTGTCGTAGTCCCGGCCACACACCCCGATGCGTACCATTTCGCCGTCGTCGAAGCCGCGTACGCAGATATCGGAAGTTCTTTCGTTGGGAGTTCGCTCGTCGCCAGTCCGGCACCGGGATCAAGCCTGATCATCGGGTATGCGCCGGCGCCGGTCCTTACCGTGGCTTAACGCACGACAGCTCGTCGCGTGAGTCACCGGTTTGAACCGGCATTGCAGTAAGCATTACCCAGCCCCTTCTTTGGCAGTTTTTTCCGCCCTCGGTGGAGAAGACAGCTGAAGTTGGGGCTGTATTTTTTATTGGTCAATTATTGACTTTTTTAACTAAATATGACAAGGCGATAATGGGGGTACAAACAGAAAGGAACAAAAGGTACAAACCAAGCAAGAAAGGTGAGGTTACTATGAGGATATCTTGCCCAAGATGTGGAGCGGAAGGACAAGAACCTCGAGATGTTCTTGAGATTACCCATTGTCAATGCGGCCAACCCCTGGTGAATTTTAAGGGTTGTGCCATGGTTGATCCTCGAGAATTGGGGAAAGATGCAGAGAGTGCTCGAGGAGAGATTTTTCGAGCAGTGATGGGTGTTATCGCTAACGCGGTACTACCCAATACTCAACCTTCGTCTCGGGAAGCGGAGGCAACTCCAAAGCTTGATCCGGGATTAAGCAAAAGACAAAAGAAGGCAAGTCCAATCACCGAAGATGAGGAAAAAAGATTCCGGAAAGGAGAAGATGGTTTACGGTTGCTAGATATTCCGGCTGCCTTCAAAGCCATCTTTGGCTGAAGAAAACTTACCGTCAACGCCACTGATTCCACTTGGGATCGGCTGGCGTTTTTTCATTCCTTGTTTTCCTGACTATTTTAGGCTAAAATAAAGCCATGAATCTCTTCAGCAAGCTATCATCACTCACAATCTTACTTTTAATTTTTACTGAACTTTTTTCTTTAATAGCTTATCTTTTATCGCCACTTGGACCGGTGGCTTTTTTTGTTATTTTAGGTGCCGTTTTGATTCTTTCGATAATAAAACTAGAATATGGCTTTTATGCTTTACTGGCAGAACTTTTTGTCGGCGGCCATGGCCATTTGTTTGATCTGAATTTAGGTGGCATTACGGTGTCAATCAGAATGGGATTATTTTTGGTGCTTTTGGTAGTCTGGCTGTTTACTAGAATTAAGAATAAGGAATTAAGAGTTAAGGGTAGCCTTTCCTTAATTCTTAATTCTAACCCCTTGATTCTTTACTCCTTGCTCTTTATCACCATCTTGCTTGGTGCTATTAATGGCTTTAGTCATAATCAACCCGCCAACGTCTTCTTCGACGCCAATGCTTGGCTTTATTTTGCTTTAATTTTTGTCTTTTTTAATGTCATCAATAATAAACAAACAATTGAAAACATTTTGCAGGTTTTAACCGGCGCCACAACCTATTTGGCATTAAAAACAATCAGCGTGCTTTTTTTATTCTCCCATAATTTCGCCGGCATTGGCGGTTTTTTTTACAAATGGCTGCGCGACAGCGGAGTAGGGGAAATCACTTACATTTCCGGCACCATGTTTCGCATTTTTTTCCAATCCCAGCTTTATTGCCTAATCGGCTTTCTGATTGTCCTGACGATTTTAATTGCTAACTCCCGACTTAAGGAATGGAAAAAGTATCTTTTGCCCGCCATTTATCTTTACCTGATTAGCTTAACAATAATTATCAGCCAATCGCGCAGTTTTTGGGTTGGGGGAGCAGTCGCCATCTTTGGACTTTTAATTTTTAGCTGGTGGAAATTTAACTTTAGAATCAAAAAAACCGCTTTATTAATAATTATTTTGGCAGTAACCTTTGCCTCCCAAGTATTTCTAATCCAGCTGGTCAGCGGCAACTTTGCCGGTAATGTTATTGCGGATCGGTTCGGAAATCTCCAAGGTGAAGCTGCTGGCATCAGCCGCTTAAACCAGCTTCAGCCATTACTTTATAATATCGGCCAGCAGGCTTTATTCGGCTATGGTTTTGGCAAAGAATTAACTTATCAAAGTAATGACCCCCGGATTTTAAAAACTCACCCCGGCGGTATTTATACCACCTATGCTTTTGAATGGGGATATTTGGATATTGTTCTAAAGCTCGGGTTGGTGGGATTGTTAATTTATCTGGCCTTAATTGGGATGATATTTTATCAAGGGCTAAAAAGAATCAAGAATCAAGAATCAAGAATCAAGAATATCGACCTACTTCCTAATTCCTACCTTCTATTTCCTGGCCTACTCCTTGGCCTGACTGCCCTTTGCATCACCAACATATTTTCACCTTATCTTAACCACCCATTAGGGATCAGCTATATTATGCTAGTCTCAACAATATTAAATATCCATGATTAAAATTACTTACTTTGTCCACGGCACCACTACTGATAACGAGAAGGGTTTGGCTACTGGCTGGCAGGACGGGGAATTATCCGAACTGGGTAAAAGCCAGATGAAAGAATTGGGCCAATTGGTCACGCCCAAAAACTTCGACGCCATATTTTGTTCTGATCTAAAAAGAGCTGTTGATTCAGCTCAGCTGGCTTTTGGTGCTAAACATAAAATCATTTCTGACAAAAGACTAAGAGAAATTAACTACGGCGATTTTACCCAAAAGCCTGATGACTTTAAAAATAACTTGGTCGCTTATGTTGACAAACCATTTCCTAATGGCGAAAGTTATTCAGATGTTGAAAAACGAATTACTGGTTTCTTAAATTTTCTTAAAGAAAATTACGACGGCAAAAATATTGCTTTAGTCGCTCACCAAGCGCCGCAACTGGCCTTGGAAGTTATCCTAAATAAAAAAACTTGGGCACAAGCGATTGCCCAAGACTGGCGAAACAAAAAAGCCTGGCAACCAGGCTGGCAATATATTTTAAAATTTTAAATTTTTAATTTCGCCTCTCGACTCGCTTCGCTTGCTCGAGGCGACCTGAGCGGAGTCGAATGGTCGAATTTCAATTCAATATTATAATATTCGAATATTAAAAATTGATTCAAAATTAAAAATTCGAAATTCAAATTTATTCCAAAATCTTTCCAATCAACTCTTTCTGCCCGCGTAAAAATTCTTTGCCGAGCAGTTCTTTTTTACCTTCAAGCTGGACCGCCTTAAGTTCAACTGCGCCCTGACCACATTTAACTGCCAAGGTTTGATTTGGCCCTAAAAATACCGTCCCTGGACCTAGATTAGGCTTAAAATCACCCTCTAAAACGCCTAAATTTGCGATTTTAAGGCGTTTGCCCGCCAAGTGGGTAAATACACCTGGCCAAGGGTAAAAAGCCCGAAATTGCCGTTCTATTTGACTGGCTGTTTTTTGCCAATTTATCAGGCCATCTTCGCGTTCAATCATCTTAGTAAAAGTGGCTTCGGTTTCGTTTTGCGGCCGTAATTTAACCTCACCTTTCAGATAACCCGGTATAGTTTCAATTAGCAACTGCCCACCCAATTCCGCTAATTTCTGGCTTAGTATTTCGACATTGTCTTGAGGTTCAATTTCCGTCTCTGCTTGGGCTACTATCGGACCGGCATCAATCTTTTTGGCAAGCTGAATGATGCTAACGCCAGTTTTTTTGTCGCCGGTCAAAATTGCTGATTGAATTGGTGAAGAGCCACGATACTTCGGCAAAAGCGAAGGATGAATATTTAAAAAACCAAACTTCGGTTTGGTCAAAATTTCGTCAGGAATAATCATGCCATAGGCCGCTAATACTGCCAGATCAAATTTATTCTGTTCAAAGATAGCGGCTAATTCTTTTTTATTATTTGGCTGGGCAATTGCCAGATTATTTTTCTGAGCTAAAACTTTAATCGGTGGGGGAATTAATTCTTGTTTACGTCCTGCTGGTTTATCCGGCTGAGTAATAACTAAGGCTAGCTTATAATTATTGCCAATTAAAGCCTGCAAGATTGGCATAGCAAACTCAGGCGTGCCGAGAAAAACAATTTTTGACTTTGAAACTTCCATATTCATAATTCCTAATTCATCTTCTTTAATTTTTCTTTTCCCTTAACAATCTCCTTGGCTCGATCAATAAACAAAACTCCATCAAGATGATCAACTTCATGTTGCACCACCCGGGCAAACATTCCCGAAGCCTTGAAGGTTATTTTTTTGCCATTACGGTCCAAGGCAACTACGGTGATTTTGGCTGAACGTTTAACCAGACCAAAAATCTCAGGCAGGCTCAAACAGCCTTCTTCCATGATTTCTTTTTTCCATGACTTTCTTAAAATTTTTGGATTAATGAGAACTAATGACGAAACCGGGGAATGACCGGGATAACGTGGGTTATCCGCGGCAATTTCAATCGCGACAATCCTTTTATTAACTCCCACCTGGGGAGCAGCCAAACCGACACCATCTTTTTCCCGCATGGTTTTTTCCATATCCAAAATAAGCTGCTTAATCTCGGATTGATGCAGCTCTTCGGTTTTTAGTTCCTCTGATTTCTGGCGTAAAACCTGACAGGGATAAATTTTTATGGGCAGCAACTTAGACATAATTAAAACCTGCTTATATTATAGCATAGCTTAGCTTAAAACTATAATTTTTTTTCTAGATCCAAAATTTTTTCTTCCAGCTGCTGATAAAGTGGCTGGTCGTTTCTTTGGTAAGCTTCCAGCTGCAAAGTCAGAAAAAATTTCAGCTGATCAACGGTTGATTGATTGTCTTTTGGCATTTTATTTTTTGTTGTTATTTTTGTTAGAAAATTAAAAACTCCCGGTAACTTTTGGGAGAAATTTGGTTTTGAAAAATATATTATACCGCAATCAATTATTATGTCAAGCTCTTTTTGGGGATAAATCCTCCCACCTTTGATACTTTAAAATCAAATTGAAATCATTTATCAATCTATGGAGTTATCTTTTATAAAATAATTAAAAGGTAGGAGGATAAATTGACTTTTTCTTCCAATAGGCTTAAGATTAAAAATAGATAGCTTTTGCATTCGCTAATGATGATATCCTTCCGGGAGAACTACCCTATTTGTTGGGAATAATTCTCTACAGTAGAAAGGGCAACCCTTGGAGGGTACAGATATGTGGTGGATCATTGCGGTAATAGTTGGAGTGTTAGCCATTGTCGCGTTCAACCTTTGGTTGACATGGCCGCCGATGGCTTGGTCCGACCTGCTCATTGGTTTTGTGAGACCAAAACACTGGTACACTCCGCCCAAAGGAATTTGAGGAAAACTCCTTGATGAACCGAGGGAAGATTCACACCCGACGTCGCCCTGCGACCGCCGGGTTTTTCTATATCTATAATTGACTTTTTTCTATAAATTATCTAAGCTCACTGCAGTGGACAACAACGGAGGGCTTGATTATGATAGGAGATCTTTTTATTGCTCTGTGGCAAGCAGCAATAATAGTTTGGCTAGCCAAACACCTAGCCGTACTAGTCATTGTAGCCGGCCTGAATGTAGGTGCCATCTGTTTTGGCGGCCTTGGCATTCTGGTCATAAGGGAGGACTGATCATGGTAAGAGACATTACCACCTGGACGGCAATTGTTATAATTCTACTTGCCGTCGGCGCGAGTCTGCTAGTTCTAGTCAGACGACAAGCCTTCGGCATTGTACTGGCTCTGGGGCTGGCGTTATCGTGGCTCTTTGACCGGGTTTGCTCAATCTGGGAAAACGTCGCCCGTGACGAGTTCCCGTACCCACCCCAATCGCCACACGGCTCTTCCAAGTGGGAGATGTAGAAAGATGCCAACAACCAATCACAGACTAACTCTGTCCGAATTCCTTTTTATTGCCGGCGTGACGATCGCTGTTCTCGCCATCGCTCTAGGGGTATTTCTCTGGGAATTCGGTGCTTGGATCATTGGTCGGCGGCCAAGTGGTATCTATGGCGATAGCCTAAGTTCCTTGTAGTGATTTGCCCTTAATTTGGCGAATCTCTTTTTTTATTAACAAAAAATTGATATAATTTTAATACTATGAATACCTCAAAAATCAATACTGGCCCCCAGAATTTCCAAGATATTATCAAACAAAAAAAGACCGTCAAACCGTCGGCTTATCCTTGGCAAGACTTTGCCTTAAAAATAATTGAAGAATTAAACATTCCGTCTTATAAAAGAAATTCTGTCTTCAAAGTCTGCAAGGAAAATCCCAAACAATTTGTGGAAAAATGCCTTAATGACACCAAAGAACTTTGCCAGACAGGAGAGTGCTGGAAATACTTCTTCAAGCTAGCCAATAAAAAATCAGAGAACTAATTTTAGTCTCTGTTTTATAATCTCTGATTTCTGATTTCTTTTCTAAACTAACTGAAAATTGCAAACTAAGTAACCGACGCCAAAAGGTCCTTCATAAGATAGCACGTCGGTTTTTGTATTAAGTGATTC
>Ga0172379_10010570_pt1 | contig 11133 bp, 11 predicted proteins | sample GrowelOW334metaG_FD_119756 | JGI IMG/M metagenome (GOLD analysis project Ga0172379, IMG submission 119756) | Groundwater microbial communities from an aquifer near a municipal landfill in Southern Ontario, Canada - Groundwater well OW334 metaG | ecosystem: Environmental > Aquatic > Deep... | reverse complement strand
GGCGGATTTGTTCCGGGACTGTCCGCCCACGCGCATCCCCCCGGGATGATGGCCAGAATGGCCGACGGGTGACGTTCCCCGCGTCCCGATCCATCTGTTCCCCCCGTGGTGGGCCTCCGTCTGTTCCTTCAGGCGGTCGAGAAAATACTGGATCAATTCCTCCGGCGTCATCTTCTGCAACTCCGCCTCATCGAGCCCTAGGGCTCTGGCCATATCCCCTGGATTTTTCAGCCATTCGTCGAGCATGGCCCGGGCGATTTCCGTCAATTCGACGGTCGTAGGATCATGAAGCTCCACCCCCTTGAAATGATGGGCAAAGATCTGATCGTAGCTGTCGAAGTACCGTTCACTTTTGACCAGGATGGCCCGCGCCGCCGTGTAGAAATCTTCCATGGACTGGACCAGGCCCAGGCTGAGGGCCTTATGGAGCCTCAAAAACGAGGTCGGGGTAACCGGAATTCCCCGGTCCCGGAGGGTATAGAAAAAATCGATGAACATTAAAACGCGCTCCTGCCCAATTGCTGCGCCGCCTGGATAAGATCGGCGCTTTTCTTGAAGAGGATGCCGAGGTAGGGGATCTTGCCCTGTTGCAGGACCTTGGGCCGGAAATCGGGGTCGTTCTTCAAGGCCCGGAGCCAGTTGATCAACTCCCGGGTTGCCGGTTTCTTCTCGATCCCCCGCATCTCCCGGAGGCGGTAGAAGGCGGCGACGGAGGCCCCCACGAGTTCTTCGTCTATATTGGGGAAATGGACGTTGATGATCAGGCGCATCATTTCCTGATCGGGGAAGGCGATGTGGTGGAAGTTGCAGCGCCCCAGGAAGGGATCGGAGAGATCCTTTTTCGCGTTCGAGGTGATGATGATCACCGGGCGGTTTTTGGCCGTAACAGTCTTGTCGATCTCGATGATGTCAAATTGCATCTGATCGAGGACGTCCAGCATGTCATCCTGAAAGTCCGTGTCGGCCTTGTCGATTTCGTCGATCAAAAGGACGGTCCGGACCTCGGAGACGAAGGCCTGCCCGATCTTTCCCATGCGGATGTAGGCCTCGATATCGCTGACATTCCGCTTGGAATCGCCGAAACGACTGTCATTGAGGCGGGTCAGGGTGTCGTACTGATAGAGGGCCTCCACGAGTTTCATGCTCGATTTCACATTCAAGGTGATGAGGGGCATCTTCATGCTTTCCGTAATGGCATGGGCCAGCATGGTCTTCCCCGTGCCCGGCTCCCCCTTCAGGAGGAGAGGCATTTCCAGGGCCATGGAAACATTGACGATTTTTGCCAATTCATCATCGAGGACATAGCGGGATGCCCCGCGAAAGGACGCAGGTTTTGTTGCTTTGGTCATATAAAAATTACTCCTTCAATATTGGTGCCCCTCCTTAATCAATCTCCCTTAAAAATGCCACTGCTTTTTTTTCAGCAACAACAGATAACTGCATTCCTCCTCTGATATTTTGCACAAGCGTTATCCTGCACCAGAAGGGCTGAACGGCAGTGAAAATGTCTTCGGAGATCGTGTTGGCCAATCCTTCCGCAAATATGGGCTCTTCGCGGAACGACCATAGGTAAAGTTTTAGACTTTTACTTTCGATACAAAGTTTATCCGGGGCAAATTCAATAGTTACAGTGTTGAAATCGGGCTGATGAGTAACAGGGCAGACGCTGGTCAACTCATCACTCGCGAATTTCACTGTTTGCACATTCACGGGTTTTGGAAAGGTATCAAGTTGTTTGGAAGGCGCGTTTACTTTTTTACCCAAATAATGAAAGTTTTCCATAAAATGTTCTTAAGCCCCCAAAATTATCAATGGTTATTTGGAATCAAGGAATTATCTTTGCCCCGGTGGTGCAGGTTTCATTTACTTCTACGCATTGTACTTTGATTCTCGAATTTTCGAATAACCGGATCGCCTCACTTAGGACTATTTCCGCAATATGCTCGGAGGTAGGGTTTTTTTTCGTGACATAAATTCGTTGGCCCGATTCTTTAATATATTGGCACATAGGGTCCTTTTCCCACAGCAAAGAGGCATGGTCCAGGTTTTCATCGATCCAGGTTTTCAGAATTTTTAACTCCTGAAAGTCAATAAGCATGTCCTTCTCATCGAGGTTATCGCCTTCCAGGTGCAACTTGATCAGCCAGGAATGGCCATGATTACTGGTGCACTTGCCGGTATAATTTTTTAACAGCCGGTGGGCAGCCTCAAATTTGAAGATTCTACTTATTACGTATTTCATCAACATGCTCCCTAATATTATAAATTTACGTTAGTATTAAGATAGAGGCCTTATAAAAGTCGAATTTGCCTTGTTGTGTCATTCCGTGCTTGACACGGGATCCAGTGTTTTTAAATAGTTCTGGATACCGGCGTTTGCCGGTATGACGGTTAGAGATACTTTTTATGAACAAGTTAAGATTGCCGGAAAATTGTTCATTTTCCCCTGCTTACGCCCCATAGCATTACATGCAGGCGCGGCGAAAAGTTTAGGCCCCGTCTGATTATTTCATCAACCAAGGCCGGTTTTAGTTGTGATTCCAAGCTTTGTCCTTCCAACCCAACATACACTTTATTCACGGCAATGTTAAACCTTTTTAAAGTACTTTCTATCTCGTCTAAATCCGACTCATTCCGGATGATGAATTTAAATATGCAATAATCCTTTTTTGCCCAGAAACTTAGACTTTGCTCGTCGATTTGTTGCCGCGCATTTGACAATTTAGGCGAGATTACCCAATTAAAATGACGTATTACGGATTCATCCATTCCCTCCCGCCTAAAAACCGTCCCGTCGGCTATGGTGACAGCTAAGGGCGCGGTGGGAATGAAAACGCCGTTGCTCTCTACGTGATATTTTTTCCCCGGCACAACAAGGTCATCAAGCCGGTAAAGAGTCGGCTCACCCCCGGTTAAAATTACATGCCGGGTATTGTGCGCGCAAATCAATGCTTTGAGTTCTTCGGAAGAATAAGGCTGAAATTTGCCGGAATCTGCAAACCAGGTATACTTCGTATCGCACCAGGAACATGTCAGATTACAGAAATGAAAACGGAGGAAAAGGCTGTTTAGCCCGGCGCAGTTTCCCTCCCCCTGAATGGAGACAAAGTGCTCGGATAAATAATAGATGTCCGTATTTGCTTCCACCTAAAAATGCAACCTTATACGCTTGAATTAATTTACTTAATAACCTCCCTCCCCTTCAAGGGGAGGAGTCGGGATGGGTCTGCCGGAATTCTGCGAAGCCTTTTTCCCGGAGCTTGCAGGCCGGACATTGACTGCAACCACGGCCCCATTCATTCATCTGTTCATCGCCATCGTAGCAGGTTAAGGTAAGCTCTTGTAATTCCTTAATCTTACCCGCGTTATAAGCCATTTCAAAGACCTGGGCTTTGTTTTTCCACATCAAGGGGGTGTAAATGGTTACCGGACGGTCGAGGCCAAGGGAAAGTTCCACGGCTTTTGCCTTGATATAATTGTCGCGGCAATCCGGATACCCGGAAAAGTCCGTCTCGCATGTACCTGTAACTAAGTTGATCCGTTTCTCGCCGTTTCGAAAGGCATGATTGGAAATAATCGTCAGAAACAATCCATTCCGGTTGGGGACAAAACTCGCCGGCAGGTTGGCGGCTAACGGATGGCTGTGACGATGGTCTCCCTGATTGAGCAGGGTACTGTCGGCAATCGCTTTCACAAAGTTGCCGATATCGTAAACGGTGTGCCGCACTTCAAAATGGGCGGCGATTTTGGCGGCATAATCCAATTCCCGGCTATGCCGCTGGCCATAGTTGATGCTGACGGTTTCCACAGTTTCAAAATTCTGTAATGCCCATACCAGACATACAAAGGAATCCTGCCCTCCGGAAAGCAGAACATAAGCTGTTTCGGAAAAATTTGGCATTTTTAATCTCTTAGGGTTTAATTATCCATCTCTTACGACGTAATTAAAATAAATGAAGCCTAATTGTATACTTTGGTTGTAGAAAGTTAATTAAATTGAAAGCGGTGGTATGGTATCATTACTTCGTCCGCAAGATGTCTTCAAGGGAATGCTCCTTTAGCAGGGCCTTCTTTATGAGGATATTACGGATTTGACTAATCATTCTCAACGTCTTAATCGAGAAAAACATTCCTTTATCTGATAGGTCACAGACAAAAGGATGCTTCTGAGATAGTGTCTTAGTCGATATACGCACCCCCTTACCTTTATTGCCGTACGTATTGCACATATATTCAATATCGGCTAAGTACTTCTCATCATTATCAAACCCGCGCCATCTAATCAAATGTCCACACCTGTGCAAGGTGAAGGATATTAGGTCCGAAATATGTGATTTTTCAATATTCTTAGGGGTCGCTGTAAAATCTCTTTCCCCTCCTCCTTGTATACAATGGAACTCGCCGTAAGTTGCTTTTAGGTACTTAACATAATGCGAAAGCCTAATTGATTTCTTAAATCCAATCTCATCGAATAATTTATTTAACATAGGCAGAATGTAATGCTGCTCAACCAGATCAGGTCTGATCTCATATAGTAATTCCATGACATTATCTGTCAACACATTACGTGAATACTTCTGAATCAGTTGGGGCTGGAAAGAAGAACCTGCCTCAGCTATGAACCGCGCGGTAAAGTACTCTTGGAATGACCTATGCGAGAAAACTATAGTTATTCCTTCTTCAACAAGCAGACAGACTGCCTGTAAAGCATCTTTCAGGTAGTCTGTCTTATCGTAGTTGAGTTGACTAATCTGTTTAGCCTTCTCAATATACTCAAGGGCTTCTGTTTGACTGAACTCGAACTTTCGTTTGTCGTATGTCTGTATGCAGAAACAGGAAAACACTCGTGCGAAATCCTGAATATCTAGCTTTGTCCGCCGCTTACGCTGGAATCCACCTTTCAGAGCATCGTGTCGTTCAAAAAGTGCTTCATACGCTTGGTTGTAAAAAACATTTAACTTATTTGGGATGTTGGCACTCTGTCCATATGTTAGGAGCATTATGGAGAGAAGTAAAGGATTTGACAAGAATGTATTATGTTTTATGAAAAGTTCTGATTTTAAATCATCTGCAAACTTTCGTTTTAAATCCTCATCATATGGCAAAAGTTTGATAAGAGAATCAGCCTGTTCCAAGGTGAGCGGTTCTAAATATAACATGCCAAAACCTGGCCAACCTTCAAGTGCGCTATCTGGACGTGATGATACTAAGACATAATTCTTATCGTATTTCTTCGTAAACTCCAAAATGTAATTTGTGACTGCTTGCCTTTTTTCCTGGATTATTTCATCGAAACCATCAAGAAAAATCGCAAAATGGCCGTTTTGGATTGCTTTGCTAGTATAATCACAATCTAAATTGAACTTATTGATGGTAAGTGTCTGATGGATCAAGTCAAATAAATTATGGCCATTGTCGTTAAATTGTCGAAGTTCTATGAAAACCGGCACCTTTGATTTTGTTATGATTGAGTTAAGAAGAAGGTGGCGCATAAACATTGATTTACCACTTCCTCCTGAGCCTGCTATAACTAAAAAGTGTGAATAATTAGCAACATCAGCCAAAGTTGGTTTGTTAATAATCTTATTTCGACATCGCACAGAAAGCGGGACATAGAACTTGTAAAGATTAACAGGTTCCATTCTAATAAAAAACGATTTAACTTTCGAGTGCTTATCTAAGACACACTTAAGATAGTCGGAGTATGTATGATCAAGATGAAGACGTATATTATAGGTAGCATTTTTAAAAAGACCTTTGCTTGATTCGATAAATTTGTCGATATTCTGATTGATGAATGTAGCAATTACAGCATTGATATCGAACTCTTCAGCCATACAATGCCTCCTTGTATATTTAGTTAATAATTACGAATACTTACATAAATCATAAATTATCTCATATAAATAGATAGTACGAGGTTCATGAGCCATGCAATGTTTACGTGGCATTCTGAGTTATCCACACTCACGCCTACAGCCTGCACTGAGGTGGGGCGGGCGTGACTGTGGGTAACTCATGCCCTTGATTCTTGATGATTGATAAAGGCACCCCATTTGGTAGCACGGGGGCTTGAAAATATATCGAAAAATGTAATGAATAATCCGTAAGTTGTCAATAAGCAATTTGGGTTTGAAACAAAGTATGCCCATTAAAATCACAGGATGCTTTGTAACAGAAAGAAGCAAATGCCTGATCACGCCACGGACCGGGCACCCTACCACCGGGTGTCCTGGACCCGAAAAATCAAAGAACCTATTTGGCGGAACGCATCGGGAGCGCACGGCTGTACTTGTGAGCCCCCTGTGGATTGGCCTCGTCGCCATAGTACACAAGCTTGCTGGAATCTGAAGACCAAACCCACCAACATGTAAGACGAATAAATTCCGCCACATGGACATTATAGCCACAGTCAGAGCGATAAGTTTTACGTTTGTCGGTCAGCCCCCCAAGTTCATCTATCGTCGGCATCCGCCAGTCCGTATAGTCGCCCCCGCGATAATTCTCGCAATAGGACTTGGCGTTCTCCCAATCCTTTATACTGCTCCCGTTGTCCCGTGCCGCCCACATCAGACCTGTCTTTGTATCCAGGACCGTATCGTCGTCATAGGCAATGAACCGGCCGTCGTTCTTGATTTCCTTGGGCAGAGTTTTGCCGGTTGCTCTGAGTTCTCCCAACTTTTCTATCCGATTATTCGCATATTTCCGAATCTCATCACTCTTGGTTGTGTGCTCATCCGTCAGGGTTGCTAGGAATTGTTGCCACACCTGAATCTTCTCGGACATGTTGCATTACCAGCGGTAATTCACGTTCGCGGAGCGCTTCCGCAGCATACCGCAGGGATTCTGTTATATCACCCTTTTCCAGGTCAGGATAGGTTGCCAGGATTTCCGCATCGCTCATTCCTTCCGCTATCATAGCGACAATCGTCGACACGGGAATCCTCAAGCCACGGATACAAGGCATTCCATTCATTTGGGAGTGATTAACAGTGATTCGTGTAAAGTTCATAAATCAACCTCCATTGTACTGATGCCTGATTTCCCGACATGTTTAGTAATATGATAACAGCGGACCTCCCTACTCCCAGTAGCCCCTCTCAGGCAGAAGACCTTGGCTGTCGAGAACTTCCCCCGTCGCCGTGAGAATCTCCCGGGTAAGGCGGACCCCGGCGTGGAGGAGTGGTCCGGGACGGCTTGCTGCATTGGGGCCGTAGGCAAGGAAATGATCAATGGCCTTGTTTGCATTTGTAAACGCATTTCCATGGGGCAGGGGCTGGACGATTGTGAAGACCTTTCCGATCACCGTGCTGAGTCGTCCGGAAGTCTCTCCAGCGGCCTTGAAATCACCTTTTTCAAGATTCTCGATGATAGATCGGAGTTCCCGGGGGAAGGAATTGGCCGTACTGAGGAGAAAACCGTCATAAGGCCCCCCGGCCTCCTTCAACCAGCGCGCATAATCCCCTTCGGCGCCACGAACGAGAAAGACGCCACCCTTGTCGACGGAAGAAGAGGCGATCCGGTCGTTACCGCTGGAGTCCTTGAAAAAGATCAGATTCGAGTATTTCTCCGTAAGACGGGCGAATGTTTCCGGCGCCGCCTCATTTTCCGTTAGCTGGGGAAGTTGGTAAAGGGCCGTGGGCAGGGCCATATCCAGAATTTCCGAGAGTCCCGAATCGATTTCCGCCTGCGACAGGGCCTTGCCGCGGGGTGGACAGATTGTAATGCCGTAGATTTGACGAGGGCTCATTACGGGGTCTGCCCCCTTATTTTCTAGTAAATGAATTACGTTGCGTCCCTTCATGGCCGAGAGCGTACCCTTCACGCCCCCTACATCCGGCCTGAGAAGTCCGATGAGAAGATGAATATCCTTGCCCCGCATATGGGCCACGGCGAATTCGGTTACCTGCAGCGTTTCTTCCTCCGTGAGTTCCCAGCCGTCCCCCGTTGAGCCGGGGATCAGGAAGCCCTTCACCCAAGGGGAAATATATGCGAAGTGGGACTCCATACGGTCAAAATCAATCGTCTTATCATCCCGGTAATGGGTGAGAAGTGGGCACCAGAGCCGGGGGATGCCGTCAGGAAACATGGTCTGGACCAGTTTTATTCTCTCCGTTTGTCGGTCATTCATGAAAATACCTCCCGGTTAAGTTTCTTAATCAATTCCAGTATCCAGCGGTACGTAATCCTACACCTCTGTATAAAAAGAATCAAGCAGCACCTTATGTCCCCATATTCCTGCTTCGCAGCTTCATCCTGACGCAGCTCTTCATTTCTCATGCCTCAAGGCTTTTCGATTTTCAGACCCCTTTTAGGCGGGCCAAATGCCCTGGAGGAGATAGGCGCCGATCAGGGCGGCGCCGGTCAAGGCATGGACCTTGATCATCGCCAGGTTGGCCGGGGCCATCCGCATGGGGTCGTCGAGGTAGCGGGTTAGAATTTTGAGGGATCTCCAGGCCAGAGGCAGGCTCGCCCAGGCTAACAGGGTGTAAGGAGAGAGGAGTTGGAAGCAAATCCCTGCGGGCGGCGTAAGGTAGGCCAGGGACAGACCGCTGGAGTAAAGGATTACCGCCGTTTTTCTGCCGAAGCGCACCACGAGGTTGTTTTTCCCGCCTCCCCGATCGGCTTCATAGTCGGGGATCTCATTGATGATGATCATGGACCACATCATGAATCCCATGATAAGGGAGGCCAGCAAAGGTTCCCAGGCCAACTGACCGGCTTGGACGAAGTAGGAACCCAGCACGATTACCGGTCCGAAATTGATGAGAAGCCCCAATTCCCCGAAGCCCCGATAGCCGAATTTCACCGGCGGCATGGTATAAAAGATGGAGGAGGCCATGCCGATGAGTCCCAAGATCAGGACGGTCCCGCCACAGAAGTAGGTGAGGTAAAGACCGATAAAGATTGTTGTGGCAAAACACAGCGCCGACGCGGCAAGCATTTCCCGAACCGTAAGCAGTCCGTCGGGCAGGACGCCGCTGCCGCCGGTGAAGGGATTTTTTTCATTCGATTTCTTCAGATCGACGATATGCAGGTAGTCAAAGACATCATCAATCATATTCAATCCGAAATGATTGACGGCGACCCCGACGACCACCAGGAGGAATGGCAGAGGTTTCAGCGGAAAACCCTGGGACCAGGCGATGACGGCCCCAAGTATCCCCGGCAGGACACTGGGGAGGACAAAATGGAGACGAAAGGCACGAACCCAAATCTGCCAGCGGTGAGACGTCTTCAGGGCTCTGGATGGAGAGTCGGTTCGCAGTCGCATAGGAAATTCATATTGTCAGCGTATACGGAGGAATAAGGACTTTATTTACCTCCTTGCTGCAAACCCCCTGCTCATGTCAAATAAAAAAACAGGGATCGGATTGCGTAACGGGGCGGACACGGTAGGTGCGGTCCCAGTATCGGGTCACGGAGGAGTAATTGCAGTTGAAGAGACAGCACGGGAGGCCATGTTGGCATTGGGGGAGGAATATTCCCCTTCGCAAGGTCTCATCAAATCTTGACATCAGGATGTTTTTACCGTAATTTCAAATCAGGTTTTATAAGGAGACGTTTTTATGGATGTTCTGGCGCTGAGCCGGATGCAGTTTGCCCTGACGGCCATGTTTCACTTTCTCTTTGTACCCCTGACTCTGGGGCTCTCCATCCTGGTAGCCTACATGGAGAGCCGCTATGTGGCAACGCAGAACGAAATGTATCTGCGGATGACCCGGTTCTGGGGTAAGCTCTTTCTCATCAATTTTGCCCTCGGGATTGTGACGGGGCTGACTCTGGAGTTCCAGTTCGGGATGAACTGGGCGGAATATTCCAAATATGTAGGCGATATCTTCGGCGTGCCCCTTGCGATCGAGGCGACGATGGCCTTCTTTCTGGAATCTACCTTCCTGGGGTTATGGATCTTCGGCTGGAAAAAGGTTTCCCCCCGGGTGCACGCCCTGAGCATCTGGATCGTCGCCTTTGCAACTAATATGTCGGCCCTCTGGATTCTTCTGGCCAACGGCTGGATGCAGCATCCCGTCGGCTATGTCCTTCGGAACAATCGGGCCGAACTTGTCGATTTCATGGCTTTTCTGACCAATAGTTACGGCTGGTTGAAGTTCTTTCATACCATCCTGGCGGGGTATGTAGTGGCGGCCTTCTTCGTCATGGGTATTTCGGCCTGGCACCTCCTCCGGAAGAGCCATCCGGAGTTTTTCAAGAAATCCTTTCAGATTGCGGCGATTTTCGGTCTGGCAAGTTCCCTGCTCATTGTCTTGGTTGGTGATTTTCACGGGGCCGAGGTCGGCAAGGTCCAGCCGGCGAAGCTGGCTGCCATGGAGTCGGTATGGGAGACCCAGCGGGGCGTTCCCTTCTATCTGCTCGTTATCCCCGATCCGAAAAATGAGCGCAATGCCGTGGAGTTGTTTGGTATCCCCAAGATGGTAAGTTTCCTGGCCTACAAGGATTTCAATGCCGAGGTGAAGGGTCTCAAGGCCTTTCCCAAGGGTCTGCGTCCCCCGGTCTTTGAAACATTCCTGGGCTTCCGGCTCATGGTGGCCTTGGGCGGACTCTTTATTCTTTTGAGTTCCCTTGCCTTTTTCCTGTCCTGGAAGGATCGGCTGGAAGAGTATCCCCTTTTTCTAAAGGTGATGCTCTTCGCCATTCCCCTGCCATATCTGGCCGGAGAATTAGGGTGGATAGTTGCAGAGGTGGGGCGGCAGCCCTGGATCGTTTATGGAGTCCTGAAGACCGCTGATGCCGCTTCCCGGAGCGTTTCCGTGATCCAGGTGACTGTTTCTCTGGTCGGGTTTACCATCCTCTATAGTTTCCTGGGGCTGGTCGATATGTACCTGCTGGCAAAATACGCAAAGAAAGGGCCGGAAGTTTAACATGCTGGATTATCAAACGATATGGTTTGTCCTCTGGGGAGTATTATGGGCCGTCTATTTTATGACCGACGGCTTCGACCTGGGAATCGGCATCCTCTATCCCTTTCTTAGCAAGGATGACCAGGAGAAACGGATGATGATCAACAGCATCGGTCCTGTCTGGGACGGCAACGAGGTGTGGCTCGTGACGGCCGGGGGCGCTACCTTTGCCGCCTTTCCCGTGGCTTATGCCCTGATCTTCAGTTATCTCTAT
>Ga0172379_10010569_pt1 | contig 11133 bp, 9 predicted proteins | sample GrowelOW334metaG_FD_119756 | JGI IMG/M metagenome (GOLD analysis project Ga0172379, IMG submission 119756) | Groundwater microbial communities from an aquifer near a municipal landfill in Southern Ontario, Canada - Groundwater well OW334 metaG | ecosystem: Environmental > Aquatic > Deep... | reverse complement strand
GAGGTTTTTGTTTTTACCCCGAAAGGTGACGTCTTTGGCCTGCCGGCCCGCGCTACGCCGATCGATTTCGCTTACCGGGTCCACACCGAGGTTGGCCACCGCTGTACCGGTGCCAAGGTCAATGGCCGGATCGTGCCGCTTAATTCCGAGCTTCATAATGGCGATATTGTCGAGATCATGACCGGGAAAAAAGACGCCCCGAGCCGCGACTGGCTTGGGTTTATCAGGACGACCGGCGCCAGGGTCAAGCTCAAACGTTGGCTCAAGGAACAAATGGGTGAGGAGCGGGGCGAAGCATTGCCCGCCCCAACAGCGGTTAAGGAGCTCGCTCCACCGAAACCCGCGGTTCGGTCGCGGGTCAATGCTAAAACTTCGGTCATTGTTTCCGGACTGTCAAATATCCTGGTCCGGTTCTCCAAATGCTGTTTTCCCGTCCCGGGGGAACCGATCGTCGGCTACGTTTCCCAGGGGAAAGGGATCGCGATCCACCGGGCTGGCTGCCATAACCTGGAGGGCCATAAATTTTCACCGGCTAAAGCGGTCAAAGTGGAATGGAACCTGGAATCGGGCCAGCTCTTTCCGGTCGGGATCGAGGTTGAAGCGTATGACCGGGTCGGTGTCTTTAAGGATATCTTGGAGCAGGTTTCAGAAACCGGGACCAATGTTTCTGCCGCCCGGATCTCGACTAAACGCGGGACCTCCGCTTTTCTCCGCCTCACTGTCGACGCGCGCGACATTGATCATCTCGAGCAGGTGATCGCGGCGATCCGCAAAGTCCCCGATGTTTATAATGTAATCAGAAAATGATATAATGGCTTCATGCACCATCTTCTCCAAGGAATAACCAAGAATAAACGGATCGCCTCCGGCTATCTGTTCGTCGGCCCGCCCGATTCCGGCAAGCTGGCGGATGCCTTGGCTTTTGCCGCGGAGCTGAAGTGCGGTAAGCTGGACTGCGTTCAGGTTGAGCCCGACGGGGCCTCACTCAAGATCGAGCAGATCAGGGACTTGCAGGGGCGGGTCAGGTATGGGGCCAACAGCGGAGAATATCTCCTGGTGATCGTCGACAAAGCCGATACGTTGACCGAAGATGCCGCGGCCGCTTTCCTCAAGACCCTGGAAGAGCCGCCGCCGGGCGTCGTTTTTATCCTCCTGGCTGATCGGGAAGACCGGATCCTGCCGACGATCGCCTCGCGTTGCCAGCGGATCGTCTTTGGCGAAATATATCGGGCTTGGTCGCGCGATCCGGAGCTGGCCAGTTTCTATGCCGATCTCAAGGCGATCAAGCAGCAGAGCGTGATTGAACTGTTTGCCATTGCCGACCGGCTGGAAAAGGAAAAAGAGCGGATTGAAGCGCTCCTGTACGACCTGGTCCATTACGCCAAAGAAGAGCTGGGTGACTTATCCGCTGCCCGGATCTTGCTCGATACGGTTAAGAACATCAAAAGGAAGGCGAACTTCCGGCTGTCGCTGGAAGTTGCTTGCTTGAGGCTTAACGCGGCATGAACGAACACTTAAAACTGGGGATCAAATTACGGAAGTTCAACCGGATCTGCCCGATCACTGGTTACCGGGAAGAATCGATCAAGATCGGTTCGCCGGTCATCGTCCAGACCGACCGGGGCGTTGAATTCGGAGAGATCGTTTCTTACGCCCGCGGCTTCCCGCGCGCCCTGTCGCGCGATGTCCGGCTCAAAAAGGTTGTCCGCTACGCGACGGCCGAGGATGTTGAGAAAGAAAAAGAGCTGACTGCCCTGGAAAGCAGGTCAATTGCTGTCGCGGGACAAAAAGCCAAAGAACACGAACTGCCGATCAGAGTAATCAATATTGAATTCCTGTTCGATAACAGCCGGGTTATTGTTTATTACCGGTCAGGCGATGGGGAAAAAGCGCCCAACCTGCGCGATCTGTCGCGCGACCTAGCGCTCTCTTTTTCCGCCCGGGTCGACCTGAAGCAAGTTTCGCCCAGAGACGAAGCCCGGCTTTTTGGCGGGCTGGGGGCGTGCGGCCGGTCGCTCTGCTGTTCGGTCTGGCTGGACAAGCCGAAACACGTGACGGTGAAAATGGTCAAGGAACAGGGGCTGGCGATGTCGCCGACCAAAACGGCCGGCGTCTGCGGCCGGCTGATGTGCTGTCTAGAATACGAACACGAAAAAAAATAAGAGGGGAGGGTAAACCATGCCTAAGATAGAGATCAGAAAAGGCGAGGAGCTCGAGAAAGCGCTCCGCAAGTTCAAGACCAAACTTCGTTACGAAGGGGTGCTGGACGAGATCAAGAAGCGCGAATTTTACGAGAAACCGTCGCAGCGCAAAAGGCGGAAAAAAGAAGAAGCGGTCCGCCGCGAAGTGAGAAGACGCAAAGACTCCGAATAATAATGAAGAAACTCGACCGGTACATCGTCTCGGAGATGTCGGGCCCTTTTCTGGTCGGGGTGTTTGGTTTTATTCTGGTCCTGGCGGTCGACCTGCTGTTCACGATGACCGACCTGATCATCAATAAGGGGATCCCGGCTTGGCTGGTTCTCAAGCTGATGGTTTATAAGCTGCCGTCGCTTCTGGTGCTGACGTTCCCGGTCTCTACCTTGTTTGCCACGGCGATGGCGCTTGGCCGCCTGTCGAAGGATAATGAGCTGACGGCGCTGCGCACCTCCGGTGTCACTCTTTTCCGCATCGCCCGCCCGATCCTGATCGTGGGCCTCTTGGTCAGCCTGGTCTCCTTTATCACCAACGATCGGATCGTCCCTTACGCCAACCATGTTTCCAGCAATATTATCCGGCAGATCATTTACAAACAGCCGCTGCCTGATGTAAAAGAGAATGTCTTCTTTAAGGACCCGTTCAACCGTTATTATTACGCCAAACGGGTCAACATGAAGGACCGGACCATGGAAAATATCATGGTCTACGAGTTGACTGACGAAAAGTTCCCCCGGGTCATCACGGCCCAAACCGCCGCCTTCACCGGCCGGCTCTGGGAACTAAGCAGCGGCGTGATCCACCGGTACGATGAAAAAGGGCACCTCAATTATGAGGCGGTTTTTGACCGGCTGAAGCTGAACGTGAGCGAAGATATCCTCTCTTTTACGGCGCAAAAGACCTATACCGACATGGACCGGCAGGAGCTCTTGGCGACGATCAGCGTGATGGAAAAAGGGGGCGGAAGCGCCCGTGAACTGCTGACCGAATTGTACATGCGCTATTCGGTCCCGCTCACCTGTTTTGTTTTTGCGCTGGTTGGCATTCCTTTTTCGCTTTCTTCGCCCCGTTCCGGCCAAACGACCGGCTTGATCGTGACGATAGTTTTTATGTTCACCTTTTATGTTTTTGCTTCGATCTTCCGGTCGCTTGGCCGCGGCGGGCTGGTCCCGCCCGAGGTGGCGGCGGCCGCGCCGCAAACTGTATTTGCGCTGATCGGCCTGGCGATGTTATATTATGAGGGCAGGTATCATTGATGACCGCGTTAACCGAACTTAAACAGGGCAATTATAAAAAGGCGCAGCAATTATACGCCAAAATGTTTTTGGACAACCCCCGCACGCTGGCCGCGATTGTGCTCGATTACGAAACCTTGATCGCCCAGGAACCGGCCAAACTGGGCGCCCGTTTTTCCCTGGCCGGTTTTTTGCTTAGCAGCGGCGAGGCTGACGCCGCGATCATGGAGCTGGAAGAGATCATTGACACCGCGGCGGATACGCTCCGGGACAAAGAAGTCGAAGCCTATAATGTCCTGGGCCGGATCTACATTCACCAGGACCGGATTGATGACGCGATCGCCCTGCTGGAGCGGTCGGTCGCCCGGGGGATAAAAGATGTCCGGCTGATCGAAACGCTGGCCGCCGCCTATTTGGAACGGGGCCGGACGGCGGAAGCGCTCCGCTTTTATGAAGAACTTCTCGTCCAGAAACCGGGCAATAAACAGATTTTGCGAATCCTCGGGGAACTGTACACGCGCAGCGAGGAGTATGTCCGCGCCGCCGGCAAGTACGCGGCGATGTTTTCCGACGATCCCGAAGTGGTGCGCGAAGTGATCCAGCGGCTCGAAGAACTGCTGAAAAAGATCGAAGGGAACATCGAGATCAGGGAAATGCTGGCCAATATTTACATGAAAACGCTCAACCCGGAAGCGGCGGTCGCTAAATTGCGCGAGATCATCCGCCTCGAGCCGAGCAAATTGGCAGAGATCATCGGCCAGCTGAAGGGGATATTGAAAAATTACCCCAACCATCCATTGACGGTCATTGCTCTCTCCGAGGCCTTGGTCCGCCAGGGTAATTTTAGCGAGGCCGCGGAAAATCTGCACCAACTTTTTAAAGCGCGGCCGGAAACGACCGCTGACGTTATTAAAGGGTACCGGGAAATATTGGAGAGCTGTCCCGAACAGGTCCTGGCGCGGGCTTATCTGGGCGAGGCGTTCTTGGCGCAGGGTCAGGCGCGCGAGGCACTGGGTGAATTCAGCCAGATGATCGAATCCGATCCGACTGTCGCTGATATGGTTATCAAGCAATGCCGGGAAATCATGAAAGTGCAGCCCCAGTTGCTTGAAGCTCATGTGGTTCTTGGTCAGGCTTATATCGCCAAAGGGGATTTCCAGCGGGCGGTGGTGGAGGCGGAGGGGGCGATCACGATCGATAAGAACCTGATCCCGGCTTATATTTTGCTGGGCGAAGCGCAGACCAAGCTTGGCCTGCCGCAAAAAGCGGCGCACACGCTCCGATCGGCCCTGGTGTGCGATCCTTATAATCTCCAGATCCATGAAAAGTACCGCCTGGCCAGAGAGCTGGAGATCGAAGTGGAGATCGAGGCGCTCAAGAAAAAACTGCTGGAGGACCAGTGGAAATTGTCACTCCACCTCGACCTGGCCAAGCTCCTGCTGGAAAAAAAAGAAAAGGACCCAGCGATCCGGGAGCTGCAATTGGCGCTCAAGGATTCGGCCCGGGCGCCGGTCGCGTACCATTTGCTGGGGAATGTTTACCGGAGTGACGGGCGCTTTGATCTGGCGGCGGCGCAATATAACCACGCGCTGGAGCTGGCCTCTGCCGGGATGGAAAAGGCGGTCCGTTGTAAGCTGGGGACGACTTATGAAGCAAGCGGGGAGATCAAAAAAGCGATCAAGATCTATGAGAGTGTTTTGCAAGAAGATATCGACTTTGGCGGGCTCAAAGAGCGGATCCGCAAGCTTAAATCGGTGACGATCGCTAACATGCGGAACCGGCCGCTCCTGGCGGTGATCGCGCAGTACGGGAAAAAAGATATTATCGCCCTGTGGGGGCGGGACCAGCGGGTGGCTGCCAGGGCCGGGAAGAAGGAAGAGGTCAATGTGTCGTTTGGGCAAGACCATAACCGTGAAGGGTTTGAGTTGTTTTTAAAAGGAATGTACCCGGCCGCGGTCGAAGAATTGTCTTTAGCGGCCCAGCTTGACCGGCGTTTTGGCAGCGCGCTTAGCAACCTGGGCGTTGCCCTGGCTAAAACCGGGAAATACGATGAAGCGCGGGCGCGGCTTTTGGAAGCGGTCCAGGCCGATCCGGCTTCCGCGGTCTTTTACAATAATCTTGGCGTGATTTTTTATTTATTAGGGAACAACGAACAGGCGGCGCTCTATTTTGAGAAGAGCCTGGCGCTTGACCCGGAATCGGCCGCGCTCTGCATTAATCTGGGTGATCTCTGCTACGCCAGAAAAGAGCCGCAAAAAGCGATCGAGCTCTATCGGCGGGTTGGCCAGTACGATGCCTTGGCCGATATCGCGGCTGCCCGCTTGGCGTCAAAAGTCCCCTGATGCGCCGCGCGCCTTTAGCGATAATCCCGCTCTTTTTTCTGCTTGTTTGCTCTGTCCAGGCCGAAGAACCGACTATCCCGGTCAAGGTAAAAGCCGACCGTTTAAAATATATTGAGGGGACCAATCGGCTTGAAGCGGCCGGTTCCGTCGAAGTTAAATTAAAAGAAGTTGAGATCCATTCCGACCGGCTGGTTATGGATACCGGGACCGACATCGCGACCGCCGAAGGGCATGTCCGGCTTTTTGCCAAGGAATACCGGGCGGAAGCCGGTCGCCTGACCTATGATACCAAGTCCGACCGGTCCGGTTTTACTGATCTGAAGATGCGGCTATCACCCAAGGGGATCAGCGGGCCTGTTTACCTTGATGCCAAGGAAATGACCGAGGCTGGAGGGGTCATGAAAGGGGGTGACAGCGAGATCACGACCTGCGACTACGACGAGCCGCATTTTTTTCTCTTGGCTGACCGGATCGATTATTTTCCCGACGACCGGTTTGAAGGGAGGAACGTGACCGTTTATGTCGGTGAGTTGCCGGTCCTCTGGCTCCCCTATATTTATTATGATCTGAAGGACCAGCAGAAAAAGAACTGGACTTTCGGCCACAACGAAGTCGAGGGCGATTTTGTCAAAAGTGCCTGGGCGTTCCCGGCCGGGCTTCTCTTGCTTGATTATATGTCGAAAAAAGGGCTCGGTTATGGGTTCGAAAAACCTTACGGCCTGCCGTCGCTGGGCGCGGGCAAAATTTACGTTTACCACCTTAACGAGAAAGATACCGGGCTGGCCGACTGGATAACGCGGTTCGATTACCAGAAACAAATTAATTCGTCCACTAATTTTACTTTTAGCCAGAACTACACCGACACCTACCAGCTCCCGTCAGGACGCCTCGGTCAGACCGGTTTGTCGCTGGGTCTTGACCATACCGGCCAAGAGAGCTGGCGCCTTAAATTGAGTTCGCTTGACGACCGGGTCGGGAATTACCAGAAATACAATCTTCAATTTGATGAGTCGTCGGACAAGTTGGCCGCTAATTATAATTTTACTTATGAAGATTCAAAGAGCGAGCCGTTCTGGATGAGGAATTCGCAAAAATTGTACTGGCGCGCGCCGCTCTTAGGCAACCGCTTGACGGTCAGCAGTACGGTGAATTATTACCGGAGCACCGCTTACGCGGGCGACAGCGGTGAAGAGAAGATCGAACCGCAGATCGACTTGAACGGTTCAGAGCCGGATTTTTCCTGGCGTTTGACCCGGAACTGGTTTATCGACCTGAAAGAGGGGCTATACCCTGGCAATCCGCGCTACAATTCACTGGAGAAAAAACCCGAGATCGAGATCTATCCCCGGACGCTTGACCTGCCATTTTTTACCTTGCAGTCGACGCTTGGTTACGGTACCTATCGCGAAATCCAGTACGTCTCGGCACTGGGGAAACGGCGCGATTTCCAGACCGGGCGCTACCGGATGTCTCTTAACGCCGCAAAAACGGTCCCGCTCATGCTAGGGACAACCTTTACCGCGGGAGTGGGGTTGGACCAGTATACCTATCAAACGGATGACCAATTATACGCGCTGCGCGAGAACGCCTCATTGCGGACCGACCTGGCGTCTTTTTTCTTGAACGAGATCAACTTTAAACAGGGTTATACCGAAGGGAATACGCCGTTTCTCTTTGACCAACTGGGGACCCGCTACCATGATATCACCGAAAAAATGACGTTCTACCGACCAGGCAAATTCAGCTGGTCAATCGATGGCGGGCATAACTGGCTGACCAAAAAATATTATGATGTTATGACCAACTTGTCGGTCACGCCGCAGCCGGCGCTCCGCTGGACCATCAATACCGGCTGGGATATTGAGAATACGAAATACAAGGACCTGGTCGCGTCGCTTCGCTATGCCCCCTTTACTTGTTTCGCGCTCGACCTGGCGCTGACACAGGATATGAACCTGGGCCAGACCAAATCAGGGAGCGCGCTTTATGATATTTATTTTTTGGAAGGGAAGCCAAACCAGCTTCATCTTCGTTTCAGCCAGGTTTATGACCCGACCAGTAAGGAGTTTAAAGTGCGTGATATAATGGTGGTTAAGGACTTGCACTGCTGGGAGATAAAAGCCACGTATTCTGATTATCGCAAAGAATTTAGTTTTACTTTTACCCTGAAGGCGATCCCGGGCGAACCGCTGGGCTTCTCGTCGGGTCGCGGTTTTTACTTTGACGGTTTTGAGCGCCAGCTGCAGCAGCTGCAGTCGACTGGCGACGTGAGGAGATATTGATATGCGCAGGTGGATAGGTTGTTGGGTTGTTGGGTTGTTATTGATCAGCGGTTGCGCGCGGACGGTAACTCAAATTGTGGATTATGGAGAGCAAATGACGGTGTTAGTTACCTTGAACGGCCCAGCCGATGTTAACGCCAACCGCTATTTTATGGTGCTGTCATCGGACTCCAACTTAAAAACACCATTGCCGTCGCCCGACAATATCGACTATGAAATGATCGAGCCGGGGACAACTCCGCAGCGGGGTTCGGTCGAGGCGTATTATACGACTTATTATTCAACTTGGAGCGGGTATATTATCGCCGATTCGGGCGGCTATTTTCTGGTTGATGGCCCGTTTGTCCAGGGCCAGGCGACGACGCGGGAGCCGCTCTCGACCGTTGGCGAGACGAGCGCGACCCTCACTTATACGGTCCGGCTTGGCCAGATTTTCCAGAGCGGGGTGCCGGACACTATATATTTTGATGTTGTTTCTGTCCCTTGGCCGTCCGGCGGCGCCAAGCTCCCGGCTGACCACCTCAACTCGACCAACGCCTATATTTCCAAGGTTTCCGGTTCGACCCAGACCGTGGACGATACCGACAATGCCTATATCGACCCAGCCGCGAACATAATAAAATGTACAGTTACTATCCAATAATATCCGGCGTCCTGCTGGCGCTGGCTTTCCCAAAGTTCAACCTTTGGCCGCTGGCCTGGGTGGCGCTGGTTCCGTTTTTCCTGGCATTGAAAAACGCCAAAACCTGGCAAAGTTCGGCCTTGGCCGGTTTTTTATTTGGAGCGGTATTTTTTGGCATTCATTTGTTTTGGGTAACTGCCCTCTTTCGTTTTGCCGGGTGGTGGGTGGTAACGGGGTGGGTAGGGTTGATGCTCTTCCAAGCGTTATTTATGGGGGTGTTCGCGCTAGCGTCCTACTTTCTACTATCAACTATCTACCTGATTGCCGGCAGGCACGGCTTTCAACGTCCCAGTTCCCAGTTCCTAGTTCCTTTTTTTGTTTCTCTCCTCTGGACCTTCATCGAATGGCTCCGCCTCCAGGGGTTGTTTGGCCTTTCGGCCGGCGCGGTCGGCTATTCGCAGGCGGCTTTCCTGCCGCTGATCCAAATCGCTTCATTTTCTTCGGTTTATGGAGTTAGTTTTCTTGTTGTGCTAATCAACGCAATGTTTGTCGAAGTCATCAGGAAACCAGCGACTGAACGTCGCGGTTTCCTGCTCGCTATTATATTGTTATTTGTTTTAGTTTTAAGTTATGGTTTTTATGTTCTTTCTGGAAGCCGCGAAGTTGATTCGCAGGCTTCCAGAAAGCTCCCTAAGCTCGCTCTCATCCAGCCGAACATCGACCAGAAAGATAAAATGGATTACGCGCAGGTCTTCCCAGTCTACGAAATACAAGCGGAGCTGACGAGGCAGGCGGCGGCAGAGAAGCCCGATGTCATCATCTGGCCGGAGACGGCGGTTTTTGCTTACTTATTGCGCGACCCAGTCCTTTGGCCGCGTTTCCAGGCGCTGATCAAAGAGACAAAGACTTGTTTGGTGGTCGGCACGCCGTATCACGATAGCCTGCGGAATAAAATTTTTAATTCCATCGTTTCTTTTTCTAATTCCGGGGAGATCATTGCCCGGTTTGACAAAGAACACTTGGTCCCGTTCGGCGAATATCTCCCTTTTAAACCGTTATTATTCCCGCTGCTCAAAGGGACCGGGTATTTTAACCAGAATTATGACCCGGCCAATTTTTCCGAGCCGTTCTTTGTCCGTGACCTCAAGGTTGCGCCGGCGATCTGTTTTGAATCGACTTTTCCCGCTTTGATCGCGGCCCGGGTCGAGCCGGCCACCGCTTTTATTTTAACTGTCACGAATGATGCCTGGTTTGGCACTTCGGCGGCACCGTACTTTCATTTAAATAATGGCGTCTTTCGGGCGATCGAGAACCGGAAGTATTTCGTCCAAGTTGGCAATACCGGGTTCTCGGCGGTGATCGATCCATATGGCAGGATATTAAAACAAAGCCGGCTTAATAAGCGGGAGATCGTTATTTTTTAAGTTCGGAGAGAATTCGCGAGATCGGCTCCGCCTGGTTCATGACGAAGAAGTGCAAGCCCTTTACCCCTGACTTTAGCAAGCCATTGGCCTGGGCGAGGGTATGTTCCGCGCCGATCTTTGCGACGTCAGCCGGATGTTTTTCCAGCTTGGCCAGCAAATCTCCCGGAATGGTCGCGCCGCAGGTTTCGGTCATCTTTTTGATCTGGTGGAGGTTGGTGATCGGCATCAGGCCGGGGATGATCGGGATGGTGATCCCCGCTTTTTCGCACCGCCCGATGAATTCGAAGTAGCGGCGATTGTCAAAAAAAAGCTGGGTAATGATATATTCGGCGCCGGCCTCGACTTTGGCTTTTAAATATTCTGTATCCTTATAAACGCTGGGAGCGGCGGGGTGGCTTTCCGGGAAACCAGCGGCGCCGACGCACATTTGTGGCTTGGACTGTTTAATAAAAGCGATCAACTCTTTGGCCAGGCGAAAGCCGTTAACCGGCGGGACAAAATCTTTTTCTCCAACCGGCGGGTCGCCGCGAAGCGCCAGGATGTTCGTGGTCCCGATCTTTTCCAGCTCGTCAAGCTGGTGGGCGATCTCCTCTTTTGACGCGGCAACACAGGTCAGGTGGGCGACCGGCTCGATCCCATATTTGCGCTTGATCTCATTGACCCAGAAAAAGGTCTTTTCTCTGGTCCGGCCCATCGCGCCGTAGGTTACGGAAACAAAGTTCGGGTGGAAATTTTTCAGCTGGTCGATCGCTGCAAAGAGCTTGGTTTCCTGCTCGGCTGTTTTGGGCGGGAAGAATTCAAAGGAGAGGGACGGGGTTCCTTTATTAAAGGCCTCAACTACTTTCATTTGTCCTCAGCTTTTGGCTGGGCTGCTCCCAGCGGCTTCATGTGGGGGAAGAAAAGCACGTCGCGGATCGACGGCTGGTTGGTCAGGATCATAACGAGCCGGTCGATGCCGATACCCAGGCCGCCGGCGGGCGGCATTCCGTATTCGAGCGCGCGCAGAAAATCTTCGTCCATCGATTCGGCTTC
>Ga0172379_10010568_pt1 | contig 11137 bp, 12 predicted proteins | sample GrowelOW334metaG_FD_119756 | JGI IMG/M metagenome (GOLD analysis project Ga0172379, IMG submission 119756) | Groundwater microbial communities from an aquifer near a municipal landfill in Southern Ontario, Canada - Groundwater well OW334 metaG | ecosystem: Environmental > Aquatic > Deep... | reverse complement strand
TGACGGTCAAGTGGTTCAAGTTTTTTCTTGATGAATATCGGCAAGATCACGCAGGTTTAAAAATAATGTCAGTACTTTTTGATCCTCGCTCGTGAAGCGGGGATTTTGTATCTTATTATTGATGGTCATGAGCTTGTTTAACTAAAAAAAGCATGGTTTTGCCCTGCCTTTTTAGTTTGTATTGTTTTAGGTTCGACTAGATTTGAGCAGGACAAAAACAAAACTGGGCCTGAGGAGATTTTTGGAAAATTTTTTTAAATAAAAAACGGCTAAGGGTATTTTTTCCTTAACCGTTTTAGTGCTAATGAGCTCGATTACGTTCGATAGTGCTTGCTTTTAGGATATTGGCACTTTGCCTTCTTCCGGTTTGCGAGGCGCAAGCGCATCCATGATGCTTTCCAATCGTGTGCCGCTGACGAGTTGCTTGACAGCTTCGATGCCACCAAGACCAGTCAGAAGACCGAGCGAACCTCCGGCTTCGGGCAAGTGCTCGGCCAAAGCGGTCGCCAGCTGTTTGTCGCCAAGAGCCTGAAGGGCTTCGACGAGTTTGGGCTGGATAGCCTCGAGTCGCGTCTTGTCGGCGTTGGCGGTTTCCTTGGTGATCAAGCGGTCGATTTCGGCCAGCGCCTTTCGGAATTCAACTAGTGAGGCGTTCCTTCCCTTAGTATGATCCAATTCGGCTTGCGCCTTAGCATTGGCCTGTTCCAGAGCCAGCATGGCAACCACATTGTCGCCATCTTGTCTGGCTTTCTTGCAGGCCTGTTCGCCCATAATCAATGCTAGCTTAAGTTCTTGCTCGACGCGCTGGATTTCATTGTCCTGTTGCAATCTGGCCGCAGCTTTTTCCAAGACCAGTGCCAAGTTGCGTTCCATCTCGGTATGACTGATCTTGGCTTGTTGTGCGGCCGCTTCATCGGCAATCCTGGCGAGTTCCAGTTTTTGTCCGGCCTCGCGTTCCGCTCTGGCCTTGTTGATTTCAATGTGTTGGCGTGCGGCTTCCTCGTTTATCTTGATGATTTCGAGTTCTTTTGTCGCTCTGCGTTGTTCCCTGGCTTTGTCAATCTCATCCTGTTTTACAGCCGCTTCATCGGCAATCTTGGCGAATTTCAGTTTTTGTTCGGCTTCGAGTTTGGTTTTCTCTATGCTTAAACCCGCTTCCTCTTCGGCGATCTGCGCCAGTTTCCGTTTGGATTGAAGCGCCACGCCCGCTGCCATGTCGTCGAGTTGTTGGCTGACTATGGAGGTGTTGATTTTTAAGAGTTTAGCGGCTACTTCCTTGTCGGGAATATTAATCGCCAAAACCTCTACTTCCAATACCTTCATATTGTTTTCTTTAAACGTCATACCCGGCCGATGCTGGCCTTCGCCCTCGGGTTTCTTGCCGAGAACCGTATCGCGTACAAACTCCGCCACATCTTCATAGAGATTATCCAGAGTCACTTGACGCGCGGCCGCACGTAAACGGCTACGAAGGTGTTCGCAGAAGAAGAGTACGTAGTCCTGGTGATTGAACCATTTGAGACGGTCTTCCTCGTTGTCACCAACGAATTCCACGCCGTAGCAGACTTCCACATTCACGCTGACGAAATCTTCGGTTACAAGCTCGATCGCATCCGTGACACGGTTGCCACGGATACGCAGGAAGCAGGTTTCCAAAGATCTTTCATCGGTTTTTGGTCGACTCGTAGACAGGTGCAGGACTTCCGGCACTTCTTCAAATTCAAAGAGTTCGGTTTTGGGCCCTACGACGATGCGACGGCTGTTCTTACCTGTGACGAGAATGGCGGTATTGTTGGGAACAGGCACGGACATTGCCCAGGGCGTCTCTACCATCTGGTGGGGGTCAACCTTTTTATGCGGTTCGCCTTCACCGATTACAAGGTTCCATAGCCAGCCAGGAATGCGGCGTTTGACGTGGCGTTGTTTGCGCGGGTCGGGAAGAACCTTCTTTTCACCGCGAATTAGCTCCACGTTGCCGGTCTCCACATTGGAAACATAGATTCCGCTTTTTTGGTCTACGCCGATTGATAGTACGTAAACTTCGGAATGATCATTACCCGTGTGCGGTTGACGCGTGACTGGATGGATTACTTGGAATGCCCGTGTGGGCACTACATAGGCGTCCATTCCGCCCACAAAGACCTCATCGCCTTTGCGATATGTTTCTTTTTCCAGGTTACAGTCAATCGGCAACATTGCCGCCAGTTCAGTTCTGGAGATCGAAGTTGCGGTCGTGCGGATAAGAATTCCACGGTCGGGTCGAATGTGATAAGCGTCGTAAATGCCGTTTCGCGATTCAGTGGTCATGAATCGGTCGTAAGGACCGGGGAAGGCGCGCCCTGGACCCGGACGGGTGTCGGGGTTGCCTTCTTTGTCGATGATTACACAGAATTCAGTGGGACCAGGTACCAATGCTTCACACACGGCAGTATCTCGCTCTGCCGGAGCAGTTGGGCAAAAATCATTTTGTTTTACGCCACACAATTCCATGGCTAAAGATGACATTTCCAGCTCATTCAAAATTTGTGTGAGTACTGCGTAGAAGTTTCGTGGCGATGCGCTACGATTTTTGAGTTCTTGGTAGGTGCTACGGATGTTTTGGTGATGGTCTTGCCATCCAAGCCCCAAGATTGTCCGCATGACTTGATCGGGGCGAACATCGCCGCTTTCCATTTTTTTCTGCAGGATTTGCTCCGCGGATTCGCTCGAGCCTACATCTGTCGCAGCCTGAAGTTTGGGATTATTGCGTACGACATCAATGCCGGTTGGCGGAATATAGGTCGGAGTCTCGCTGCCACGAATAACGATGCGTTGGCCGACAATTAGTTTGGGTAGTTTGGTATTTTCTTTGGCCGTTTCGGGAAAAGCCTGTTTCTGGGGTTCTTCCGTCAAACCGTCACTATTCTGTCCTGTGTTGTTACCTTCCGGTTCAGATTCAGCTGTTTCAAAAACAGCTTTCTTAAGCCCGGCCGATAGTACGGTCAAACCGTAGTACGGGGCTTGTCCATCAACGTCGGGGTTTTCTACTACGGCCACTAAGTATTGGCTGGCCGATAAGGTGTGGACCTTACGTACTTCTACCCGCTGGCCCGGCCATACGGGGAAGTATCCGGAAGTGACGATGCGCTTGCTCCCGCGTTTGAGGGTTTTCATTTCATTTTTGCCCTTTTGGTAACCACCATTGGGCTTATCGACATCGGCTGAATCCACCGGGTTGTAAATTACGGCGTATTCGTCTTGGTTAATCGTCACAAATTCTTGAATCGCGGAACTCGCTTGGTCAACCGGCATCCATTTGGTGGGGTTGTTTTGGTCCGGAATCAAGAAGATGTCGTCTTCGCTGACATCCAGCGGATCAGGGCCGATCAACATGCGTAGTTGGCCGTCTTTTTTACTCGCAAACCAAAGGTACTGTCCTGCCATTAAGGGCATTTTTCGATCGGCTTGTGGGGGCATGAATCTGTTTCCTTTCTGTTGGTTTTTTGTTTTGCTTCAAATATCAACAATGAGTATTCCCGCTATCTGTGTATTGAGTATTCCCGCTATCTGCACTTTGTTTCGCCCTTTTTCTTTATCCCTCCTTTTTCGCTCCTATTCCTTCGTTTTGCCGATTAGTTATTCTTAGACTATAGCTGATTATTAAAGAACGCCAAGCTGAAAACTTGGATATCTAATCATATAATAAATCATGAAAAAAGTCAAGGCTTTATTAATTGGCCAGAATTGGCCAAGATGCAAGTGTCAAACAGAAGTCCGGACAAGCGAAATGCTATCCCTCCCAGGGGAGATTATTGGTTTTTTATACTAAAAAGTCGTATAATAGTAGTATTATTAACAGCAAAGATATGAACCCCTACAATTGGTATCAGCAACTTATCAAACCGTCGTGGTCGCCGCCGGCTTGGCTGTTCGGTCCGGTTTGGACTTTCCTTTACGCGCTGATCGCCATTTCCTTCGGCTGGGTGTTTATTTTGGCTTGGCAAAAGCGATTGCCCCTAATTGTCGTTTTGCCTTTTATTTTGAATTTGGTTTTTAATTTTGTTTTTACACCCATCCAATTCAATTTGCGAAATAACTTTTTAGCCTCGGTTGATATCCTATTGGTTCTTGGCACATTGATTTGGGCGATTGTCGCCGTTTATCCTTACGCGCGTTGGGTGTCGTACATCCAGATCCCGTATTTGCTCTGGGTGACGTTTGCCGCCGTACTGCAATTAACCATCACTTACTTAAACAGGTAATATAAAATAATATGAAAAAAGTAGTCGTTTCTCAATTCATTATTTTGTTGGTCGGTACGGTGTTTGCCTGGGGCAACTTCTTTTATGAGTTGTGGCTCTGGTTGCTAAAACGCGCTTGCACCACCGGCTGTAATCCTGTCATCTTCGGACCCTTGGCCAATCCGTTTTTTACTCCGTGTTTTTATGGCGCTATCTTTTTTGCCGTCGCCTTTATTCTGAGCGTTGTTTTACTGCGATCGCAGTTGAAGAAATAATATTTTTGAATTAATAAAACCCCCGGTCAAATTTTTGATCAGGGGGTTATTTTGAATGTGCGGGCCTACGGTTTGGCTGGGGTCAAGAAGATTCGGCGAAAACTGAAGATTAAAACTAAACCGATCAGTAAAGTGCTGACACCCAGAATCTGTAAGCAGACGGGTAATGACCAGGTGTTTAGAATCAGGCCAAAAATAGCTAAGGCAATAAATTGCCCGACGTTATTAACGGTGGATTTTAGCGAGGTTACAGTGGCGCGGTTTTCCGAGTCTAAATGCTGGTGCAAGAAACCGCCTAAAAACGGTATCATATAACCGCGGACTACATTTTGCATCAAAACCATTAACACCATTAATTGCCCCACGTAAGCGCCCATTAACCAGATCGGCAAGGCGATCAAGGCAATCATTATAACCACACTGCCGAATTCGCCAAAATATTTGGCGAAGCGATGCGCTTCATGGCTGGAGATGGCGGCCACGATATTGAGCAGGCAAAAAATCCAACCGAAGCAGGTGATAGGCAGATTGACCAGTTCAAAGTAGGGATTGTAAGTAAAAAACCAAAGTTTGGAGATAACGGCAATGAGCGTGGAAAAGGCGATGATCCATTTTATTTTGGCGTGATTATAGATGAATAAAGCGCTGAGTTTTAGCAGTTTGAAATATTCCTGACGGTTTTTGGTTTTTCCGGCTATTACCGGCGGCTCTACCATCAGATAAGCGGCGACGCAAGAGATTAACATAAACGGTACCCCCAAATACACCGGCAAACGCAGATTTATTTCTGCCAGATAACCGATAGAAATGGCACAGACGGCAGTAAGCGCCAAACGGTAAGCATTGGAGCGGCCTTCGATTTTTTGAAACTCCCGGTCGCGTCCCAAGAATTTCAACGAGTCGGCCAGCATGGAAGTGTCGGCGCCGGTAATAAGCGCCGCACCCAAGACCCATAATAAGTTAGCTGACCAAATCATTAGGGGATTAACGGCGCTGGCAAAGACGAATAATTTTATTGACCAGACGCACATGCCGATAAACATGGTGTTGCGACGACCGATTAAGTCGGCCAGAGCACCGAAGGGGCTGTCCAGTATTACAATGCCGATAACGCAAGCCGCTTCCATAAAATAAATATCAGCCAAAGTCATGCCCGAAACGCGATTGATGAAAGTGATTAGAATCGCGCCCCAGAAAAGCGGTTCTTTAAATAATTGGAATAGATAGTATAACCTAATATTTCTTTCGGCTTGTTGTCTGGTCATTTTTCTTCCTCCGTTAGTTGAGCTGATTGTAAGGAACTTTTGCCGATGTGCGGCTTAATGCATGGCTAGACAGAAAATAAAAACTCGGCCTGTCTAGCCGAGGAAGTCTTTGAGTGTTTAGATGAGTAGAGAGTATTAAGAGTTAAACACTGCCTGGGCCAGACCACGAGAAAAATCGCCGATAACGTCGGAAGCGACGAAAATCGGTTTCATGGTATAGCCCTGCTTGTGCTTTAATTCCCTTTTCATATTTTTACTTTATGCCCGCATTATATTACATTTTAAGAAAACTGTCAAGCTGAGTTATGCACAGGTCTGATTATGACTATTAATTTTGTTTAATTTTATTGTTATATTTGTTATAATATTAAGTATTATGCTTAGATCAAGGAAAACTAAATTAGTTGTTGGTTTGCCCACTAGACATGAAGAAGCAACTATTTACGATGCTTTAAAATCTATTAGTGAAGCCATTCTTTACACCCAAACGCAGGATTATCAACTAGTGGTATGTCTTAATGGTTGTATCGACAAGACTCCAGAGGTTGTTAAAAGTTTTATTATTGATCATCCGCATATTAATTGTACAGTTATTGAGAGTCAACCAGGATTAGTTAATGCGCAAAGAAAAATCGTTGAGTCTTTTCCTGCTAAAGTGTATGTTTTTCCAGATGCTGATGGTAGGATAAAAAAAGATGCCATTAAATTATTATTAGACGAATTAGCCAAAAATAAAAAGTTAATAGTCGCTTATGCCAAAACCATTTCTCTTGAAGATAAGAAAAAACGTTCTTCATTAGCAGAAAAAGTTGGTCTCTTGTATGATTCGCAAAAAATATTGACCCCGCGTCGTTATTTTCATGGTCGTTTGTTCGCCATTAATAAATGGCATCTACCGCAAGATCAAGCTGTTTTGGATAGAGCCCAAGCCAGCAAATATAATCGAGAGTTATTAAAATATTGTAAAAATCAACCATTGCTTTCAGCCGATGATATTTTAATGTCTAGTTATTTGATTGATAAATACGGATTTGCATCCATCAAACAAGTGAGTCGGGCTCATTGTTATGCTTGGCCAGTCGGTTCTTTTATTGATTGGCTTAACGTTTATCGGCGTCGCAATATAGAAGTAGAAAAAATCAAACGTTGGTATCCCGAGTATAATTATCTTTGGTCATCAATCGACCGCCATACTGATTGGCGGAAATGGTGGCGGGCCGATTTTTTTGATAGAATGCTTTGGTTGCTTTATCTGTTAATGAAAGGAGTATTTTTTTGTTATTTGCGAATCGAGTTTTTATTACTTAAACTAGGATTTTATGAACCAGCGGAGCAATGGAAAACAACTATCAGCACCAAGAAGAAGTTTAATTAAATTTTTAATACTATTTGATATTGATGGCACATTGCTCGGCGACAGCCGATTAGATTTGGCTCGATTGCGGAAAAGTATTTTAATCTGGAAGAAGTCCGGCCTAATTTTTGGTCTAAATACTAATCGTCCCTGGTCGGAGTCGGTTAGGCTTTATAAGCAGTTATCTTTTAATGGTCCGATTATTGCGGAAAACGGTTCATATTACAAACTTAATAAAAATCAGCCCCAGATTGTCGCAGTCGGTGTTAATCATAAATTGCCGCAAATTGTGTTAAGGCAATTAGAAAAGTTTAGTGATCATAAAAAGAATAGCCGGGTCATAGTCAGTAACGATAAGAAGATTTTACTGGATAAGAAAATAGTCAATTTGTTTTTTGTTACAGCCAGTCGGCAGTATTCATCAAGCGTTTATGTCAGAAGATCAGGTAGCATTAATCGGCGGCAAACTAAAATTATATTTGAAGTGTTAAGAAAAAAATTGTTGGCTTATAACGTAGAATTACTTCCGACGTTAGGAAAAATAATCATTAGCAATAAAAAGGCAAGTAAATTCTCCACTCTTGATCAATTAAGAAAAAAGTTCTTTAATAAGTATAAGATTTTAATGATTAGTGACGATGAAATGGTAATGAGACAATATCCGGCCATTAAAATGATTGCTGTTAGACAGGCCTCATTACGCTATAGGAGGGTCAGCGATTATACAGCGAAGTGTGGCGGAGTGGGGGGAATTAAAGAAATTATTAATCACTATTTATAATTTATAATTATGAAAAAAGAATGTTTATCAGGCCAAGAGATACAAGAAAAAATTCCTAAAAAAGAAGTCGCTTTTGCCTTTATTAAGCCAGATTTTTTTGCTGATCTGCCGACTATAGAAGAAATTATCAGGAATCATGGTTTGGAAATAATTTATCGCGATCAAGTCAGATTATCGCCCCAAGCCGTCGATTTAATATACCAAGAAGTGAAAAACGAGCATTTTTTTGAAGCCATGAAGAATTATCTTACTTCCCATGATGTTATCGTTATATTGGTTGGCGGTGAGGGATTGGAAGCGCAAAATGTTCTGTTGAGTCTTAAAAAAAATCAGGGTAAAGACGGGATAATTCGCGAACGGTTGCAAAAACACCCGCAAGTCTCCATAGAAGAATTAGCTTTATGGGAGAGTGGTCAACATCCCTCGCAAGATGAATTGTCAGTCGTCTTAACGCAAAAAAATGTTTTACATACAGCTGATAACACGGAAGAAGCTTTGGCTGATCTAAAAGTTATTTTGGGTCCTAAATTTGAAATATTGCAAAAACGTGGTAATCTACCTGCCGAGTTATGGGACATTTTTAAAGAATAAACTATAAATTTATGAGTATTAGCGAAAAATCAACTTTTGCCGGCCGGGAATTGACTTTAACTTGGCTAGAAGCCGATGTTGTCCCTCAGAATCTGAAAGTTTCTCAGGTTAGCGGATATTGTTTGGATAACGATAATAAAGTTTTGATTGTAAAAAATGATCATGGCTGGGGCTTACCTGGCGGACATCCCGAAGAAGGAGAGAGTACCGAACAATCTTTGCGGCGAGAAATTTCAGAAGAAGCCAATGTGACCATTAGCAGTTTCAAGCTACTCGGTTATGTTGAGGTCAATGATCCGCAAAATGAATCAATTGAGGGGCGTGCTTATGCTCAGCTTAGATTTATTTGTCGCTTAGCGGAGATTAACGAGTTTAGCGCAGAATTTGAGACTTCAGAACGCGCTTTTGTTTCAATTGCGGAACTGCCGAATTATATCACTTGGATGGCGACTTCAGCCACGGGTCGCGCTCAATATGAATCTTTTTTTAAAGCCGCTTAATTTAAAATTATGAAATTGGCGATTTATCAGCCTCGAGCAAGTTATTTTGTTGGTGGGGGAGAAGTGGTGTCTTTGCAAGAGGCCAGATTTTTAGCTTTGGCCGGACACCAAGTAACACTGATAACTACACGGGCGTCGTTTATTAAACCCAGCGAATACTTTTCGCATTTTGTTAAGAATAATCCAAAAGTTAAAGTGGAATACATCACCTTACCCATTGAATTACGATGGATTTATTTGGAGGTTCCCGGCCAGAGATGGATTCGTTGGGATTATGAGAGTCTCTATGTTGGGCGTTTGGCCTTTGTTTATTTTTTAAAGAATAAATTTGATTTATTATTGGTTCATAATTATCTAGACAGTATTGCCGTACCCCCTGATCAAAAATCTATTTTATATTTGCATGGTTATCCCCCAATGTCCAATTATTTACATGAACTTTTATCTGTTATACCTTCAATTTTTATCGCTGACTCCCTGCTAATTAAGGAAAAATGGCAGAATTTAGTCAACCTTACAGGTATTCGAGTAGCTACTAATGGCATTGATACTTTATTCTTTCAACCCCAGCCAAAGAAGAAATTCAAGTATGATGTTTTATACCTGGGACGTTTAATCAAAACTAAAGGCGTAACTTACTTAATTGAGGCTATGGCAGAATTGAGAACCCTGCCTGATTTACGATTAGCTATCGCCGGCTGTGGTCCAGAGTTGAATAATCTGAAGAGCTTAGCTGATAAGCTCGGGGTCAAGAAACGAATCAGTTTTTTGGGTTATATTAAAGATCAGGCCTTGCCAAAATTATATAATTCTTCGGCAATCTGCGTTTTTCCTTCCTATGATCGCGAAGGAATTTTAACTACAATGCTAGAAGCGGCAGCTTGCGGTCGGCCGATAATTACTACTTCAGCTTGTAGCATGTCGGAGTTTTTGCGTGACGATTATAATGGTTTATTAGTCAAACCGAAAAGTTCTTCGGCTATCGCTCAAGCAATTAAAAAATTATATCGCCAGCCGGTTGTAGCCGCAAAATTAGGCCGACAAGCTAGGAAGTCTATAGAACAACAATGGAGTTGGGAAAAGAAAATTAAAAAAATGGAAAAAATTTATGCTCAAGTCATCTCTCGTCATTAAATCAGCCGGAGCTACAATAGAAATTAGTAGTCAAAACAAAAATAATATTGTTAAATTAAAAAAGTCAACATTTTTAAGGCGTTATATCCCCGATGCTCAGATAGAAATGGTTTTGAAAAAAGTTGATTGCCGATTAGTGTTACATCGTGGTCCGGAAAAAATGAAACTTAATTATCCCCAAGCCGATTATTATGCCAAGAAATATAGCGAGAAGGATATTGTTTCTTTAGCTGAATATTTATTGGAGCGAGCTCGCCAAGAAAGAGGAATTTTTTGCGTTCACGGCTCTGCTTGTGTGATTAATGGTCAAGCGGTTATTTTTTGGGGCGGCGCGAGTGGTATGGGTAAGACCTCGCTTAGCCATGACTTGAGTCGTACACAAGGGGCTAAGTGGTATGGTGACGAAAAAATATTAGTTAATTTGCACAAGAAAACAGTTTGTGGTCGAGTGGCGACAGCTTATATTAAAAATGGCAAAAAGAATATTTATCAACCCATAATCGGCAGTTTTTCCCAATCGATTCCCATAGCTTTTTTTGTTTATCCTTTTTTATTTAAAAATGATAACGGTCGCTTAATCTGGGGAAAATGGCCGAGAGAAAAATTCTATTGGCATTTGTTTGAGGAGTTAAACAGGAAAATCAGAGCCACCTCACGCCGGTTGTTTAATGATCAAGAGCCGGTTATGTCTATAGATACTATTGAATTGGCCAGGCGGCGTAATGTTTTAATAAGTGGTTTAATTAGAGTCATTCCTTGTTATTATACTGCTGGTAATAGTCATCGGATTTGTGATAAAATAAAATCATTAATTAAATAACGATAAAATTCATGAAAGGGAGAACATTAGGGAGGGGAGAAATTCTGCTGCTACGAGCAACGGGATTTTTTATTTGTTTTATTTTTTCTGTCAGTCTTTGGCTGGCGGTTCCGGCGCAAGCGGCTACGATTATCAATCATCCGGACAACTCGGCTATTGCCGTTAACACCACTTGGCATGACGGCGAGGTCCATGTG
>Ga0172379_10010567_pt1 | contig 11141 bp, 13 predicted proteins | sample GrowelOW334metaG_FD_119756 | JGI IMG/M metagenome (GOLD analysis project Ga0172379, IMG submission 119756) | Groundwater microbial communities from an aquifer near a municipal landfill in Southern Ontario, Canada - Groundwater well OW334 metaG | ecosystem: Environmental > Aquatic > Deep... | reverse complement strand
AAATAAAATTATTAAATTTTAATTTTGTTACACAAAATTTTTCACAGGGTTTAGTGAAAGACAAATGCAAAAGGCAAAACTCTTTTAACTAAACGCTAAACGCTTCGGTCACTAAACGCTGTTAAAGATCATGGAAAACAAATCGACCATAATTTCTGTTATTGTATTCATACTAGCGATTGTTATCGCCATTTTTGTTCTTGCGCCAAAAGGAAGCGGTACAACTGACGGCTCCGGCAAATATGACTACCTTGCGCAGTGTTTGGCCGATAAAAAAGTGACAATGTATGGAGCGGCGTGGTGTTCGCACTGCCAGGCTCAAAAAGACGCGTTTGAGGGTTCGTTTAAATATGTTCCCTATGTTGAATGTCCCGACAACATTCAACAATGTCTGGATCTGGGCGTTGAAGGCTATCCGACTTGGATTTTCCCTGACGGACAAAAGCTTGTCGGAGAACAGAGTTTGGAAAAGCTCGCTAGTCAGTCCGGATGCAGTTTAACGGCTTCAAGCACGCCGAACATCACCAGTACATCACCGACAATATAAATCCATTCGTTTATATATTAAACACAAAAGCCCCCGGTCGGGGCTTTTTTGTGGCGATATTTTAAGCTTTTTTGCAGAAAATTTTTATATTCTAACCTTCACCATATTTGATCGACCGATTATCTTATCAATAAGATGGTAAAAATCTGCTTTGCTGTACTTAATCATATCTTTCATAATAACTATCGAAAGAACACTCATAACTATTACAAAGGCTTGAACGGCAAATTCGGTTGAAATAAAAGCGTTAAAACTAAATTTGACAAGTTCTCCTGCGCGCTTGATTTGAAATAAATTTTGTTCGACACTCTGCAACGACACTTCGGCGGATAACACTGATCCAAAACCAAACAGAATGAAAAACCATGCGATTTTTGCTCGTAAATTAAAAAAGAATTTGTTGAGGAAAGCGATAAATTTCACTCTCCTCATAATTTCCTCTTTAATATATTGCTCATTGGTGGGCATATTATTATGTTGAGAAACTGCTTATGGGATCCGCAGTTTCTGATTCGTTTGTAAGTTATTCGATCTGCTATATTATTTTTATATTCAGCTGATTTTTCTTCAGTTCTTTTTTTGCTCTGAATATCCTGGCCCGAACAGCCCCAAGAGATATTCCTTCAGCTTCGGCAATCGACCATTGAGGTTTGCCTTCTATAAAATGCATTGTAAGCACGCGGCGTAAAATATTTGGCAGTTTTGACACAGCGGACACCAACACGTCGGTATCCAGCTTTTTTTCCAAATTTTCCGTTTCCTGATCGCTTCCAAGAAACTCTGCCATCTCGGGATCCAATCTGCCAATTAAATTCTTTTCAACTTTCCTTCGTTTATACATTGAGAAACAATGGTTCAAAAATATTTTATATGCCCAAGAACTAAAAGACGCTCCCGGAACCGGTTTGAATCTTTTTGCGGCGATATAAATTTTGACAAATGCTTCTTGAACCGCATCTTCGGCATCCTCATCGCTTCTTAATATTAATCGTCCTTTTCGGAGGAATGCGTTTTCATATCTGTCTACTATTACACTGAACAATTCCGGCTCTTCAGACGATCTGGCCAGAATTTCTTCATCTTTGAGATCCGCGTACTTATCTTTCTTGCTCAGAACCGAGCTACTTTCTAAATCCAATATTCCAATTGTTTTTTTTACTTCCTTCATAAACATTTTGAAGCGCTTATTATTTTATACACAGGACTAAATTTGGCTTCATATTATTTCAGAGGGAAGATTTCGACTTTGAGAACTCATTCAAGTCTACTTTATTTAATTTAATATTAATTTATTTAATTTAGTAGACTTGAATGGGTTCTTTTCCATCTTGGAGCCTGTTCAATATTTGAACTTAGAATCAGATATTGAACAGGCTCTGAATCTTCCCTCCGAAGTTAGAGAGAAATAATCTCTCGGCTTATAAATGGAAGCGAGTGATTCGACCACCCACCGCTCTTTTTCTCTTTTCGTCTAAGGAGTATAACAGAGGTTTTTCACCAAATGTTATTACTCTTATTACTCTGTGACAATCTGCAAAAGGAAACTAAACGCCAGTCAATATTTTTCAATGTCTTTATTGTTTTATCCAGTATAGCAAAGCTTTTTTTAAAGTAAAAGACAGGAAAAAATAAAGGACGAAAATAAATCCAAAACGAAAACTTGAAGAAATTAGTTCGAAGACTCACGAAATTTATAGAAATTGATAGAAATTTGCTTAAGAAAGCGAAAATTGACAGTACTCTGTCATCCCTTACATGGACTGTCCACTCATTGGATTTTTTATTTTCCCCGCAATACGGGGTCATAAAAAATCTCAATGAGTCTTGCGAAGTGAAAACTTTCACTTCTCACCCGCGAATGCGGGGATCCAGCAGAATGACAACAAAATCTCGATAAACTATGTTATAATCTAAATGGAGGTGCATATGAATACATGGATCATACATTGGATGTTGTGTCCTGTAGCTCGATGTGGAATCGGTGCTACGCGTGGGCGGCGAAACTTGTCTAGGAGTAGCCGCCCTTTTTCTTGACCTCTTATCACTATTAGTGTAGTCTTAGTACAGGCCTAGGAATGAGGAAGTGTAAGATGTCGACACCTAAACCTGTACCAGGTCAGACGGTTAAAGTCCGTCGCCCTAGCATGACACCCAGTAATGGGGACACGGTTCCGCAAGGAACTTTGGGCGTAATTGGAGCCTTAGTGGTTCACGACACAGATTAATTCTAGACATGGTCTGTGAATACTGCCGATTCGGACATCCGTTTCAGGCAGTTTTCTTTTTTTTCTAAATCTTACACCCTAATAAATATCCCCTCTGCTCTTCATAAAGATAAAACCCCATCTCTACTTTCGCTGGAAGATGGGGTTTTTCAGGTCATTTTCGACCTACTCAATGCTGTGTGCAATTTTTGCACACACAAGTGCTCCAAGGTAAGCGAACGCGACAAGGATAATTGTGAACTCGATAAACCCAGGCAAATTCGCCACTGTCGCGGACGGAACGCCTTGATTCACCAGATGAACATTTAGTGCAATAGGTCCAATCATAAGAACTCCTGGTTAAGGTTGAACTAAATAGTACATTACCATTTAATAAACACCCTGTCCAGTTTTCTAGATTTTAAACTCAATCACATCCCCGTCCTTAACCACATACTCCTTCCCTTCAGTCCTAACAAGCCCTTTTTCACGGGCTTTGGCGTATGAGCCTGCATCTAATAGAGTGTTCCACTGAATAATTTCAGCGCGCACAAATTTATCTTTAAAATCCGTATGAATTGCCGTGCCGGCCAAAGGCGCCGTCCAGCCGTTTTTAATGGTCCAAGCGCGTGTTTCGTCTTCCCCGGTGGTGAAATAAGTGATGAGCCCCAAAATTTCGTAGCCTTTTTTAATCAAATTATCAATTCCGTCGCCTGTGGTGAACGAAGTCGAACCATCGCTTCCTGTCAATTCTTTCCTAAATTCTTCTTTTTCATCAGGATTCAAATCTTTGAGCTCATTTTCAATCCCCACATCCACAATCACATATCCGGAATTTGTTTCCTTCATAAATTTCATCAGTTTCTCCCATCTCTCATCTTTTAGTTCGTCCAGATTTTTTCCTCCCGCTTTCTTGTTTAACACGTAAAAAATGGCCTTAAGGGTCAAAAGCTGAAAATTTTTTGCCAAAGCTTTTTCGTTTTCGTCCAATACAACGGAAGAAGCCAGTTTGCCGTCGCTTAAGGCTTTTTCAAGCTTCTCCAAAACAGCGTTTTCAGCAACAGCTTCTTTGTCGCCTTTTTTTAATTCCTTGCCCAGATTTTGCATTCTTTTAGTAACTGACTGCAAATCAGCCAAAACCAGCTCAAGATTTATGACCCCGATATCTTTCAACGGATCAATCTTGGAGTCAACGTGAATGATTTTGTCATCTTCAAAAATCCTAACCACTTCGGCAATAGCGTCCGTTTCTCTGATATTGGCTAAAAATTTATTGCCGAGTCCTTCGCCTTCCGAAGCGCCTTTAACCAAACCGGCAATTTCCACAAATTCAACCGCCGCCGGAATAGTTTTGGCCGAATTGGAAAATTTGCTCAATTTGGAAATCCTGTCATCGGGAACAGCCACCACGCCCACGGAAGGATCAATGGTGCAAAAAGGATAATTCTCGCACGGCACCGATTTTTTGGTCAGCGCGTTAAAAAGCGTGGATTTTCCAACATTCGGTAAGCCTACAATTCCAATTGATAAACTCATAGTAAATGCGGTGAGATAAATGATAAATAACCTCTACTCGCCCCGTACGAAATAGCCCGCTTGCGGGCGTTATTTTGTATGGGGCCCACGTTCGGTAGCCCAACAATTGCGATAGATAAACTCATTAATATGAATGATAGTACAAAACTTAGACTTTTGAAAGCTAAAACAAAAAGAGTCGCATCCTGTGATGCGACTCGCATTGCCATTTTTGCAAAAGAACTTTAATCAAAACTTTCCGATGGCAACGTAAAGTTCAGTGATAGACCTTTCGATAAATCCTTTATTTTGAGGATTGGACCGAAAGGCTTGGACTAACTGGCGCGTGCACCGCACTTGCCACACAATCCTCTCAACTGTGAACTCGGCGTCCAAAATAGCTCGCCTATATAAATCCTCGTCATGTCTACCGTCCAGTTCCAGATGGATTGTAACAATTTTTTGATCGCGCGAACACTTAATAATTGGCGATATGTATACCTTTTCCGATGCGAAGGGGCCAGTTCTGATTTCGCCGAGACGAAAGGTTGACTTTTTTAGCTTAATTTCCCATTTATATTGATAAGGTATAAGAGCATCTTCGTAGGTTACTCCAATATTAATAACCCGCATATCCGGACTTCCGGCGTCTATATATGAGTTCAAGGAACAACTACAAGTTCCTTCTTCTCCTTGCGGAAAAGTTTCTTCAAATGTTCCTATAACGCGAGGTGGTTCCATTTTGGCAATAGCTTCCATTCCCCTACGAAGAAACCTCTCACGATATTGCTCCAACATGTCGTTTATTTGACCACCTGGAACTCCAGCCACCGGAACAAACACCAACTCTGTCTTTTTCTTCATACTCAACCTTTTTGTAAAGCTCTCAACAAAGAGAGCCGGGCAGTGTTCATTGGCACACAGCAAAGCCATTTCAAGGAACTGTCATCTTATTTATATCACTAATGTAACATAAGTCAATTATGTCGTAATAGTTCAATAGCTTGGAAACGCCCATTACAATTTTTGCTTAAAACACACTTTTTTGCTATAAATACTGATAGAAAACACGGCAATATTAAAACTCTCCCGTTGCATGGGATGAGCTCGCCCGCCCCGCCCATTCGCTTTGCGAATGGGCGGGTTTTAAACAAAATTATTTTCCCAAAATCTGCTGAAGCTCGGATTGGTGATTTTTCATCACTTCCATCGTAGCCGCCATCTGATCTTTTCCTTCCTTGGTTTTTGCTTGGACTTCGGCGGCGATTATTTCAAAAACTTCAGGATTTTTCTCAATCACTTCAATTATTCTGTCTTGCTCCGCTTCCGGTACGCCTTTTAATTGAGACTTCATCATTTTTTTCATTAAGAAGCTCTTTAATGACATAAGTTTATAAGAGCCTGTTCAAAATCTAACCGCCAAATTTTAAAAAAAACAAAAGCTTGTCTGCTAAAACCTTAAAATTTCGGCTGCAAATTTCAACTCTTTCGTCAGCATAGTTTGCTATGTTTCCTCAAGATTTTAAATTTTCGCACGAAATTTTAAGGTTTTATCTAGACATTAGATTTTGAACAGGCTCTAACTAAATTTTAATGGGATGATTTTAACATTTTTCAAAATCCCAAACAATTTTTGCCTAATTGACAATTATTTACTATATGCTATGCTATTAACCAGATGAATGCTCTTGAACCTATGGTAGTTGCAGTAACGAACTCTGAATGCAGAGTGTTGAACGTCCGTTTCACTGGAACCGACGGTGACGAAGAAGGATGGTTTCAGTTTTTAGGAACCCGACTTGCAGGCAAAGCTTTTGCCATAAACAATGTCCAGCAAAAATGGGTGCGGCTCTGGCTGGGAGCCAACCTAAATGAAGTGGAAACAATAATTAATCAATGCTCTTTTGAGGTCGTGCCTGACTTGCCGAAATAGGCTGGCGCGAGAAAAACTTTAACGCCGATTGGGTTTACCCAATCGGTGTGTTTTGTTTATTTCAAAAATTAACATAAAGTCAGTTGCTCAAATTAAGCTATAGCTTAATTTGAGCAACTGACTTTATCGGCCATTACACACAAAAACCCGAAAGTATTTAATAATGCGGCCGCATTATTAAATACTTTTAAAAAGTGGGGCTTAATTTTTAATTTCTAAAAGTTACGACTTAATTTCTAATTTCTAAAAATTTCTTAATTTCTTCTCTAACAACCTTTCTATCATCCCATGGGATTGTTCTGCCCTTCAAAATCATTGATTGCTCCGCTCCCTTGCCGGTTATGAGCACGATATCTCCGTGCTCGGCCAGCGACAAAGCTTTCTTAATTCCCTGCCGTCTGTCTTCAATCGTAAATAAATTAGTGCCGCGAACCTTTCCAAATTTTTCCGCCGATTTGGCGATATCTTCAATAATTTCTTTCGGATCGTCTTCATACGGATCAACATTGGAAACAACGACATAATCCGCAATTCTGCCGGCAAGCTCGCCCATCTCCGGCCTTTTATTTTTATCCCTGCCACCGCCCTCGGCGCCCAAAAGCACAATGACTTTGCCTCGGCTTACTTGTTTTGCAGTGTTCAAAAGATGCCCCATACTTTGTTTTTCGTGCGCGTAGTCAACCACCAAAGTAAAATTCTGGCCTTCCTCAATCTTTTCCATTCGTCCCGGAATAAATGAAAGCGATTTTAGTCCCTTTTTTACAGAATCAGCTGGAATGGAAAATATAGAGGAAACGATAATCCCCGGAAGAGCATTATAAATATTGAACACGCCGGGAAATGCCAGTTCAAACCTTTCTCCTTTTACCGCAAAATTTATTCCCCAGCCTTCGGCTTTGACATCTCCGGCAAGAAAATCAGCTTTCAAATTTTTCAAGCCGAAAGTAATTTTTTTGTCAGCCGGAAAAGAAAGAAAATAGTCGGAGTGTTCGCTGTCGGAATTTGCGATTATAACTTTCTCAATTTTTTTGCCGTCAACCTGTTTATGTCCGCCGTTAAAAAGCGAAGCGAACATTTTTCCTTTGGCTTTTTTATATTCTTCAAACTTTCCTCCGTGGCTCGGCAAATGTTCCGGCGTTAAGTTTGTAAAAATGGCGATATCGTAATAAATACCGGTATGCCTCCATTGTTTCAGTCCTTCGGATGTCGTTTCCACAATGCAAAATTTACAGCCGGCATTCAACATTTTTCGCAAAAGTTTTTGAATGACAAACCGTCCCGGCATTGTCATATGATAATTATTCAAAAATTCTTTGTCGCCTATTTTAAAGCCGGCAGTGCTTGTCAGTCCAACTTTATATCCGCCGGCTTTCAAACAAGAAAAAATATAGTTGGCGGCGGAAGTTTTTCCTTTGGTGCCGGTAATGCCGATAATTATCATCTTCTTGGCCGGGAAACGGTAAATAAAGGCGCCAAACCAAGCAAAAACCTTGTGGTATAAAAGCACCAGCCCTGGCGGAGCAAATTTTTTTAAAAAAGACTTCATAACGGCTTAATAGTAGCAAATAATCACTTTATAGAGTAATTATATCATTCGCTCGCACCTATTTTCAAAGCTCAAATGGTAAAGTAAATTTTATGAAAATAAAAACCCCCGACCGTTCGGTATGAACCGAAGGGTCGGGGGTGAAGGAACTGTTGGTCAGCTCAGCACGGGAGCTGAAATGTTCCGGCCTGACCTGGTAGTGTAGTGCATTGATGTAGCGAGGTAGATCTTTCTCACTTCTTCTTTGTCGGTACCGTCAGGCATGGTCTCGTATATTCTGCGAACAACATCAAGTAGGCATTCTGCCCCATTGGTTATGTAGTGAAGAGCGAAAATACCACCGTAAGCTAGACCCTTGCTCTGGCCAACTTGGTATTGAAGGAGACTCAACGCCTGCTGTAATACGCGAACAATTTGTCCAGGCGTAAGAGACTTGTTGGCAATCAGACTCGCAGCGATACTACCACCGGCCGTGTAATCAGTTTTGCTGATGCTATCGGGCTCAAAGCGTCTAAACATCCTACTAAACTCGTCAAGGCAGATGTCGAAGATCTTCCTCAATCCCGTATTAGTGGTAACTGTGATTTGTTCTCCTTCGATTTTGATTCCGGATATACCAGCAACGTGCCGTTCTGGGTAATGAACACGATAACCATTCTCCTGAGTTTCCCAAAGGAATTCAGTTTTATACACCTTACCTTTGTGGTAAACGCGGAGGTGCGAGTACAAATCATCGTAAGAGGAAGTCTCATAGCCGATGCTCTTACGAAAGATCTCAAAATCATAGAACCAAACTACGGTGTCCGGCCCCCCAACCACACAGTTTTCTACCCTGTTGTGGCTCGCATACTCAACAATGTAATCAAGCGTCTCTTGTGAGACATTTCCCTTGATCTTGGCCAATTCGTTGTTAGTCATAACCACTTCTCCTTCACTTGTTCCTCCGAGGTGAATCGGGGAACGTAGTTGTGAGCAGTACTTCCAATTTCTCCGCACCTTGCGGAGAGTTGAGCACTGCCGTGAGCGCACCAAGAGAATCTTTTCCAAAATCCCGAATCGCGCATGCGTACCAGCGTCCAGCTTTTGCTTTCTTCTGGCTTCCGGTGTGTTTAAACACCAGTGCATATGCTTTTGTGGGACTTGAAGCAGACTCAACAAGGTTGAGCAATCGAGGACAAGTCCAGATTGCCTTGGATCGTGTCAGATAACCAATGAGATTGATAGCGTCGTCCTCGTTGTACATGACGTGTTCCTTTCCTTTTTCAAAGTGCTATTCAGAATGAAATTCCAAATACGGTTGTATTCGGCATTCTTACTGGCTTATATACTAACATATTATTAGTATTAATGCATGTTTTTATATAGATTCAACAAACAGGCTTCTTCCCTGTCCACGAAATTTCGCAGACTCATTTTGTGGACCTGGGGGGAATCGGACCCCCGACTCAACTATGCCATAGTCGCGTGTTACCACTATACTACAGGCCCATTGTGCATCACTTTTGCTATTGCTCTCAATTCCAATGAAATATCCGCGGAAAAATATTGAACCCTGCAAACTCCTTTATAATTTGGTTTTTTGGTCGGTTTTCCTACGGTTCTCGGGTCTACTTGCGGTTTGCAAAATTGACCCTTTGCAATTCCAGTAATTCCTCTCCAAAATTTTTCAAGGCTTTTAATATCCTGATCGGCTCTGCACTGCACGGTACATCTTAATTTTCGCTCATCAATGTTATAACAAAATCGGAGAAGATGCAAAAATAAGCTGATAATATATAGATCAGAATTTCCAAAACAAACGCTTCCGGCAATTCTTGACCCTTCTGTTATATACAATACTGTCAAGGCAACTTTTGCTGTTTTTTTATCAAGAATAGACCCGGAAAAATTCTGAACTCTGTCATTAATGGAAACGAGATATTTTTCTCGTTTTTCTTTGATTACAGCGAGCGCTTTTTGTCTGGATTTTTCAAGAGAATGTAGATTTTGCTGTTTAATGTTTTCCGCTTGTTTTGAAGTAAGCTTTATATTCTGAAACCAATAAAATAAATTACCTTTGGGAATTTTAATTCCAAGTATATCTTGTATCTCCGGATAGGTTTTTCCCTGCATACGTAAGACTATGGCTTGCTTGCGTATTTTATCCCACTTTTTCATTACAAAATCATACCACAGGAGATATACATGTGGTTACTTTAATGGGGATAACTTTGTTTTGTGGACCTAGACGGAATCGAACCGTCGTCTCGTCAATGCGAATGACGTGTGCTGCCACTATACCATAGGCCCTAACGCCAACTAGCATAACTTAAATATGAATTAGATTCAATTCATGCGATTATCTGTTATTTTTTCAGGCGTCAAATTTTTCATCCTGACTTCTTCATGGTGCTTCCTTTCTTTCAAATACAATCCAAAAATCCGGCCGGAATTTATAAGTGGAAGAAAGTCGGTCAAAAAGTTATAAGCGGCGGCGCTGGTCGGTCCGATAATTCCGCCAAAAACCAGGGCAAGACCGATGCCGTTGGTAATTCCCCAAATTATGAAATCTTGATAAATGACTTTGAAAGTAAATTTGGAAAGCCGAATCAATTCCGGAATTTTTGAAAAATCGTCTTTCATTAGCACAATATCCGCGGATTCAATAGCAGCGTCATAACCGATAGCGCCCATTGCCACCCCAATATCGGCCAAGCTTAGCGCCGCCGCGTCGTTTACCCCATCGCCGATCATTACGGTGGTGTATTCTTTGCTCAAATATTTTTTTAAATATTTGAGCTTGTCCTCCGGCATAAGATTTGAATGAAACTCGTCAATGCCGGTTATTTTTGCAATTCTTCTGGCAATTCTTTCATTGTCGCCGGTAAGCATTACCACTTTTTCAATCCCCAAATTCTTCAACTCTATAATAGAGCTCTTGATATCCGGTTTCAGCTCGTCAGCTAAAGCGAAAAAACCGATCAGTTTTCCTTCAAGCGAAACTAAGCTGACACTCAATCCTTCTTCTTCTTTTTCTTCAATGACTTTAAGTTCTTCTTGGCTGATTTCGGCGCCGCGTTCTTTCACAAAAGAAACTTTGCCGATGATAACTTTTTTATGCCGGCAAGCAGCCTCAAGCCCTTTTCCGCTCCATTCAAAAAATTCCTCCGGCTCATAAAGCTTGATCCCCTTTCCTATCGCATATTTAAAAATGGCTTTAGATAGCGGATGTTCGGAAAGCATTGAAGCCGCTCCGCCGAAATATACAAAATCTTCTTGATTGAAATCGTGAAAAACTTCTATTGATTCCACCGACAAATGGCCTTTGGTCAAAGTTCCGGTTTTATCAACAACAATAACTTTCGCCCGCCTCAAGCCTTCCAAAAAATCCCGTCCTTTGATGATAATTCCCTTTTT
>Ga0172379_10010566_pt1 | contig 11141 bp, 10 predicted proteins | sample GrowelOW334metaG_FD_119756 | JGI IMG/M metagenome (GOLD analysis project Ga0172379, IMG submission 119756) | Groundwater microbial communities from an aquifer near a municipal landfill in Southern Ontario, Canada - Groundwater well OW334 metaG | ecosystem: Environmental > Aquatic > Deep... | reverse complement strand
GCTGCCGTCCGGATGTTTGCCTGAGCGCATCTCGCGCAGGCGCGCGAGCGACTCGGCGGCCGGGCGCTCGCGCCAGGGGCTGTTCTGGCCGTGCTCGGTCAGGGTGCCGCGGGTGGCGCGCAGCTCCTCGGCGCTTTGCTCGTCGACGTAGGCGTGGCCCGAGGCGACCAGGTATTCCGCGGCCTGGTACATGGCGTCGAAATAGTCGCTCGCGTGGTACAGGTGCTCGCTGCCGTTGGCGTTCCAGCCGAAGCCGAGCCAGCGCACCGCATCGAGTATGGAATCGACGTATTCCTGCTCTTCCTTTTCCGGATTGGTGTCGTCGAAGCGCATGTGGCACACGCCGCCGTAATCGCGCGCAAGGCCGAAGTTGAGGCAGATCGACTTGGCGTGGCCGAAGTGCAGATAGCCGTTGGGCTCGGGCGGAAAGCGCGTGCGTATTTTCGCCGGATCGGGCGCCGCTCCCGCATGCATGGCGGCCAGCCCGGGTCCCCCGGCCCAGCTGCGCGACGCGTACTTGCCGCTGGCGAGGTCCGCATCGATCGCGTTGCGGATGAAGTTGGTGACGTGCGCAGCGGCCGCAGCGGCTGGCTTATTCATGTTCGTGAAAACGCGTAGCGGTATGCATGCGTGATTTTACCCCAGCGTAGAAAAGTGACGCAGGCAAGCGCGTCTGCCGGCCGTCGCCATAATATTGTATTATCGCGTTGGTTCGTCTTCCTCCTCTTCATTCACGGAATCCAAATGAAAAAAACCGCCGAGTCCACCTGGCACGACGAGGTGCACGCGCTGCTGCGCGCCGCCGACGTGCGCCAGGTGGCGATCGTCCCGGACGCGGGACATGCGCGTCTGATCAAACTGTGCGAAAAAGACAGGGCCATGAAGGTGGTCCGACTCACCACCGAGGAAGAAGGCGTGGCGCTGCTGGCCGGCGCCTGGCTCGGCGGCCAACGGGGCGTGCTGCTGATGCAAAGCAGCGGCGTGGGCAACTGCATCAACATGCTCACCCTGCCGCTCGCCTGCCAGTTCCCGCTGCTGATGCTCGTCACCATGCGCGGCGACCACGGAGAATTCAATCCGGCGCAAATTCCCATGGGCAATGCCACGCAGGATGTGCTCGAGGCGATGGGCGTGATCGTCAAGCGCGCCGATAGCGGCGCCGACGTGCCGGAAATGGTGTCCAGCGCCTTGCGCCTCGCATTCAACACCTATCGCCCCGTCGCGCTGTTGATCGGCCAGCGCGTGTCGGGCGCCAAGGACTTTCGCAAACTTGCCCGGAGCGTGTCCAAATGAGCAAACAAACCGGCAAACTACTGCGCCGTCGTGAAGTCGTAAAGGAATTGCTGGCCGGGCGCGAGGATCTGCTCGTCGTCGCCGGCCTGGGCGCACCCGCCTGGGACATCACCAATGCGGGCGACCATGATCTGAACTTTCCGCTGTGGGGCGCGATGGGCGGTGCGGCTATGCTCGGCCTCGGTCTCGCGCTGGCGCAGCCGAAGAAGAAGGTGCTGGTCATCACCGGCGACGGCGAGATGCTCATGGGCATCGGCGCGCTGGCGACCATCGCCATCCTGCGGCCGAAAAACCTGTCCGTCGTGGTGCTCGACAACGAACGCTACGGCGAGACCGGCCAGCAGGAGACGCATACCGGCCACGGCGTGGACCTCGCCGCGATGGCCAAGGCCGCGGGCATTGCGCAGACCTTCGCGGTGCGCACGCCGGCGGAGGTGTCGCGGCTGAAGCAGCGCATCCACGCGAGCGAAGGCGCATTGTTCGCGCAGATCAAGATCGATCCGGAGAAGCTGCCGCTGGTGCTGCCGCCGCGCGACGGCGCTCTGCTGAAGAACCGCTTCCGTGCCGCTCTGCTGGGACCGCAGGCTGCGCATCAATAGCCGGGCTGCAAACCCGCCTGCGCCTGCGACATTCGACCGGAACGAGAACCAGCCATACCCGACTATCATCCCAACAAGCAAAGGAGCAGGACCATGGACAAGAAAACCTACGACGAAGGCCTGGCAGTCAGAAGGGCCGTGCTCGGCGCCGAATACGTCGACAAGTCGGTGAAAGCGCCCGACGAGTTCAGCAAGCCGATGCAGGATCTGGTGACCGAATACTGCTGGGGCACGGTCTGGACCCGGCCCGAGCTGGACCGCAAGACGCGCAGCTTCCTCAACCTTGCCATGCTCACCGCGCTCAACCGCCCGCACGAAATCAAGCTGCACGTGCTCGGCGCGCTCAACAACGGACTTACCCGGACCGAGATCCGCGAGGTGTTCCTGCAGGCGGCGATCTATTGCGGCGTGCCCGCAGCGCTGGACGCGATGCGCGTGGCGAAGGAAGTCTTCGCCGAGGTCGACAGCAAGAAATGAGCGCCGGCGAAGGAAAATATGCCGTCGGCTTCGTCGGCATCGGCAAGATGGGCCTGCCGATGGCGACGCGCATCGCCACGCAGGGCTACCCGCTGCACGCCTACGATGCTTCGGCGGCCGCGCTCAAGGCGCTCGGCGCGCTCGGCGGCGTCAAGGTGGCGGCGAGTCTTGCCGACATCGGGCGCGCCTGCGAAGTGGTGATCCTGATGCTGCCGGACAGCAAGGTGGTGCAGAAAGTGCTGTACGGCGAGGGCGATGCTCTGGCCGCGCATTTGAAAAAAGGCGCGGTCGTCATCGACATGAGCTCCTCCAGCCCGTCGGTGACGCGCGAACTCGGCCCGCGTCTGAAGCAGGCGGGCGTGGACCTGATCGATGCGCCGGTGTCGGGCGGAGTGAAGCGCGCGATCGACGGATCGCTCGCGATCATTGCCGGCGGCGATGCTGCGGTCATCGCCAGGGTGAAGCCGCTGTTTCTGACCATGGGCAAGTCGATTATCGAAACCGGCATGCTCGGATCGGGGCACGCGATGAAGGCGCTCAACAACTATGTCTCGGCGGCGGGCCTGCTTGCGGCCTGCGAGGCGCTCAAAGTGGGCGCCGATTTCGGCATCGCGCCGGACAAGATCGTCGCCGTGCTCAACGCCTCCACCGGCAAGAACAACAGCACCGAGAACAAGCTGATGCAGTTCATCGTTTCCGGTTTGTTCAACTCCGGCTTCAGCCTCGGTCTGATGAAGAAGGACATCAACATCGCCACCGACCTCGCGCACAGCCTGGGTTCGGAAACGCTGCTCGGAGAGGTGCTGCTCAAGTCCTGGGCCGATGCGGAGGCGAAACTCAGCGGCGCGGCGGATCACACCGAGATCTTCCGCATGCTCGAACGCGGCGGCGCGCGCAAGGCGTAACAAGCCGTTCGGGAATCGGCGAAAGGCCCCTGGATGAGGGGAACACGAGGGGGCACGCCCGGAAGGAAGTTCGCCCGGGGGACGTCCCCTCGTTTTGTCACAGCCCCGAATTGACCGGCGTTCGCATCCTGATTCAGGGCCTGACCGGCGTCGGCTGCGGCAGAGCCAGCTTTTTCTGCTCCATCACCTGGCGCAGGAAATCGGGCCGGTCGGTGATCAGCCCGTCCACGCCCCAATCGATGAGACGGGCCATGTCCTCCGTCTTGTCCACCGTCCACGGAATCACCTGCAGGCCCAGCCCGTGCGCCTCGTTCAGCAGCTCGGCGCTCAGTTCGCGGTAGTAGGGCGACCAGATTGCGCCGCCCGCGGCTTTCACCATTTTCGGAATCGAGCCGTGCTCGCTGAACTGCACCCCCGCGGTCCAGGCCGAGCCCCCCGGTTCGCCGGCGGCAATATTGTCCAGCGAGCGCTGCTGCGTGCTGAGGTAGCTGGTCGGAATCGACGGCGCCAGCGCCTGCACCGCCTTCAGCGCACGCCAGTCGAATGACTGGATGACGACGCGCGAGCTCATACCTTCGCGCTCGATCAGCGCCAGCAGTACCTTGGCGAAATCTTCGGGCGCGAGTGTGTCCTTCGGTCTTTTGGGCGAAGTCTTGATCTCGATGTTGAAGCGCACCGCGCTGTTGCCGGCGCTGCGCGCAAGCGCGAACACCTGGGCCAGCGTCGGCATGTACACGCCGTCCATGCGCTTCTGATCGGGAAAGTGGTAGCTGTAATCGCTGCCGGGCCTGATGCGGCCGACGTCGTAGTGTCTGAGTTCATCCAGCGTCAGCTCGTGCACCGGGCGGGTGGGGGCATTGAGCCAGCGCCCGTCCGCCCCGCGCGTGATGTCCGGATTCAGGCGCGCGTCGTGGCTCACCACCACCACGCCGTCCTTGGTGATCGCGGTGTCCAGTTCCAGCGTGCTGACGCCGGCCGACAGCGCAGCGGCGAACGCGGGGAGGGTGTTCTCCGGCGCCAGGCCCCGCGCGCCGCGATGGCCTTCGAGGTCGAAGGCGCACGCAAGCAGCGGTGCCAGCGCCAGGACGGCCATCGCCAGCGTGCGAGCGGCGCGGCGTAAAAGCAGACCGCCGCGATGACCTTCGAGGTCGAAGGCGCACGCAAGCAGCGGTGCCAGCGCCAGGACGGCCATCGCCAGCGTGCGAGCGGCGCGGCGGAATGAAACGTAGCAGCGACGCATTCGCTGCGCGCTGGTCGGACTCAAGGCGGGCGCGATGGTATCGATCATGATCCTCGGGAATGGTTGATATTGCGCAAACAATCCGGCAATCCTTCAGCGTATATGATAACTGTAGAGTGCCGCGCGCGGCGCGCGATTGCCGGTATTGCGGCAAAATGCGCAGGGAGCCTGGGGAGGCTATGTATGCAGCTTGACTTGCGTACCTTGTTCATCGTCCTGGTGATCCTGTACGCCTGCCTCGGATTCGTCTGCCTGTTTCTCCCGTATCGAATGCCGGGTTCGCATGCGGTGACCAATTGGGGTTACGGCATGCTGGCGCTCGCTGCCGGTGCGGGCGGAATCGCGCTGCGCGGCATCGTTCCGGATTTCGTTTCGATCGTGCTGGCCAATGGCTCGATCCTGGTGGCGTTCCTGTTCGTTCTGGGCAGCGTGCGGCAGGGACGAGGACCGGGATCGAGTCCGTTCGGCTGGAGCGTGATTGGCGCGTCGGTGCTGTTGCTGGCGTTTTTCACCTATGTGCAGCCCGATACGCGTATCCGCATCGTGGTTTCCTCCCTGGCGATAACACTACTCGTAATCCCGCCCGTGAGCGCGCTGCTGCAGGCGGTGACCGGCGCAAGCAGGCGGGCGAAGATTTTCACTGCGGCCTGCCTGGCCGCAGTCGGCCTGGTCATGCTGGTGCGCGCGGCGCTGACCGCGGCCTGGGGCGCGAGCATGGATCTGCACGCGCCCGATTTTCTTCAGTTCGCGAGCAATCTGCTGTTTGCCGTATTTGCGGTGCTGGCGACGCTCGGTGTAGTGTGGATAGAGATCGAGCAGCTGCGGGCCGATCTTGCGCGGCTGGCGATGATCGATCCGCTGACCGCGATTCTCAACCGGCGCGCATTCATGCTCGAATACGAGCGCGAATTGTCGCGCTGCACGCGCGAGAAAGTCGGGCTCGCGCTGGCCATATTCGACATCGATCACTTCAAGGACGTGAACGACAATTATGGCCACCTGGTGGGCGACCAGGTCCTGCGCCGGATAGCGGATACGCTGCGCGCGAGCCTGCGCGGGCACGATGTGCTCGGGCGCTATGGCGGCGAGGAATTCGCATTGCTGATGCCGGGCGCAGACACCGCAGCGGCGATGACAGGCACGGAGCGCGTGCGCCTCGCCGTGGGCGAGCGGCCGATCCGCGTGGGGGAGGTTTCGATTCCGGTCACCATCAGCGCCGGGGTCGCCGCCTTCGGAGTAAACGGCAGCGACTGGGAATCCCTTTTGCGCAGTGCGGATGCGGCGCTGTACGAGGCCAAGCGCGGCGGGCGCAACCGCGTGGTCGCCGCGCAGGGTCCGCCGGCAGCGCTCCCAAGCTCAAGCTGAAACGCCGTTGCGCGGCCGATGCGATTCCGCGCCGGCGTCCCCGCGCCGGCGGAATTCGGTCGGCGTGCTGCCGGTCCACTCCTTGCAGGCGCGGGTGAATGAGCTTTGCTCGGCGAAGCCCAGCAGCAAGGCGATATCGAGCGAACTGAGGCTGGCGTCGGCGAGATACACCAGCGCCAGCTCGCGCCGCAGTTCGTCGAGCACCAGCTTGAAACTCAGGCCCTCCTCGCGCAGGCGGCGCTGCAGCGTGCGCGGCGCCAGATTCAGCGCTGCGGCGACCGCCTCCAGCGTCGCCTCGCATTTCGGCAGCAGCCGGGCCAGCGCCTGGCGCACGCGCTGGCCGATTTCGGCCTCGCCGAAGGCGCGGTCGAGCGCGGCCCGCGCCTGCTCGCGCATTGCGAGGTGCAGGCTGCGATCAGCCTGCGACAGCGGCGTGCCGAGCAGGCTGCGCGGAAACAGCAGGGCATTGCGCGCCTGGCCGAAGTGCACCGGGCAGCCGAAATAGGCCGTGTAGGGCGAAACATCGGCGGGCGCCGCGTGGGCGAAATGCACTGCGCTCAGTACCGGCTCGGCGTTCGATATCCAGCGGCCGAAGCTGTACCAGCCGGCCAGCATCGCCTCCGCCAGCGGCACGCAATACGGCAAGGCGCCGGGCAGCACCAGCCAGGCGAATTCGGCTTGCTCGCCGACGATGCTCAAGGCCGTGTCGCTGTAGCCGTAGTCGAACACCAGCCTGCGGTAATGCGGCACCAGCGCGATCGCGTCCGCCAGCGTGTCGCAGGTCATCAGCGCGTAGCCGAGCGTGCTGTAGGTGCCGGGCTGGACGCGGCGGCCGAATTCGAGCCCGAGGTCGGGCCGCCCGGTCAGGTCCACCGCAGCGTCGAACAGCGCGATCAGCTGCGCCATCGGTACGCGCGCCTGGGGTGAAGACAAGGCGGTGGGCCCGACGTGCTGCAACAGGCGCTCCCGCGCCGCGCCGGCCTTGACGGCGACGTCGATTACGGCAAGTACGTAAGCGGCGGAGGCTGTGCAACTGGCGGTCATGGGACACCGGTGGCGCCGGAGGGCAAACTTGTGTCGCGGCGGAGCAAGCGCGATTGGTGCGCAAATTGTAGCATTGCCAAATAAGAGGCTGGAATGTTCAACACAGCCCGTAACCGTAACGGAGGAGAGCCGGCATGGCGCCGATCGATCAGGTGCAGCTCAATTTCAACCCGGCGACGCTCGGCGTGCTCAACGCCGTGCTCGGCCTGGTGATGTTCGGCGTCGCCCTCGAGCTCAAGGTCGAGGACTTCAGGAACGCGCTGAAAACGCCCAAGGGCATTGCGCTCGGCCTCGTCGGCCATCACATCCTGTTCCCGGCGATGACCTGGTGCCTGGTGTGGATCCTCAACCCGGCGCCCAGCATCGCGCTCGGCATGATCCTGGTATCGTCCTGCCCGGCCGGGCACATATCCAACTTCCTCACGCACTACGCCCGCGGCAACGCGGCGCTGTCGGTCAGCGTCAGCGCACTGTCCAGCTTGGTGGCGCTGGTGATGACGCCGCTCAATTTCACTTTCTGGGGCAATCTGCATCCGGTCACGCACGATCTGATGCGTCAGATAGCCGTCAGCCCGGCGGAAATGCTGCAGGTCATCGTGCTGCTGCTCGGGCTGCCGCTCGGCGTCGGGTTGTGGGTGTCGCACCGGTACCCGCGTTTTGCCGCGAAAGCGCAAAAGCCGATGAAGATTTTCTCCCTGCTGGTGCTGGGAGGCTTCATCGTCGGCGCGCTCGGTGCCAACTACCGCTATTTCCTCGAATACGTCAAGTTCGTGTTCTTCGTGGTGCTGGTGCATAACTGCCTGGCGCTGGGCAGCGGCTACCTGTTCTCTACCATGCTCGGGCTGCGCGAGCGCGACCGCCGCGCCATCACCTTCGAAATGGGCATCCAGAACTCCGGGCTCGGCCTGATCCTGATTTTCGATTTCTTCAACGGCCTCGGCGGCATGGCTGTCGTCACCGCCTGGTGGGGTGTCTGGCATATCGTCGCCGGCATGACGGTGGCAAGCTTCTGGCGCAAGCGCGATCCGCAGCGCGCGGGCGCAGCCGGGGCCGCTGCGTGATGCGGCGCCTGCGACATCGGTTGAGCGCCGCAGCGGGTCCGGCTATCGGTATCGATTCGAAAACTGGCAATTACGGGAGAGGACATGTCTGAAATAAGCGGTGGGGAAGTCGTCGTCAGGATGCTGCAGGCCGAGGGAGTGAAGAAGGTGTTCGGCATCATCGACGGCACCTATTTCGGCTTTTACGCGAACCTGCACAAGCACGGCATCGATCTGGTCACGCCGCGCCACGAGACCAGCGCGGTGCACATGGCCGGCGCCTATGCGCGGCTGACCGGCAAGCTCGGCGTGTGCATGGCGAGCAATGGTCCCGGCGTTGCCAATGCGCTGCCCGGCATCGCAGTGGAGCAGGCCGAGGGCAACCGCGTGCTGGTGGTCACCGCCTGCCGCCGTCCCGGCATCGCCTATCCCGACCGCGGCGGCAGCTACCAGTGCTTCGACCAGTCCGGCGTGATCGGCAAGATGGCCAAATGGAGCTGCGTGATTCAATCGTTTGAGCGCATTCCAGAACTGGTGCGCATGGCGCTGCGCAAATCCTGGGAAGGCCGTCCGGGCGTGGTGCACATCGACGTGCCCGAGAACGTCATGAACACCAAGGTGAAAGCCGACCCGGCGTTCTGGGCGCCGCAGCAGTACCGCCGGACCCATGCGACCGTGCCTGCAGCGGAGCTGATCGAGCGCGCGGCCGACATGCTGATCGCAGCCGAGCAGCCCTTGATCCATGCCGGCAGCGGCATCATCCACGCCGCCGCGTACGCCGAGCTGCGCCAGGTGGCCGAACTGCTGCGCGCGCCGGTGACCACCAGCTGGTCGGCGCGCGGCGTGCTGCCCGAGACTTCCGAACTCGCGCTGCCGATGATCCACGTCAAGCTGAACCAAACGGCGCGCAACGACGCCGATCTGGTGCTGGCGCTGGGCACGCGCTTCGGCGAGACCGACTGGTGGGGCAAGGCGCCCTATTGGCGCCAGCCCTCGCAGCAAAAAATGATCCAGGTCGATGCCGACGGCGAGATGCTCGGCATGAACAAGCCCGCCGATCTGGCGATACTCGGCGACGCCAGGCTGTTTCTCGCCGCGCTTGCGGCGAGACTGGACGCGAGGAAAGGCGAAATCCGCAGCGACGCGCGCGCAAAAAACCTCGCGCGCTACAACGAGACCAAGCGCAGCGACCGCGAAGGCTGGGACAAGGCGCTTGACGATCGCTCCGCGCCGATGAATCCCGCGCACGTCGCCAGCGTATGCCGCGAATTCTTCGCCGACGACGCGATCCTGGTGGCCGACGGCGGCAATACCACCATCTGGGCGAGTTTCTATCACCAGATGCGCGTGCCGAATACGCTCCTGTCGACATTCAAATTCGGCATGCTCGGCGCAGGCGTGGCGCAGGCGCTGGGCGCCGCCGTAGCCTTCCCCGAGCGTCAGGTGGTGTGCATCATCGGCGACGGCGCGATGGGCTTTCATCCGCAGGAAATCGAGACTGCGGTGAGAAACCAGCTCAAGGTCGTCTACCTGGTGCTGTGCGACAGGGCCTGGGGCATGGTGAAGATCAACCAGTCCTTCACCCTGCGCCCGATCAAGACCATGCTGAAGAAGCACCTGGATGCGGACGAGAACATCGGCACCGAGCTGGGCGAGATCGAATTCGACAAGCTGGCGATGTCCATGGGTGCGCACGGCGAGCGCGTATCCGACCCGAAAGAACTCAGGCCAGCGCTGGAACGCTGCCGCGCCAGCGGCCGCTGCGCCGTGATCCATGTCGACGTGAATCCGGTGAAACACATGTGGGCGCCGGGCCTGATCCATTTCAAGGACATGCACCAGGAGCCGAAGGGAAGATAGTGGGCGCGCCGCGCGTATTGGTCACGGGCGCGTCCGGCTACCTCGGCAGCCAGCTGGTCGCAGCGCTGGCGGCGGACCCCGCGCGCAAGCCCGCCGTTCTGGTGGCGATGGACGTGCGCGAGGTGCCGCCCGAACAACGCCTGCCGGGCGTGGCTTATGAGACCGCCGACATCCGCGCGCCCGGCCTGGATGCGATGCTCGCGCGCCATGCGATCGACACGGTGGTGCATCTGGCGTCGATCGTCACGCCGGGCAAGAACAGCAAGCGCGAGTTCGAGTACTCCGTGGACGTGCTCGGCAGCGAAAACCTGCTCAAGGCCTGTGTCGCGGCGCGAGTGGGCAAGATCGTCGTGTCCTCCAGCGGCGCGGCCTACGGCTATCATGCCGATAATCCGGCCTGGATCGGCGAGGATGCGCCCATACGCGGGAACCGGGAGTTCGCCTATTCCTGGCACAAGCGCCTGGTCGAGGAAATGCTCGCGGACTACCGCGTGCGCGAGCCGCAGCTCGCGCAGGTGGTGTTCCGCATCGGCACCATACTCGGCGAGACGGTGCGCAACCAGATCACCGACCTGTTCGACAAGCCGCGGCTGCTTGCTATCCGCGGATCGGACAGCCCGTTCGTGTTCATCTGGGATCAGGACGTGGTCGGCTGCATGCTCCAGGCCGTGTACTCGGACAAGTGCGGCATCTACAACGTCGCCGGCGACGGCGCGCTGGGCATACGCGAAATCGCCGCGCGCCTGGGCAAGCGCTGCGTGGTCCTGCCGGCCTGGCTGCTGCGCTCGGCGCTGGCGCTGCTCAAGCCGCTGCGCTTGACGCAGTACGGGCCGGAGCAGGTGAACTTCCTGCGCTATCGCCCGGTGCTCGCCAACCGCCGCTTGAAGGAAGAGTTCGGCTACGTGCCGAACAAGACTTCGGCCGAGGTGTTCGAGTTCTACCTGGCGGCGCGGGCGCGGCGCAACGCGCGATGACGCGGCGCGATTTCAGCGGCAAGACGGTGGTGATCACCGGCGCCGCGGCCGGCCTGGGGCGCTCGCTGGCGCAGGCATTTGCCGCAGCCGGTGCGCGGGTTGCCGCGCTCGACCGCGACGCAGCCGGCGCCGAGGCGCTGGCAGCCGAGCTGCGCCAGCAGGGGCGGCAGGCGCTGGGGCTCGCCTGCGACGTGAGCGACGCGGCGGCATGCGAGCGCGCGATGACGGCGGTGATCGCATCCTTCGCGGGAATCGATGTGCTCGTCAACAACGCCGGCATCAGCCACCGCAGCGCCTACCGGCGCACCGAGCCGGAGGTGATCCGGCGCGTGATGGAGGTGAAT
>Ga0172379_10010565_pt1 | contig 11141 bp, 7 predicted proteins | sample GrowelOW334metaG_FD_119756 | JGI IMG/M metagenome (GOLD analysis project Ga0172379, IMG submission 119756) | Groundwater microbial communities from an aquifer near a municipal landfill in Southern Ontario, Canada - Groundwater well OW334 metaG | ecosystem: Environmental > Aquatic > Deep... | reverse complement strand
CACCATAAGCCAGTCCGGACACAATTACCGCGCCTTTGGCGGCCAAAGGTTTGACCAACATACTGGTAACGGTTTTGCCGTAGGGAGTGGCTTTGCGACTGCCGACAAAAGCGATGTTTAAGCTGTTTTGGTGGAGCCGGCCCCGAACATAAAGACCAAGTGGCGGATCAAAAATACTAAGTAACGACTTGGGAAAATTTGGGGAAGAGTAGGGAACAAATTCGATGCTAAGTTGGCGGAGTCGCTCCAGTGCTTTTTCCGGTTGATATTTTTTTCTGTGTTCATTAAAAAGTTGTCTTAATTCCGCCGTCCAGCCGGATTGTTCCAGTGTTTCATCCGATACGTTCCACGTCTGTTCAATCCCACCGGAATTTTTAATGAGGGTGAGTAATTTTCGGGTGTCGGTAAGAGGCCGAAAAGCGGCAAGGGCTTGGAGAATTAATATTTCATCCGTTGTGCTTCCATTGTCATTCCCGCGCAAGCGGGAATCTGTCATGTGGAAGCCGTTGATTCCTGCTTGCGCAGGAATGACACGCGATTGATTTTCCGTTTCCGTGTTTGTTTCGATCATTACGTATGCGTATATTATTCACGTAATCGCCACTATTGACAAATTCCCAATTTGGGAGTACAATTAACTGTTTTTCTGGGCATTCTTGGTCGTTTAAAAACTTTTGTGTTATGAGTCCAGAGGAGGACAAATATGAGTATGTGTGATGACTACACAGGTTATGATGAATCGGAAGAAGTTGAGTATGAAGAAATGAATCGCGAGGACGAGTACTTCGACCTCGCCGATCGTTCAGAGGCAGTGTGTGATGCACCGGCGGAATTTTCCGCGCGGGTGATCGGGCGGTTTGTTTCTTCCCTCAAGGTCGCGATTGCGGGTACGACCAATGAGGGTTTAAGGAAACGTCTCAAGCATGTTCGCGGTCGGTTGATCGGAATTCTCTCCGGCAAGAACGAGAAAGCTGTCGCCGAGTTGTTACGATACATCAACAAGTATCTCGGTGACGCGGAACAGAATCTCGCGCTGGCGATGCAAGAGGGCAACGAGACGCGACAGACGATTGAGTATTTTGATTTCGTCGAAGGTAATTTCTCGTTGGCTGCCAGTGAGTTTCGCGATCTGGAAACGCGAAAGTATCTGATCGAGTTCGCAAAAAAGCGTCAACCAGAGATCGATCTGCTCAAAGAGAAGTTAGCGCAATTGCGTGTAGAGTACAAAAAGCGTCCGGAGATTGTCGATGCCGCGCGAGCACGGGCGGAGGCCGAGTTTCAGCGACAAGCCGCGCTGGCGCAGGCGCAGATTGACGAGCAAAATCGTCAAATCGACGAAACATTGGACGATTGCACACGCCATCTGGAGCGCGGCAATCTCGGCGCGGCCGGGGCAATCTTGAACAAACTCATCAAGGTTGGTTTGGAAGAGGCACAGGCGGTGAGGTTTCTGGTCCTTATGTCGAGGTGGGAGGCCGACTCCATCAAGCGCGGTCGGGAATTAGCGACGTCGATCGAAAACGCTTTCCGCGCCGAAGACATGGACGGAGCGAGACACAACGTTGATTTGCTCGCCGCGCTTGAGCCGCGAGTTCTGGCAAAAGTGCTCGGCGCGCAACCGGAAATGCAAATCCAGCGTTTGCGGCGGCGTTGTAACGAAGCGCGTCGCAAGCCGGCCATCCTGCGTTGATTGTTGACGCAAAAAGGTTTCAAGTTCTTTAGCAGCCGTACGACACTTCGTCGTACGGTTTTTTTGTTCAACTTTAGGGTTAATCCCCTTAGGGGTTTAACCCTAAAATAATTGCTGTTGCAACATATCGATACAAGACAGATTTACATTTTTATTAGGGTGTTTCCTTTTAAGGAGACTCCCTAATAAAAAATGTCGTTGCAAACAAAATTAGGGATTCTCCTGCGAAAGGAAAATCCCTAATTTTACTAGTTCCAATCTTCTATGCCCTCCGTTTTGCCTTCCCCGTCAGTCTTTCTTTTTCACGGGCTTCGGTGATTAGGTGTAACGTGTGTTCGATTTTACTTATGTAGTCGCTGCCCAGTTCTGTGACCGGAATAGACATCGACGAACCCGTAAAAGTCCAATGGGGATTGTCGGCAATGGCGGTGTAGGCCAAGGTTGGCGTCAGGCCGTCTTGTAATGTTAATGAAAGGCGCAAATCTTTTTGGGAAACATTATCGCGTTTACTGGCCATCGGATTGCTGGAAACGACAATGCCAGAAACGTTGGCAATGGCCGCCAGTAATTTTAATTTGAGAATCAAGAAAAATGTTTCGGCGGGTTCCGGCAATGGTCCGTATTGCGATTCTAGTATGACTTTCGCGGCGGTAAGATCTTTCATCGAACGAATCGAACCGGTGCGCGTGTAGGCCGACAGTCTTTCCGTTGTGTTGGGAATGTAAGCTTCCGACAGGAAGGCTTTTACGGGCAAATCGATTTGGACATCCGTAATCGTTTGTTCCGCTTGTCCTTTGCGTAGTCGTTCCACTTCTTCGTTAAGCAGTTCACCAAACAAGTGAACGCCAACAGCGCGAATGGTGCCGTGCTGTTCCTTTCCCAATAGATTTCCCGCGCCGCGAATTTCCAAATCGCGGAGAGCGAGCGTCCAACCACTGCCCAGTTCAACGGCTTCCAAAAGGGCGGTTAAGCGCTTACGAGCTTCAAAAGGCAAACGGCCTTGGTGATACAAGAAATAAGCGAAGGCTTGTTTATTGCCGCGTCCGACGCGTCCGCGCAATTGGTACAAATCGGATAAACCAAACGACGGCGCGTCAAAAACAACCAACGTATTAACGTTCGGTAAATCAATGCCGTTTTGAATGATCGTCGAACAAACCAAGATGTCCGCTTTTTTCGTATCAAAAAGTTCCATTACTTCCATCAATTTTTGCTCGTGCATTTGGCCGTGGCCGACGACAATGCGTGACTTGGGCATTAATTTGCGAATTCGTTCGGCGGCCGCTTCGATTGTTTCGACGCGATTCCAAAGTACGTACGCTTGACCACCCCGTTCCATTTCGGTTTGTAATGCTTTTTTTACCAACTCGTCGTTTTCACGGGTGACTTTTGTGAGGACCGGCTGGCGACCGCTCGGGGGCGTGGCAATAACGGAAAGAGAACGTAATCCGGAAAGCGCCATGTTTAAAGTGCGGGGAATTGGTGTCGCGGAGAGAGAAAGCACATCCACGCTGGCGCGCATTTTGCGCAAGCTTTCTTTTTGTTCGACGCCGAATTTTTGTTCTTCATCGATAATCATCAAGCCAAGGGCATTAAAGCGAACGTCTTCTGATAAAAGACGATGGGTGCCGATGACAACATCGATTTCTCCCGTTCCCAATTTACGCACCACTTCATCTTGTTCCGCTGCCGATTGGAAGCGGGAGATTAACGCGCAGCGCGTATTGAACGGTTTAAGGCGTTCCTGGAAAGTGTCGAAATGCTGTTGGGCAAGCAGCGTGGTGGGGGATAATAACGCCACCTGGCGACCAAAATTTACCGCCTTGAACGCGGCCCGAATTGCCACTTCCGTTTTACCAAAACCCACGTCGCCGCAAACCAGACGATCCATCGGTTGGGCGCGCTCCATGTCTTTCGTGACTTCGCGGATTGCCGCTTCCTGGTCGTGGGTTTCATCGTAAGGAAAAGAATCGGCCAGCGTTCTTTCGGCTTCGGTTTCCGGCGGAAAGGCTGTGCCCGATTGAGTTTCGCGCGCCGCGTAAAGTTGGAGCAAATCTTTGGCCAGTTCGGCGGTTTCTTTGTGAATTTCCTTTGTCGTAACTTCCCACTCACTGCCGCCGAGACGATGAATTACCGGATTGGCGGCACCGATATAAGCGGTGACTTTGTAGGACATTTCCACCGGGACAAAAAGCTTGTCCGAAGTGGCGTATTCCAAAACCAAATAATCGCGCGCGGAGTTTCTTAATTCTTTTCGTTCAATACCCCTGAATCTGGCGATACCATGGTCGCGGTGCACGACAAAATTGCCCGGCGCGAAACGGCGCGAATAAGACATGCCGGTGTCCCAGGTCATCGGATCTTCTTCGGCGGATTCGCCGATATCGGCATCAGTGAAAACAGCGATGGCATCTTTGGTGTCGATAAAACCGCGCGCGTCGGCCGCCGTTTCCGCGGGGATAATTTGTAATTTTTCGTCTTGTGGCAGAACGGCTTTTGTGGCTTCCGGACGTGCCGTCAAAACGATTACTCTATTTTTCTTAAGCGTTTCCGAAATTTGCGTTTTGAATTTTTCCAGATCTCCCCCGCAAGGTGCCGGTTCGTGAATTTCCGCGACCAAGGAAAACGGCTGAAGCAACATGTCCGGTTTCGTGGTTTTGCCCGTTAAAGCGCCTTCTTCCGCGATGATGTAAGCGGAATCAATTATTTTTTGGAAGCTGACGGACAGATTGGGCGGCAGTGCCAAAGGAAAAACATTACGTGTTCGACCGTCTGTCTGCGCGATGCGTTCAAATAACTTTTTCGTGTCCGTACCGTTTGTCGCGCGGGGGGCTAAGGATTTAATGTGGTCAATTTCGTTACCCAAAAATTCAACGCGCATCGGAGCGCCGGAATGAAAAGGAAAGATATCAACAATCCCGCCATGGTGCGCGAAACTGGCCGGTTCTTCCGCGGCGCGTTCTTCCGTGTAACCGAAATTAATCAGTTTTTCAATCAGTAGCGTCGGGGAAATAGTTTGTTTTTCTGTTAGTTGCAAAACACCCAAGTCGGAAGATAGTTTTGGCGCGGGTTGTTGCAGTTCTTTTTGTGTCGTGAGAATTAGCCGGGGATGATTGTTTTTAAGTGCCGTAATGGCTTGCCAGTAGGCTCTTAAGCGCGGGGTGGGAATGTCGCCGGATCTTTCTTGTGGAAGGAGAACCGGTAGAATCGTCAGCGGAAAATTGGAGACGTATTCGGAATCGCCGATTTTTACTTGTTTCCAAAAAGCAATGGCGCGAGAAATCCCCGGTAATGTGGCGGAGGATCTTTCTACGAGTACCACAACAATGGGCCTGCCCGATTCGGAAATCGGAAGACCTGCTAAAAATAGGGGAAGGATGCTCTCTGGAAGAGTCGGCGCTTCGATTTGTTTATCTTTTTCGACGGCGCTCCAAAGGTCCTGTAATACAGAGATTCGCGGGATATTCATTCCCGATAGGTTGCACAAGTATTGTAAAGTACTTCAATTGGATTGTAAAGAATTCTCTGTTTTACTGTAAAATTTTTGTTGCATTATCAAAAATACTTTCTAACTTCGTTATTTCCTCCGTCGTAAACTTTTGCAATACAAAAATATCTGTTGTGAGTGGTTCCGGCACGGGGCCGATGCCGATACGAAGACGCCAAAAGTTGGATGTTTCCAGACTATCAATTATCGATTGCACGCCTTTGTGACCGGCGGATGATATTTCTTTTTGCAGTTTTATTTCTTCGAACAAAAAATCTTTGTCGTCGTGGAGGACTAATAACTGGCTGGGCTGTAAAAGTTCTTTTTCCATTAAATAAGCAACACTTTTTCCGGACTCGTTCATATATGTGTGCGGGAAAACTAGAACAACTTGATTGCCGTTACGTGTTCCTTTGGATAACATCGCGTTCGAGTATTTGTCGTGCTTGAATTCCGGAAATTCCCATTTTTCTCGGAGATATTCCAGTAGCATCGCGCCGGCATTATGACGCGTGTTTTCGTATTCTGTTCCCGGATTTCCCAGACCGACAACTATTTTTATCTCGTCCAGATTAAACTCGGACATAACGTTGAATTATTGTGTCGTCGTTTGCGCGTTTCCGGCGGCGTCGGTACCGAGCAAGATGAGGAAATCGGCTTTGGATGAATTTTCCGAACTTGGCAGGGAAATGGCGCTGTCAACACCAAGCGTATTCAGAATAATTTTCAAACTGTTTGGTTTTTTGTTGCCGGACAAATCGATTACCACCGATGCCGTGCGGTCGCGTTTTGCCGCGTTTCCCACCGTTTGAATGATAAAACCGGAACTTTTAAGTTTGCTTGAGGTGCGCGACGCCAAGCCTTGGATGTTGGTGCCGTTGCGGATTTCCACGGTTGGTTTTTCTTTCGATATTGCCGCTGAATTTTCACTTGCGGTTGGCGACGGCGAAGTTGTTGGTTTTGGTGAAGGGGTTGGCGCGGACGTTGGAGCGGGAGAACTGGATGGAGTCGCCAACGCGTCTGTTTTAGCCACCGTGAAAATATTTTTTACATAATCCCTAATTTGGCTGTAATCTTCCGCGCCGGCGCGAGGTCGTAAGATTGAGGCCGGAGTGCCCTCCAAAATTTCCGTTCCGCCAACCAGTAAACCGGTGTTTCCGGTGGATAAGACGGCGGTGTGGATGTTGTCTTTCGGAATAACGCGCGCCATTTCAAACACGCGTTTTACTTCCCAGAGATTGAAGTTTGTTGCCACGTTATTGCCAAAGGCATCGAGAATGCCGGAGATGGCGCGAATATCAAATGCCGTATTGGCGGAAAATATTTTTTCACGCATCGCCAAAAGCAAATGCTGTTGACGCCCGGCGCGGGCAAAATCGCCACCCTCGGGACCTTCTACATAACGCGCGCGGACGTAAGAAAGCGCGCGATCGCCATTCATTAATTCCGTTCCCGCCGGGAAAGAAATCTTGTGCCAATAGTCGTAAAAAGAAACGGGAATGGTAACTTCCACGCCGCCGATTTTGTCAATTACTTGTTTAAAAGCGGTGAAATCAACTCTGGCATAATAATGGATCGAAAGGCCGGTGATTTCCTCCACCTTTTGTCCAAGAGCAACAATTCCTTCGCCTTTTTTTACGTTTTCTTTGTAAGCGTTAACGGCATTGATTTTTGTAAACGAATTGGTGCCGGGGAGGCGGACGAATAAATCACGTGGAACAGACAGTAGTGCGACCTTTTTTTCTTGCGGACGAATCATTGCCACCATTATAGTGTCTGTCAGGTTTTCTCCGGAGTGACCTTCTCCGCCGATGGCGGCAAGCAGAATGTTTATTTGACCGTCTTTTTCGCCGACCAACTTTCTTTCGCCGGGGATAAAAAGATCGGCTAATTGGGCGAAAATTGAACGATCTTTATTGAGAACGTTTTGGCCGACTTTTAACATCTTGGCGGAAAAAAGTCCTCCACCAAGTACCAGTAGCGTTAGAACCACAAAAACAGTGCGGCGAAAAGCGCGGCCGCGCTTACGTTTTCCGGAAGGTGGTTGAACGGTACTGCCTTTACTTTTTTTGCCCGGACTTTTTGTCGTGCGGACAGGCACGCGTGCTCCGTTGTCCGCGGAACGGATTTCGCGCAAAATATTTGCGCGCTCGTCTGACGATAGAGATACACGAGAACTCATGTAGTTGTAAGCATATTACTTTGAAGTTCGATAAGCAAATTGAAAAAATATCGATATCTTTGGTAGAGCAGTTAATGGAAAGCAACATATTTATTTAAATTTCCAATAACCAATATCCAATTTCCAATGAAATTTATAAATGACTAAAACGTCGCTTTTTGGCATTGGGCATTTCATTGGAAATTGGGAATTGGATATTAGACATTTGAATACGGTGATTATTTAGGTATTTTTCGAAATTAATTAGGTGTATGGACTTTTTTATACTTACGTTATACATTTCCAAGTCGTCGTTGTTGTTTCACAAAAACCAGCTTGAAAAAGGGGGTTGCAATGCCGAATATTGAGATCCATGGGTTTGATCATTCCGTTGGCGAAGAAGCGCAAGCGCAACAAGTGCGATTAAAGATTGAATCACTTTTTCAAGATCCGACTCCTTTTCCTGATTTCGCCACCGAGATTGTATATTCCATTTGTCGTAGTGGGGAGGGAGATCCTCTTCCATATCTTCGGGTTTGGGATACCGACGATGAACGAGGCCGGAGAATCACCAAAATCTTGCATCTCAATGGGTTTCATGTTGAACGGCCGGTTAAGTTGGCAGAATACGCGGAACCGGCGATGTGGAACGAAAAAGAAATAATGGCAGATCTTAGGCGGATGTTGTCGAACGAGTGGCTGCAGGGAACGGTGACGGGGACGCAGCTAACGAAGGCGATCGAAAACTTGGAGCGTCGTGAGTATCTGGACGTTGCCAATTTCTACATTCTGGTTCTGAACTATTATCGATCACTTCTTGATTGGTTGCCGACCAGAGTGGAAGTGTTGCAAAAGAGTACTTTTCAACCCGCCAACGCAAGCGAACTTGATACCGAGAATGGTCGAAAAGCGCGCTTTATTGTTGTTCTGCAGATAATCGACTCACTCGTGCCGGAATGGGCGAGACTTGATCTTTACGCCCTTCCCAGGCAGTACGGTCATTGAATAGGAAAACCTGTTCGCCGCCGCAGTTTCCGGCGGTTTTTTTGTGCAACTTCTCACCCATCTGAAATTAGACAAGCAGTATTCGTCTTCAAACGGCTTCACGACTTTTTGTCGCGACAAAAAGCGTGCTTGAGCGAGATCAATGCCGTTGTTCGGCATTGATCGGAGTGTACGTTTGAAGACGAATACGGCTTGTTCTCCCTGCACTTTCAATTCGGTAATAGTGGCTTTTTTATTACTGGCAATAACTTTGTTTTTATGTTAAACTCTTCTCAATATCATCATTTTGTAATCCAATGGCAGACGAGCAAAAAAATGAAGTGCCGATAAAAAAAGAGTCGGCCTGGCGTAGTTTGTTTTCCAGTATTTGGGGACTGGCAAAGGTTTTTGTCATTAGCGCCGTGATCATTTTGCCGATTCGGGCATATATTGCCCAACCGTTTTTTGTCCGGGGCGAGAGTATGGTGCCAAATTTTCACGACGGTGAATATTTGGTGATTGACGAGTTATCCTATAATTTGGGAATTCGTTCACCCAGACGCGGTGATGTGGTTGTTTTTCGCTATCCGAAAGATCCATCGCAATTTTATATTAAACGGATTATCGGGTTGCCGGGTGAACGGGTAACTATCAGTAATGACAAAATTGTTGTTATCAACGAAGCCTATCCCAAAGGGTTGCAGTTAAATGAAGGACAATACTTGCCCGCCACGGATTTTACCTCCGGAGACAGTGACACGTTACTTGGTAAAGACGAGTATTTTGTGTTAGGGGATAATCGCGAGCATAGCTCGGATTCGCGTTACTGGGGGACGGTGGCGCGAAATTTGATTGTGGGACGGGCTTGGTTACGTCTTTTCCCAGTCAACGAAGCAGCCGCGTTCGATACGCCCCATTATGGCGGAATGGTTCCTCCGCAGGCGACAGTTTCTCCTCAATCCTAAATTCCTAAATTTTATAAAACTATGAATCAATCAAACCAGAAAACGTCAAAGCAAGATAAGAAAAAAGAAGAAATAAAAGGTGCTCCGGCGAAAGTTGAACGTCGGGGAATGCAGCGTCCTCCCGAAGAAGAGGAAGAAGATATTCGCGCGCGCGCTCCGATTGCGCTTGTAGTGAGAGCGCCAAGGGGAATGCAAGACGTCTTATGGGATGATATGCGTTACTGGGAAGTTGTCAGCGATACTTTTAAACAAGTTTGTAACAGTTTCAACATGAAACAAGTTTCCGTTCCGGTGGTTGAAGAAGCGGCGTTATTTGAACGAAGCATCGGTGAAACAACCGATGTGGTAGAAAAAGAAATGTTTTTTGTGAAGGATCGTAGCGGATCGACGCGCTTGGCTTTGCGTCCCGAGTTTACAGCCGGCGTGGCACGGGCTTATTTGGAACACGGCATGAGCAGTAAACCGCAACCGGTGCGGATGTGGTATCAAGGACCGGTTTTTCGGCATGATCGACCGCAAGCGGGGCGTTATCGTCAGCTAACCCAGTTTGGTGTTGAAGTAATTGGCGAAGGGCACCCCATTATTGACGTGCAGGTAATTCACTTGGCTTACGAAGTTTATAAAGCGTTACAGTTGGACGCTTTTCGGATCGACATCAATTCGGTCGGTTGTCTAGATAAAAATTGTCGCCCAGCTTATCTTAATTCGTTGAAGCGACACGCGCAAGACAATACGCGTAAACTTTGTGTCGATTGCAAACGTCGCGCGAAGGTTAATCCGTTGCGTCTTTTCGATTGTAAAGAAGAGAAGTGTCAAATGGTGGCCAATACCGCGCCAAAAATTACCGAACATCTTTGCGAAGGTTGTAAGGATCACTATCAAAATATTCTGCGCTATCTTCAAGATTTGGGGATTCCTTTCAAAGAAAATCCGCGTTTGGTGCGTGGCTTGGATTATTACACGCGTACCGCTTTTGAAATTATTTCCACGTTGCCCAGCACGGATCCGTTGAGCGGAATGGCGCTTGGTGGCGGCGGACGTTACGATGGTTTAATTCAGCTCCTTGGCGGACCGGCCACGCCGGGAATCGGTTTTTCCGGTGGGACGGAACGAACAATCATGCAAATGCGTTCCGAGGGCGTGGAAGTGAACAACACGGATATTCCCGATGTTTTTCTTGCGCACTTGGGAGACCTTGGCCGTCGTCGGGCCGTGAAGTTATTGGACGATTTGCGGCGTTCCGGTTTTAAAGTCGCGGAAGCGTTTCATAAAGAGGGAATTAAAGCGCAACTGCGCAACGCGGATCGTTTGAAGGTGCAATGGACGCTGATCTTGGGTCAAAAAGAAGCTTTGGACAACACAATTATCCTGCGCAACATGGAAAGCGGAATGCAGGAGACTTTGGATTTGAACTTAGACTCGCTGGTTCCGGCGTTGAAGAAAAGATTGCGTCGCGATCTTTTGACCAGCCAAGTTTAATCAACAATTTTTTGAGGGATTCTCCTGCGAAAGGAAAATCTCTAAAAATTATAATATAAATAAATAATGACCGACTGTATTTTTTGTAAAATCGCGAAAAAAGAAATGAAAGCGGACGTTTTTTATGAAGAAGACGGCGTCGTGGCGTTTAACGATATTTATCCAAAATACAAAACGCACGTCATTATTATTCCGGAAAAACATTTGGCTTCTGTTGCCAAGGCGACGCAAAACGATGACGCGCTAGTTGGAAAATTATTGCGCGTTGGCGCGCGAATCGCCAAAGAGCGGGGATTGGAAAAAGGCGGTTATCGCCTGCTCACCAATGTTGGCAAAAATGCCGGCCAAACCGTTCAACATCTGCACGTTCATCTT
>Ga0172379_10010564_pt1 | contig 11145 bp, 6 predicted proteins | sample GrowelOW334metaG_FD_119756 | JGI IMG/M metagenome (GOLD analysis project Ga0172379, IMG submission 119756) | Groundwater microbial communities from an aquifer near a municipal landfill in Southern Ontario, Canada - Groundwater well OW334 metaG | ecosystem: Environmental > Aquatic > Deep... | reverse complement strand
CCTCGAGGAAGGCACGGTTAAAAACACCTATGGCACAGGCTGCTTCATGCTGATGAATACCGGGGATACCAAAGTCGTGTCGAAAAACGGACTGATTACCACTCTTGCGTGCAGTACCGGCGACAATATCCAATATGCCCTCGAAGGAAGTGTTTTTGTGGCCGGTTCAGCGATCCAATGGCTGCGCGATGGTTTGAGAATTCTGAAGAGTGCCGGGGATTCGGAGAAAATGGCCACGGATTCAGCCGGATGCGAGGATGTTTTTGTGGTTCCCGCTTTTGCCGGACTTGGAGCGCCTTACTGGGACATGTATGCCCGGGGAGCGATTTTTGGCATAACCCGGGATACCACCGGCGCTCACCTGGCTAAAGCCACTCTCGAATCGATGGCTTATCAGACCCGTGATGTGCTCGAAGCCATGGCAGACGATTCCGGTATCAAGGTAAAATCACTGAAAGTGGATGGTGGTGCGGTAGTAAATAATTACCTGATGCAATTTCAGGCTGATATTCTTAATGTCCCGGTTGAACGCCCCGAAGTGGTTGAAACCACGGCTATGGGTGCAGCTTACCTGGCCGGTATGTACCTGGATTGGTGGGATTACCGGATTATTCGGACCGACCGCAGGATCGACCGGGTCTTTATTCCGCTTATGAATTCCGACAAACGCCAGACCCTTTACCATAAATGGCAGGATGCCGTGCAAAGGACGAGGGGATGGGCCGTGAAAAATTAACCCGTTGGTGTAGGGGAGGAGCCACGGCTCCTCCCATTTGTTATTTGTTTTTTGTCATTTGATATTTGGAATGCGATGGAGAGCAGATCTGAGAAACTGAACAGACTCCTTTCGGAGCACTGGGACCTCCTGATCATCGGCGGCGGAATTACCGGTGCCGGAATAGCGCTTGATGCCGCTTCCCGTGGCATTAGAACCGCCCTGGTGGAGAAGGGTGATTTTGCTTCGGGAACAAGCAGCAAATCCACCAAACTGGTGCATGGAGGACTCCGGTATCTTAAACAACTCGAGTTTGCGCTGGTCAGCGAGGTGGGACGCGAACGTGCCATCGTTCACCAAAATGCACCCCATCTGGTGATCCCCGAAAAAATGCTCATGCCGCTGGTCAAAGGCGGAACTTATGGCAGGCTCTCCTCTTCTTTCGGTTTGGAAGTATATGATATTCTGGCTAATGTAAGGAAGGAAGACCGCCGTCATATGTTGTCGAAAGAGGAAACGCTGGCTCTCGAACCCCTATTGAATGAAGCTACCTTGCTGGGATCAGGGTTCTATTCAGAATACCGGACCGATGATGCGCGGCTGACAATCGAATTGATCAAGGCTGCACAGAGGAAAGGGGCTGTTTGTCTGAATTATTGCCAGGTTGAGGCCTTGAACCATAAGGATTCAATGATCTGCGGAGTCGGCTGCACCGACCCAATCGAAGGGAAAACATTTAAAATCAAGGCGGGTTATGTGGTAAATGCCTGCGGACCCTGGGTCGACCATATCCGGAAAATGAATGACTCCATTACCAAAAAGCGCCTGCACCTGACCAAGGGGGTCCATATCGTTTTGCCGCACGAAAAGCTGCCCGTCAGGAATTCCATTTATTTTGATGTGCCCGACGGCCGGATGATATTTACTATCCCAAGGGGACGCACCACTTATATCGGCACCACGGATACCGATTATAAAGGAGACCTTGATCATATCGTCACTACAAAGGAAGATGCTCAATATCTGATCAATGCCGTTAATAATACCTTTCCGGGTATCCGGCTTGGAATGGGGGATATCGAATCGAGCTGGGCCGGAGTGCGGCCGCTTATTCACCAGGAAGGAAAGTCGGCCTCTGAAATTTCGCGCAGGGATGAGATATTTGAAGCTCCCGATGGTTTGATCTCCATTGCCGGGGGCAAATTGACAGGTTACCGGAAGATGGCACAAAAAACGGTGGATCTGGTGGTTAAACGAATGGAAAAAGCGGATGGAAAGAAATTCGGACCCTGCACCACCCGGCATATCCCATTAACGGAGGATCCCCTGTGGAATGAGGAGGAAGTCAATTATTACAAGGGGACGATCGCAACGCAACTGAGTAACTTTCAGCTGCCCGATTATTATGCCGCTTACCTGGTCGCCAATTATGGAAAGCAGAGTGAATCAATCATCAGCTCATTGAATGGTTTTGCCGGATCTGAGCCCGAGGAGGCACTCATCCGTTCGGAATTGAAATTTTGCGTTGAGGAGGAAATGGTATGCTCTTCTGATGATTTCTTCGACCGCCGGACCGGAAGGCTTTGCTTTGATATCGGCAGTGTCATACATTATAAATCAATCATTGCGAAAGATTTAGGAGGCTATTTGGGGTGGTCGGAAAAGCAAATTGTCGAGGATGGAACCGAAATGGAAACGCGGATTTGTACCTGCCAGGTTCCTGCTAGCGTGACGGGGTCCCCGCTGCATAAATCCTACTAGCGCGACGGGGTCCCCGCCTTCGCGGGGATGACACTGCTACCGATGTTCATGCGGTGAAGTTGTCATCCCGGCGAATGCCGGGACCCCCTCACTCTAGTAGAATTTACCCGGGGACAGAGCCGCGTGCCATTCTTAACAGAACCCCTAGTTAAGCATCACCTGACCCCCCGTTACCGGGATCGCCTGTCCTGTCTCATATTCCTGATCGATGACATAATAAATGGCCTTCATCACATCTTCAACCGTGCAACCCCGGCCTGCCGGAACCTGCTTCTCATAATACCGTTTAACATCATCAAGGGTCTGGGCATCAGGTACCTTGCCCGATCGTAAATATTGTACGAACAACCCATTTTCCGGGTCCGACCACAACGGTCCGTCGAAGAAGTTGCCCGGACAAATCGAATTTACTTTTATGTGATATTCAATCAGTTCAAGGGCAAACGACTGGGTCAGACCCACACCGCCGAATTTACCGCCTGCATAGGTGAAATTCTTCTTGCTGCCCCTTAAACCGGACTTTGAATTAATCTGAATGATATCGGTGAAATAGCCGCTCTTATACCCGGCCTGAATTTTAAGAACCGCTGAAGCGTATTTGGCACACAGGAAATACCCGGTATAATTCACTTTGGTCATGAGCTGGAATGTCTCCGGACTCATTTCATCCAATCCCCCGGCATGCAGGATTCCGGCATTACTGATCAGTACGTCCAATCCTCCAAATTCAGCCACCGTCGTAAAAATCAACTCTTTCACCGATTCGGGGTCAGAGACATCGGTCCTGACAAACAGTGCCCTGTTGTTTTTGGCACACCGGTTCAGATCGTCGGCCATCGCGGACCCTTTTGGCTCATTCAGGTCGGCAATGATGACATTCGCCCCCTGCGAGAAAAGATCTACGGCAATGCCCCCGCCAAATCCCTGCGCAGCTCCGGTAACTATAATGATCTTGTTCATTACTTTACCGCTGAACGTTCCGCGCGACATATTATGCCGGTAATTCTCGGATTCCCAGTTCTCGATAAAGGAGATCTGAGAGTCGGCAAGGAAATTGGGGCCGCCGAAAGACTGGCTCAGAAAACTGATCTTCATGAGATCCTCGAAAACATCAAGCAGGATGTTGGTCATTTTAATACTCTCATCAACAGCAATCAATCCGATCCGATTGATCAGGATGATCTTTGGAACACCTCCAAAATCAGTCTTATATCGGGCCAGTTTTGCTTCAAATTCCCGGATGATTTCCTGCGCAGGTCCTGTCGATCCCACATACAAAGGCCGGGCCCTGCAATACACAATGTTATCGGGGGTAAAGGGCAGGGAAACCTGTAATGACTGATTCTGATCGCCGGCAAAATGCTGTATTAATGCATTTTGTCTGACTTTAAGGATTTTAATCCCCGTGGTTGACAGGAGCATGCGGATGGCGGGCAAAACCTCCACTGTTTTTGAGTCTAGGTTCAAGGGGCTGCGGTCAATCGTTAAGTGATTGGCTTTGTTCACCTTATCGAGGGTATCCTGATATAATCTATTGATTTCTTCAACTGAATCGGCGCTGATGAATACTCCGTGATTCTGAACGAGGATAACGGACGGATCTTTGGAAAAGCGGGTGCGATAAGCCGAGATTTCAGCCCGCAGTTTCTGGAAAAGAACATATCCGGGATCGGTGTATTCAACGAACAAAACATCCTCCGGGAAAATCCTTTTCACCGTTTCAACGCAATTCCGGCCGCACAACAAGGCATTGATCCTGGTTGGATGGGTATGGATCACAAACCGGTATCTCAGCAAATGATGCAAGGGTGTTTCAACCGAAGGCCTGAGATTGCGGTCATTATCGACGCAGCATTTCATCATCCCCTGGAGGATCAGCTGGTCGCGCTGGAACGGGTTGTTGGGAAAAGTTGCGGACAGCAACTCATCCAGCAGACTGCGGTCCAGTTTAATCAGCTCCTGCGCGGTGAGGCTGCCCAGGCGGGTACCGCTGGCCTTTACGAACAGGAAGTTTTCATCTTTCCAGGAGGTGTTGCCTCCGCCTCCGATGACAAACTCATTATCGTTACCAAAGAGGTGCGATAATTCAAGCAGCTGGTCCAATGACTTATCCATATCGTTTAGCTGTTAGTGAAGTGGTACACAACTGCCTTTCCAAGAGCCAGCATGGTTGATTTTTCATCCTGTGCAAGCATGTTCCAGCGGACGACCGGGCTGTTCAGACCCTTTGCCCGGAGATACTGATGCGCGGCCAGGATACAGGCCCCGTCAAAACTAATCTTTTTTAGTTCTTCGGAGAGGGGTACGCGGTTACGGCAGGATACCGTGAGGGGAATTAGATCCGGCGTATTGTGCTCGGTACCGAACAGAATGATGAAACTTTTTCCCTTAAAGAAATTTACGAAATCTTCCAGGATAACCGCATCGTTTCGGCCGGGGATAAATTCGATGCAAAAGATATTTTTCTTGATTAACTCGTTGAAAAACTTCTCTTTATCTCTTTCAAAATCGGTGAAATTACCCTTGGAATCATCCAGCAGAACCGGGTAACAGGGAATGCCACCGGCATTTGCGATGATGTCCATAACGGCATCGACGGTGAGGAATGCTTTTTCATCCTCTTCAATGAAAGCTTTTCCTCCTGCTTTCAGCAGATTATTGCGGATTTCAATTTCAATGGAAGAAAAACCATTCATGTCTGCCTGTGGTTCTTTTCCATCATAAAGCAAGGTCAGAAATGCCTTGCGATCAGCACTTTCCGGATATTTCTCAAACAGTGCAATCCGCAGGGCCTTGGCAATATGCCGCTCCCGCACCAGGTCGCGAGCATAGTTCTTTCGGATTTCCCGGTAATCAAGGTGTATCTCCGACCGGATGCCGGCCAGAACGGAATTGGTTTTGCCGACCATGGCTTCCACCTGGCGCAGGCTTTCTAACTTAACCGTTTCCACCAACCCGGCATGCGCCGCATCCAGGCTATCGGGATAATCCAGCCCTTTTCCGCTGAAATACGTTCGGCCCGGATTATTCGGATCATTGACCCGGATTCCATTTTCCTGCATTTCCCGGTCGAGAGCAATGAATTCGATATTGAACAATGGAAAAACCCAATTTTCCACGGCATTGTCATGAAATTCCAGATATCCGCTGGTGGTGTAAAAGTCGTTAATACCCAATATCTTAACATCTTCCTTCGCTGCCATTTCGAAAATGGGGTTAACACCGGAAAAGGCGCTGAATGAATAGGGGGTATGAATATGCCCATTTACCTCATAGCACAGGCCGGCCGGAACGGGAATGGCCAATAACTCATCAACGGACGGGAAAAGTTTCAGAAAATGTTCCATGGGATCAAACTCCGTATTTATTTCTTCTGATCTGTTCGTTCGGCGTGATATTGCTGGAAACCATATGGCCTTTTAACGGGATGATCCTTTCATGGATTGCATCGATCAGCCAGTCGGGTTGAGGGAAGAAAGAATTTTCAAGTTCGTAGGCCGGAACAATCCAGTTGCGTGAACCCACCACCACCGGTGGAGCATCAAGATAATCAAATGCCAGTTCGGTAATGGTCTGTGCCATTTCCTTCAGGAAGGATCCACGGCTTGATGCATCGCTGGTAAGCAGTATCTTGCCGGTTTTCTTAACTGATTGGATGACCGGTTCATAGTTAAAAGGAGATAAGCTCCGTGCATCAATGATCTCGGCAGTCAGATTATATTTTTCTTTGAGGATATCGGCCGCTTTAATTGCAGTATATAAGGTAGATCCGATACTTAAGATAGTCAGGTCCTTACCTTCCCTTTTGATATCCGGTTCACCGATCGGTATCTCGTAATATCCTTCTGGGACTCCGCCTTCATGGAACATCTCACCGATATCGTAAATACGCTGACTTTCGAAGAAAATCACCGGATCGGTACCCTGGAGTGCTGCGTTCATCAGTCCTTTTGCATCATAAGGGGTGGCAGGGAAAACGACCTTCAATCCGGGGATATGTCCCACCAGGGCCGACCAGTCCTGCGAATGCTGGGCTCCGTATTTCGAACCTACCGATACCCTGACCACCACCGGCATCTTGATGACATTTCCGCTCATGGCCTGCCATTTGGGCAACTGGTTGAATACCTCATCTCCGCATCGACCAAGAAAATCGCAATACATGATTTCGACCAATGCCCGGCCGCCGCACATTCCGTAACCTACCGCGGTGCCTACAATGGCACCTTCGGAGATCGGGGAGTTGAACAGCCTGTTATACGGAAGGGCCTCGGTCAGACCTTTATACACCGCAAAAGCACCACCCCAGTCGCGATTCTCCTCACCATAGGCAACGAGAGTGGGATCTTTGTAAAACCGGTCGATGATGGCCTCGAAAATACCATCGCGCAATTGGTATTGCTTTATTTTAGAGACCGCTTTGCCATCTTTTCCAAGGTAAAAACGTTCTTTTGCCTTGATCTGCCTGACCCTTGGATTTTCCTCCATGGGGGTAAGCACGTGACATTCGCTCTCTTCCATCCGGTCGACCGACTGGTTGGAAAACATCATTTCGCTGATGGTTTCCGGATTTTTCACCAGGTTAAGCAGGGGCGATACGTTATCGTCAATGGTCAGTGTGAGGGTATGCTTAATCTCAGCAATGGTGTTTTCGGTAATGGTGTCAAGTTGCTCCGCTGTGGCAATCTTCGCATTGATCAGCTCAAGGCGAAAAGCCCGGATGGAATCTGCCTTTTCCCAGGCTTCCACTTCTTCTTTCGAACGGTATGACCCTGCATCCGAAGGGGAATGACCGCTTATCCTGTAAGTCAGGGTGTCGAGCAGGACCGGGCCTTTCCGGTCTTCGAGGATTTTCTTTTTCCGTTTAAATGCATCGATAACGGCCAGTGGATTGTATCCGTCGACCCGCTCGGCATGCATCATTTCAGGATTCACCCCGGCACCGATACGGGCAAGGATGTCGTATCCCATGGTTTCACCGCTGGTTTGTCCGCCCATGCCGTATTGGTTGTTCATGACATTGAACAGAATGGGTAATCCGCCTTTATATTCACCCGTCCATAAGGTGCGGAACTGGTCCATGGAAGCAAAGCTGATGCCCTCCCAAACCGGGCCGCAACCCATGGAAGCATCGCCAATGTTACAAACGACAATACCCTTTTTACGGTTCACCCGCTTGTATAAGGCCGCACCCACCGAGATATCACCCGAACCGCCCACAATGGCGTTGTTGGGATACACCCCGAAAGGAGTGAAAAAGGCATGCATCGATCCGCCGAGTCCCTTGTTGAATCCGTTTTCACGGGCGAATATTTCAGCGAGGGTGCCATACAAGAGGAATTTTACTCCGAGATCTTTTACATTACCCTGATGGCCCTTTTCTACCACCTTGAGTGTGCTGCCCCCGAAGAAATTCTTCATGATTTTCATCAATGTGGTGTCGTCAAGCTGATGAACGGCTGATAGGCCTTTCGCCAGGATCTCTCCATGGCTGCGATGAGAGCCGAATATGTAATCTTCGATCGATAAATTGTAAGCCATTCCAACGGCCGAAGCTTCTTGTCCGATAGAAAGGTGGGCCGGACCGGGATGATTGTACTTGATACCGAGGTACTCGTTGGTTGTCTTGATTTTATTCAGCATCACCTCAAACTCGCGGATGATGACCATATCGCGGTAAATCCGGATAAAATCTTCGGTTGAGTAATTTGCCTTTTCCTGGCTGATAGTTTTATTATACTGATTAACAGGGATATTACCAAAAGTGATCTGTCCTGGTTTTCTGACCTTTAAAGGATCAATATTTTGAATTCTTGGCATTTTTATTTGATGTTATTGGTTGTTAGCTGTTTGTACTTCTCTGCCTATTCATGAAAAGTAAACGCTGTTTCCTTAAATATCTCCGAAACCGTCGGATGCGGGAATACTACCTGTTCCAGGTCACCTAGCCTCATCTGCATTTCGATCATGATGGCCGCTCCGAAAATCATTTCGGAGCTTGGGTTGCCGATCATGTGAACACCGAGGACCTCGTTGAATTTTTCACCGACGAGTATCTTGATCAGACCGTTTTTACCCTCATTTTCTACGACAAAACGGCCGGTGTATGCCATTGGAAGTGTCCTGACCTTATATCCTGTATTTTTTGCTTTGGCTTCTTCTTCCGTCAGTCCCACGCAGGAAACCTCGGGATTGGTGTAAACAATGGCCGGAATGGCATCGTAGCGCATCCGGTCAGCTATCCCGCAAATATTATTTATAGCCACCTCGCCTTCGCGGCTTGCCGTATGAGCCAGAAGCGAAAATCCGGTAATATCTCCTGCCGCATATACATTGGGGATGTTGGTCCGGCATCGCTCATCGATTTTTACCCCTCCGCGAAAAAGTTCAACGCCCAGCGCCTCAATGTTAAAACCCTGAACGACAGGCTTTCTTCCAACGCTCATCAGGATCTGCTCACTGGTGACGCTGCCGGTTTTGCCGTCTTTTTCAAAGATGACCTCTTTGCCTTTGATTTCGATGACTTTGGACCCCAGATGAAATTCAACACCTTTCTTTGCAAAATCCTGACGGAGAAGGACACTCATCTCCTTGTCGGTGGGACCGAGTATCTCATCCAGCATTTCAATGACCGATACCTTGCATCCCATGCTGTTGAAAAAACTGGCAAATTCCATTCCGATCACCCCTCCGCCAATGATCGTGAGTGATTGTGGAACTGAGGTGATTTCCAGTATTTCGCGGTTGGTCAGGATTTCTTCCCTCACCAGACCCTTGATCGGTGGGATCAGTGCCTCGGATCCGGTTGCGAGCAACAGGTTGCGGCACTCATAGATAGTTTCTTTTGCTTTTATTTTGATATGATCCGCTGAGCGTTCAGAAATTACAGCCTGATCATACACCACCTCAATATTGCCTTTTTTCATTGCTGCGGTAATTCCGGCCACCAGTTTGGCGACTACCTTATTCTTCCGCTGCATTATTTTGGCAAAGTCATAAGTCACCTCGCTGCAGTTGATCCCGTATTTGCCGCCTTCCCTGGCATGATCATACAATTTGGCTGAATAGAGAAGGGTTTTAGTGGGGATGCAACCTTCATTCAGACAAACCCCTCCCAGTTTCTTTTTATCAAATAATACTACCGACAGGCCTTTTTGTCCGGCGCGCTCGGCCGCCACATATCCGGCTGGCCCCCCTCCAATGATCCCGACATCATACATAGTATAGAGTTTTATATTAGAGAGTAATATCAAGATTCTCAATCTCCAGGCGGATTTCCCGCAGGAAGGCCGATGCAGGTGCCCCATCCAGCGCCCGGTGATCATAGGTCAATGATAACCCGATATAGGGCACGAAGCCAAACACCCCGTTCCCCAGGTCAGCAGGCCGGGTGATGATGGTGTTCACCCCAAGGATGGCAACCTGGGGTAAATTGATGACCGGGGTGAATAATTCCACTCCGTATGCTCCCAGGTTGGAAACAGAAAATGTGGCCGATTCACTGGCCAGCAGTTCAGGGTTGATGTTTCCTTTCTTACAGCTGTTGGCAACAGATTTGAGTTGTGTGGCCAATCCATCAATGGAGAGGTCATCAGCATTTCTGATGGTCGGGACCATCAGTCCCCGCTCGGTATCGACGGCCAGTCCCAGGTGGACTTTCCTGAAAATGCTGATCGAGTCGCCGAGAAAATGGCTGTTGACCATCGGATACTTTTTCAGGGCACGGATCACTGCAAAGCACACCAGATCATTGATCGTGATGTTTTCACCTTTGCCTTTCTCAAACAATTCCTTGGCTGCTTTCCTAAGTTCGAGCAATCGCCTGGCATCGGCGCTGGTATGGTGGGTGAGCTGGGCGGAATTCCGGAGTGATTCCTGCATTTTTGCAGCAATGATCTTGCGCATGTTACTCAGCTTCCTGATCTCAAAATCGCCCGGTGTGCTTGCAGGCGATAACAGATCCCGGGAGATGACCCGGTTTCCGATACCGGTCCCCTGAGCGGGCATGGCCTTGCCGGATTCACCGCTGATGGCCATAGCCAGCGGCGTTGCATAGGTTGCGCTCTGTGCTGCACGGGTGATGTCCTGTTCAATGATCCTGCCATCCGGACCGGTCCCGCTGATACCTTCAAAACTGATCCCGGCCTTTTGAGCCCTTATCCTGGCACGGGGCGATATCTTGATTTTCTCTCCGGATAATCTCTCCGCCACGGGCGCCTGAATGGTATTCTTAGCTTCAGGTATTGCAGCGATTGCAGGGGATTCCTTAGAAATAGCGGCAGTTTCAGCTTCGTCTGGCTCACTTACCTGGTCACCCCGATTTCCAATGAAAGCTACAGTTTTGAGAACCGGAACTTCATCTCCTTCCAGGTATAACCTCTTCAGCAGGACTCCCGTAAACTCCGATTCACATTCAAAGGCTGCCTTGTCAGTTTCGTAACTGTACAAAACGTCGCCTTTCTTGATTTCATCCCCCTCTTTTTTAAACCAGGTGCTGATGATGCAGCTTTCAACTGACTGTCCCTGGCGGGGCATTATAACCGGATTTGCCATGTGGTAAATTGTTGACTATTATTCTAACTTATTATTACATGTTGCAGTAATAAGAAAAATTGTTTTTCAAAAATACTTATTATTATTGATAAATTCATTAGTTTTGATAGAAAATT
>Ga0172379_10010563_pt1 | contig 11146 bp, 7 predicted proteins | sample GrowelOW334metaG_FD_119756 | JGI IMG/M metagenome (GOLD analysis project Ga0172379, IMG submission 119756) | Groundwater microbial communities from an aquifer near a municipal landfill in Southern Ontario, Canada - Groundwater well OW334 metaG | ecosystem: Environmental > Aquatic > Deep... | reverse complement strand
TGTTGCCTGCGAGGGCGATCATCGTTCCGTCGAGGGTCAGGGCCTCAAAGACGAGAAGGTCGCCCTCGGAAGCAGCAGCGCCAAGGCCGGGGGCGTTGAAGACGACGGTGCCAGGGTCAATCTGGACACTGGTCAGGTTCATGTAGCGGGCGTTGAGGTCGGCGAAGCCCACCGGCATGGTCGAGGCCCGGCTGGCCGTGCCGTCGTTCTCGAAGTAGATCGGGGTGCCAGAGACGAGGTCACCCTTCAGGCCCTGGACGATCGAGATGTGGGTGAGCCGGGTGCTGACGCCAGCGACCGTGATCGAAACCGCGGCGGCAGTGCGATCGATGGTAACGATGGGCAGCCAGTCGCCCGTGGTGCCGTCGCGCGGGTCGAAGACACCGTCGTCAGCGCCGTTGTGGCAGTAGGCCCAGCAGGTCGTGTCAGCATCCTCCGGCAGGTAGCCGGGGCCGCTGACGCCGACGAAGGTGTACTTCGTGGTCGTGGGGGTGACGATGACGGGAGCGATGAACGCACCCTCAGCGACGATGTTGCCCAGGAAGAACTGCTTGTGGGGATAGGTCCCGTCGCCCGTCGTCTCCGAAGGATCGCCATTCTCATCCGACCAATCGATGAGTCGGTACTGGCCGGCCGCACCGCTGCCCACGATGGTCATGCGCTGGCCAGGGTAGAACTTGTGGCCGGGATCGAAGATCGAGCCCGCGCCGGGCAGCAGGTCGCTGCGGTTGTAGGGGTGCGGGATGGAGCGGCTTCCAGCAGCGATCGGCGCAGTGACCGCGTAGGTGAAGAGAGCTGGAGGCGGCGCCGACGGCTCGGTCGCGGCACCGGGGGCCAGTTCCAGCACGCGCGGCGACACCTGGGTCGCACGGTGCGAGACGCCATCGATGATCGCGATGTCGCCGGTCTGGGCGAGCACGGTGTCGAAGGGGATGCCGAGGACGTCGGTGACGTAGCGGCTGCGATTCGTGTAACGCGAGGGGAACACGACCATCGAATCGCCGAGCACCAGATCCTTGGTGGCCAGCGTGTAGCGGTTCTGGAACTCGGGCGTGGCGACCATCGCCACCGAGGACAGCCCGCCCTGGTCGAAGACCACCTGGCAGCTCTCGTCGAGCGCGTAGATGTCGGCGAGGAAGTCGGGCGCGGCGTACTCGCCCTCGAGGGTGAGGTAGATGCGCGGGGTCGAGTAGATCAGCTCGCTCTTGGCCGCCTGCTGCTCGGAGACGATCTTGAACTTCTGGGTCGATGGGGTGTAGCTGAACTGCACCTGGCGGGTGACGACGCCGGTGGTGTTCACCCAGATGTCGCTCATGCCGCCGAGACGCACCTGGGTCGGCACGCCGCCGACATCCACGGTGATGCGGTCGCGGATCATCTTCTCGTCCGCGCTGCTGGTGATGTAGATGTCCAGGATGCCAGGGAACTGCTCGTAGAGCGGAGCCCGGATGCTCTGCCGGCTGACCAGGTTCCGCAGCCCGAGGTTGCGGTACATCGAGTTCACGACGTCGAAGTTGGATTCGTCCGGCGCGGTGACCGCGAAATCCTCGACGTTTTCGCAGCGGATGATGCCGGCGGGCGGGTTGTTCATGCCCACGATCGAGCCAGCGGTGGCCGCGTACTTGTTGCCGATGCCGACCGAGACCACCGTCACGTCGAAGACGTAGGTGCCGTCGCCGCGCTTGTTCTTCAGCAGCTCGAGCGAGCTGATGCTGATGGGTGAGGCCAGGACGTAGATGACGCCATCGGTCGAGTAGAACTCGAGGTAGTTGATCTGGTAGTCGATGGCGGTCTCGAAGTAGAGCCGCACCTGGCCAGTGGCCTGGCTGCCGGACTGCCGGAACTTGCCCCAGTTGGCGGCCAGGCTGTCCATCGCCTCGCGGCTCATGAACTGCCAGTTTGAAACTGACTGATTAATCTTGATTGTATCAATCTCGTGCCGCAAAGGCTGCAGGATCGCCGCGAAGGCCTTGATGACGAGGTCGTTGATAGCGGACCCACGAGAGAAGTCCCGATTCGGGAACGCCCTCTTGCAGAAGTCCTCACAAAATGCCCTGACGGGCAACTCGATTTTGGCCATGGTACGAGAGAGAATACGGTGTGAGGGGGCTAACGGAAGAGCTACTCTTTCGACGAAGACTAAATGGTTTTATTTTATCCATTAGACTCTAGCCTGATCCCATGAAACGCCAGTCGGATGCGGAGTGTGAGCGAACCGGAAAACGAACCTGCACCAAGTGCGGAGAGACAAAACCGTTGGGCGACTTCTATAAACGACCAGCTACTGCTCGGCCGACCGGAAAGTATCTCCAGTGCAAAGCCTGTTTACGCGCGTATGCCAGGGCCTGGGCCACAGCTCACCCCGAAAGGCGACACAAGAAACAGCGACAGTATTACAAAAAGAACGCTGCCAAGTTCCGCGCTCACGCTAGAGAGTGGCAAAGAAATAATCCCGATCGTAGAAAGGATTCGTATCTCAAACGCCGGTTCGGGATCACGTTGGTTCAGTTTGAGCTGATGCTGGCGGATCAAGACGGAGCCTGCGCAGGCTGTCGGCGTCCGTTTTCGGAGAACCTGCGCGCCGCAGTAGACCATTGTCACGACACTGGAGTTGTCCGGGGCCTCTTATGCGCCTTGTGCAATCACGCCGTGGGCCTGGTGCACGATGATCCTGAAACACTGCAACGCTTGGCCTCCTACCTGAAAACTCCGCGATAGTCTCGTGCCCATTATAGCCAAAGGGCCTTGTCTATAATGGGCGGGCCATCCGTTATAGACAACGGCCGTTCCCTTTACGGCTGCGCGGCCTGCTGGGCGGCGAGCTTGGCCTCGTCGATGACCTGGCGCATCATCGAGTAGGTCATGGCGTAATACTGCTCGGTGGTGAAGTGCTGGCCGGGGACGAGGTTCCCGGTGGCCGGGTCGCGCAGCAGGTAGGTCTTGCCCGGCTTGTAGGTTTCCTTCACTGCCGGCAGCATCTCTTCCTTGATCACGGCCTCGTCGCTGTCCCGGAAGGTGACCCGCTTCATGAAGAAGGTCATGGTCGGCACGCCATCCCACGGGTTGTCGAACCCGCCGCCGTACGAGCGATCGTAGGTGGTGTAGGCCTCGGTCGAAGCGACGGCGTTGAGGAGATCGGGGGAGACGGTCATGGTGCCTCAGACGTAGAAGTTGGGGGCCTTCTGCTTGGTCCCGACGTTGGTCGACTGATAGTGCAGGTCGACCTGGAAAATGAAGGGGTTATTCGGGGCGCCGCCCGTGATCGTGGGGATGGTCGTCATGGTCAGGTTGATCAGGATCAGACCATCGACTTCGAGAGCCGCGGTGTCGAGCAGGTTTCCCGTGCCGCCGTTGTTCGACAGCTGCAGCTCGTCAATCCGGTGGATGTACCGAGGCGTGGTCGTGATGTCGACCGTGGCGTAGGTCAACGTCTGAGCCTTCTCAGCTGGAAAGGACGCCTGGTTGTGACCTTTGGCTGCTGTTGCCGTGATGGTGAAGACGATGTTGCCAGAGATCGCCGTCCCGTTGTGGGACCAGTGAACGTGGACGAAGATGTCCGTTCCGGGCACCCAATCGTGCGGGATGTGGAACGGGATGTCGATCTGGTCTGCTGCAGCGAATGAGAACATCCCGACGGTGCCGCCTCGGAAGGCGCTCTTTGTCGGTCCAGAACCACCGATGTCGGGGATGACCTGGCCTGTGATGTCTCGCCACCCCGCGGTCGGCGCTGCAGGATCGACCATGACGCCGATGCCGGCGGTCTTGGGGAGGGTGACGCTGCCTGTGTTGACGCTCATGCGACCACCACCCAATCTGTGCCGTTGGCGGTAAGAACCGTCCACTGGTTTGCGGTCAGGACGATGGTCGTCCCACCGTCGATCGTGTCAGCGCCGGCGCGGTTCACCGTCACGCTGCCCGTGCTCCGGTTCTTGATGATGATCGTGCGGCCGTTGGTCGCCGCCGGCAGGGTGTAGGTCTGGGTCGTGGTCCCCGTGAAGACCATCACATGGTCAGTCGCCGTGCCGACAGTCGTTCCAGCTGCCGTGACGATGGGCGTGACGTTCTTCACCCGCTGGCTGCTGGTGATGAAGCCGGCGTTCAAGGTCAAGAACTGGGCTGCGACGGTCGAGGCGAAGACGCCGTAGAACATCGCCTTCAACCGGCCGTCGGCCTCGCTGGCGCGCTGGGCGTTGTCAATGAAGAGCTTGTCCGAGCCGGTCTCGTAGAAGCCTGCGCCCTTGCCGAGCGCGACGCCACGAGCCATGGTCGTGGCGGAGTTGAAGGCCTGGGTTCCGATAGCTGTGTTGTCATTTCCGTTATTCTGCCCCAGGGCGTTCGAGCCGTACGCCGTGTTGTTACTGCCCGACGTGTTGTTATTCATCGTCGCGCCACCGATGGCGGTATTCCCTCCGCCAGTCGTGTTGGCAAACAACACGCTATTTCCGATGGCAACGTTTCCGTTGGCCGTGTTCGCGTAGAGACAGTTGATGCCGACGGCGACGTTGTAGCTTCCGCCCTGGACGCTCGTCAGGGCGTTGGCTCCGACGGCGGTGTTCGAAGTGCCGGTGGTGATCCCATACATCGCAGCCAGGCCGACAGCGACGTTATAGCTCGCCGTGCTGGCGTTGTTCATCGCGCCGGCGCCGAAGCCTTCATTGGCTGTTCCGGGGCGCGGGCAGGAGATGAATCCCGTGACCGCGAGGGTCGTGCCACTCCAGGTCAGGTTGGCGCTGCCACCGATGATGTTGGCGGCCGTCCCAAACGCGATCTGGGTGTTGGCGATGGTCCCACCGATCGCAGCGATCGTGGCGCCACTGATGCGGACGAAGAGGCCCGCGGTGGTCGTCCAGATGTCGCCGTCGGTAGGGGCTGTCGGCGCCACACCGGGCACGATGCGCAGGCCCGAGCGCGCGGTGGTCGAGGCTGAGGTGATGACCAGACCCGCGAAGCTGTTGGTAGCAGCTGCGTCGGACTGGAACACGCCGTAGCGGTTGGTGATGGTCGTGGTGCCCGACCCCGTCATCGTGACGGTGTCGATGTAGAGGCCGTAGTAGTTCGTGACCGTGGTGGTCGTGCCGCCGGTCGCGGTCGAGAAGGCTCCCGGAGCGACCCAGATGCCGTAGATCGTGGTGATCGTCGCACCACCGGAGGCCGGCGTCATGACGATCGACGGGGTGACCTCGAGCCCGACCAGGGTGGCCAGTGCAGCTCCGCTCGTGGCCGCATTGCTCAGCGTCGCGACAGCCTGCATGCCGACCATGGTGGCCAGGCCGAGGCGGTTCGTTGCCGTCGAGGTGTCGCTCACGCGGCCGATGAGGCCGGTGTAGATCGCTCCGGTCCCGGTTCCACCCGTCGGGGCCGCGACAAGACCCATGGCAGAGCCCGTCATGGTAGCAGCCGCTGCGGAGCTGCAGATCGATTCGAAGTTGTTAATCTCGACGCTCGTGCCAGAAGTCAGCGTTCCGACGTTGGAGAAGGTGACAACACCGTTGAACGGATTAGCAGTGAACGTGGCTGAGGTCGTCATCGCCGTCGTGGACGAAGAGAAGATGACGACCCGGTTGGATGCCGCGCCTGTGACGGGGTAATACTGGAAGGAGGTCGTGTTGTGGCGCGCGAACAGGTTGGTCGTGCTGGTCCAGATGTCGCCATCGACAGGGGACGACGGAGCCGTACCCGACGGGATGCGCAGGCCAGCGTTCGCCGTTGTCGAGGCGGCCGTGAGGACCAGGCCAGCGAAGCTGTTCACTGCGGACGAATCAGCCTGGAAGATGCCGTACTTGTTGGTGATCGCCAGGGTGCCGGAGCCAGTCGCCGTGATGGCGCCGATGTAGACGCCGTAGTAGGCCGCGACCGTGGTGGTCGTGCCAGCCGTCGCCACGCTCCAGGTGGTCGGGTGGACGTAGAGGCCGTAGGCCGCCGCCAGGGTGTTCGAGCCGCTGGCCTGGGTCATCACGAGGCTGGGCTGGATCTCGAGCCCGCACAGGGCAGCAGCCACGGCACCGGTGGTCAACGCTGAGTTCATCGTCGCCTTGGCCCGGAGGCCATAGACGCTGGCTGCCCCCATGACGAGGCCGTTGCCCGAGGCCTCGATGTTGCCGCCGAGGTAGTCCAGCGCGGCGACCGTTCCACCCGCCGGGTTCGCGACCAGGGAGATGTTCAGGCCTGCGTGCGTGATGCCCGCCGTGGTGGTGGCGCCGGTGATCGTGACGGTGTCCGAGTAGCCGTACACCGGACCAGTCGTGAAGACGCCGGCGTAGGTGATCGAGCTGTTCCACTGCGTGGTCGCGGTGGTCGCCGTGCTGGTGCCAGAAGTCTGGGTGCCGAGCAGAGCGCTTGCGACCGAGTTGATCGTGAACCCGCTGTAGCTGCTCAGATAGCCCGTGGTCGCGGAACCGAAGGTGATCTGCTGGGCACCAATCGGGTTCACCCCGGTCGACGTCAGCATGGTGCGCGTCGCGCTGTTCATGCGGACGTTGAAGGTTCCGGCGCCACCTGCAGCGATCCACACGTCGCCATCAGTCGGAGCAGTCGGCGCAACACCCTGCAGGATCCGAAGGCCGGCCTGGGTCGTGGTGGAAGCCGCAGTGACGACCACACCACCACAGGTCAGGAGCGTCCCATCCCAGGTCAGCGAGGCAGAGCCCGAGATGGTGTTGGTGCCACTGCCGACAGCGACCTGGTTGACGGCGATGCTGCCACCGATGGTGCCGCCTACCGACTGCCAAGCGAAGGCCGACCCGTCATAGTAGAGGTAGCCGGCGGCAAGGGCCGGGACGGCCTTCGAGTGGATTCCGGTCACCGTGGCAGCGATCGACGTGGCACCGGACCCCGAAGCGTCGCCGCTCAGGGTGATGGTCTGGTTCCCCGTGATGTACGTCGAGGTGTCCCAGGTGAACCCACCCGAGCCGTCGTTGCGCAGCAGGCCAGCCACATCGGACGGGTATGGGTGCGTAGCCCAGGCAGTCAGCCCGCTGACGTCGCCGCTGGCGATCGTGCCCCAGGTGGGCGCGGCTGCGACCCCCGCGGTGCTGATGGTCGTCAGGAACTTCCGGGTGTTCGAGGTGTCGCCGGCGAGGCGCGTGGAAGCGCCCGACGCACCGCCGTAGGCGAGATCCCCGAGGGTCGTCATCGGGTTGGCCATCATCCACTGGGTCACAGTGTTGGCGCGGAGGAAGAGACCGACAGCGGTCACCCACACATCACCATTGTTGGGGGCTGAGGGGGGCGTTCCGGGGGTAATGCGGAGGCTGCTGACTGACGCGGTGGACGCAGCGAGGTTCAGGAAGGTGGACGGCGAAGCCGCGATGCCAACGCCCAGGATACCGGCGAAATAATTCTGCGCGAGATCGTCGTCAGAATAGACGCCGTACCGGTTGGTAATCGCCAGCGTTCCGCTACCAGACTGCACCGGTTTGGTGAGCTTGATACCGTAATAGTTCGTGACAGTGAAGGTCTGTGCCGGAACAGTGGTGAACGTCGGAGCCGAAAAGGTCGTGAAGAGCGCGGCCTCTGCGACGGAGTTCGCTCCGGTCTGCGTTCCCCAGGTGAGCCGTGCAGAGAAGGCCGCGACGGTCCCAGCGTTGTGCATGCCAGAAGACGTACCGACGTCACCCAGGACGCCGATGAACTTGGTGTTGGCCGCCCCACTCTGACCGTTGCTGCTGCCCAACACGCCAACAAACGTGTTTGACGCTGCGGTAGAAACGTTGTTCTGCGCCACGCTATTGACGCCGTACATGCTTCCACCCGTGCTGGGGGAGTCATGCCGTGCAAGGATGTTAATCCCGTAGGATGTTCCGCTAGTGGTGTTGAGATTCTGAACGTTGAGAGTGAATCCCGATGCGCCCGACAGTCCGCTGTTCGACACGAACAGACGGCCGTCGGTTGCGTCGAACGTCAGGTTGTCGCTACCAGACACCACATTCGCACCACTTCCAAACGCAACCCGAGTCGCCGCGATCGATCCGCCGATCGTTCCGAACGGACCCACCGTCACATTGTTGATCTGAGCATACAACCCTGCGGACGTCATCCACACGTCGCCGTTCACCGGAGCGGTCGGGGCGACACCGGGGATGATGCGGAGGCTGCTGGCAGCCGCGGTGGACGCGCACAGGAGAAGCAGGGTGCTGGTCGACGGAGGCGTGGTGTAGCCGAACACCGACGAGCCGTAGAACGCGTTGAAGACTCCCGCGGACGTCTGGAAGATGCCGTAGGCCTGTGATCCGGCGCCTGGGGTCACCGTGCCGATGCTCAGACCGATGGCGGTGTTGTTGGCCCCGGTCGACGTGACGCCGTCGATGATCATGCCGCGGGCCGTGCCGCCGGCGACGTTGCCGACGTTGATGCCGAAGACAGTGCCGGTGCTGTTGCTGGCCGTGACGGAGCTGACCGTGAATCCTGTCAGCGAAGCAGCGCCAGACATGGCGACCGTGACGCCCGTCGCCACCGGGAGGTAGGTGAGGGAAGCTGAGCCCTGGACAGTTCCAGCGCCGGAGCCATAGGGGATCTGATTAGCCGCGATCGATCCGCCGATGGCTGATGCCCAGGCGAGCGCACCGGAGCCGTCATTGTGCAGGTAGCCCGCGGCATCAGCTGGGTAAGCCTTGGTGGCCCAGGCCGTGAGCCCGCTGACGTCCGCCGCCGCGACGACCGCCCAGGCCGGCGCTGCCGAGGCCAAGCCGGTGCCGGTCTGCGACAGGAACTTCCGCGTGGTGGTGCTGTTGCCGGGCAGGATGTTGATCGCGCCCGAGACGCCGCCGTAGAGCGTGTCGCCGACGTTGGAGGCGACGAGACCCGTGACGCCCAGCGACCCGGCCGGCAGCGACACGGCACCCGCCGTGACAGTGAGGCCGTTGCCGGCAGTGAGCACGCCCGCGACGCTGACCCCGCCCACGTTGATGGACAGCTCGTCGACCCCGTTGACGACGCACCCGATCTTCGTGCCGATGGCACCGTAGAAGCCTGTGCGAGACGCCGCGGTGTGGGCGGCCGGGTCCGCGCTTCCCTCAGCCAACGGGAAGGCGATGGCCAGATTGGCATTCGAACCGAGGGTGTCGGTTCGAAGGCCGGCCATCGCCAGACAGGATTGCAGGCTCATGGTGGACTAGGATACCGGGGACGCACCCCTGGTCCACCCTGGGGCGAGGCTCAGCCCGCGGCAGGGGCCGCCGGGGGAGTGGGCGTCGCCGTGTTCGCCGGCGGATCGACGGGCGGATCGACGCCGGGCTCGTCTTCGTTCAGCGCCAGGAGGTCGTCGACCTGGGTGTTGTCGGTGATGATCTCGAGGGTCGAGAGCAGGTCGTAGACGCCCTTGGTGCCGGTCAGGCTGCCCTGGGCGCGCAGCGCATCGACGCCCTTCTTGGCCGTGGCGTAGATGTTGTCGCCGAGCTTGATCGTGAGGGTCTTCTGCAGCCACTCCTCGAAGTTCGGGATGGACTCGAGCTTGCGGATGTTCGGCACCCGCTTCTCGAGCAGCCGGAGCAGGGCGTACGCGTTGCCCAGGTCGAGGGCCTCGGTGAACACCTTCGGCGCATTGCACGCGTTGAAAATGATCAGCGCACCGTTGAAGGTGATGGTGAGGGTTCGGACGTTCGCCTTGTTGGGCTTGGACATATCGGAATCTCCTGGTGCAGGCTACGCCGGGATGACGATGCGCTGCAGGCGGTAAGACCAGCCGGAGCTGGCCGGTGTGATCACGAGCAGGATGTTGGTCCCACTGCGTTGGACGTCAATCGTGAAGTCGAACGTGCCGTTGCCCGGCACCAGGACGGTTCCGGTCTTGATGTAGTCGACCTCGCTGGCCGTTGCTTCTGCCCGGACCATGGTGCCATAGCGGACACCGGCCTTCACCATGCTGATGAGCCAGATGACGCCGCCGGAGACCGAGCCGTCGACGGTGTCGACGGTCGCCGGCGTCACGGCCAGCGGCCCGCCGACCAGCGTCGCCGACGCCAGGAAGTCAGTCGCCGGGTGGATGGCCGCCGAGCCCAACCCGAGGTTGCTGCGCGCGGCCGCGGGGTCCACCTCGGACAGGTTGTTGGCCGCCAGCAGCGCCGTCGCCAGGATGCCAGCCTTGATCTGCGCGCCGGTGAGCCTCAGCGACGCGGCGCCAGCCGTCTCGATCTCGAACATGTCGGTGTCGTTGAGGGCCGATGCCGCCGTCAGCTGCGAGATGTATTTATCAGCCATGGTATTGCCTCAGATCGGTGGGGTAGGCCAGGCGGTTGTCGTCGACGCCGCCGTAGATGCGGCGGTGGCGGCTGACGGCCTGGGCTTGGTCATAGGCCAGCTCGCCCTGCCCTTGGCCGCCCTCGTCTTCCTTGCCCTGCTGCCCGGTGAAGAGGTTCCAGACCTCGAAGGTGACGGCTGGCGCTGAGATGATACCGGCGGCCACAGCGGCGAAGAGCCCGTTCCAGATCTGAGCGGCGTAGGCGCGCGAGGTGTTCTGCAGGTCGATGGTGAAGGTCTCAAGCGGCGCCAGGTTCACGCCGATCTGCTGGACCGTCTCGTTGAGCAGGTTGGTGATCGTCACCGTGTTGGGTAGGTCGGCGATGTCGTGCACGGCCGGAGTCGGGATCGGCGGCGGGATGTCGGTGTGGTCGCCCGGCCCGTGGCCTCCCACGTTGTCGGTGCTCTGGTGGCCAGTGAAGGCCTCGGGGACATCGAAGGTGACAGCAGCGGAGACCCAACCCTTGGTGACCGCGACGTTCAGCGCGTTCCACAGCTGGCTGCGGTAGGCGATCGGCAAGGTCGAGAGCACCCAGGTGGTTGCCACGCCTGGCTGCAGCATCCGGTTCAGGACGCCGAGCGGCTCCGTCATCAGATTCGTGGCCACGACAGAGGCCGGGATCGTGGTGGGGTCCTGCGTTGGCACGGCGATACTCTACCGGCCTTTCACGGCCCGAGAAGCCCTACAACAACGCCCGCCAGGTGTCCGGCGGGCGCTGGGCGCGATTCACTCGAGCGGGGTCTCGACGCTATGGACGCGGCCCATTACACCAGAGGGACTTCACGCAGCCCATTGAGCCCGTAGTAGAACCCGGTGATCACGAGCGGTTCGAGCTCGCCGGGCTTCGGGACGTACCCGGGCGTGCGAATGACCTGCGCGTGGACGATCACGTTGTTCAGAATGGCCGTCACC
>Ga0172379_10010562_pt1 | contig 11147 bp, 16 predicted proteins | sample GrowelOW334metaG_FD_119756 | JGI IMG/M metagenome (GOLD analysis project Ga0172379, IMG submission 119756) | Groundwater microbial communities from an aquifer near a municipal landfill in Southern Ontario, Canada - Groundwater well OW334 metaG | ecosystem: Environmental > Aquatic > Deep... | reverse complement strand
TATTGATGATGTAGCTCGTCATTTTGAAAATCTTGATCCTCAAAAATGTTCAAATCTTAAAACGATTCTCTATGTAGGACAAAATACCGAAAGTCTTTTGGAAGAAATCAATAAATAATTTTTTCTATTTTACCCCAGCAGTAAGCATAGGTTCTGTATCTGCTTCTATAATTTTAAATCTTAAAACCCCAATAGTTTGACCTTGTTGGGTTTTTACATTTACCCTCCATTTTCCTAGGGCTAAGTTGTAACGCATAGAATAAGTACGGAAACCACCATCTCGCCCGCCTATGACGGGTAGATTTATTATTCTTTCAGTCACCCAGTTCTTTTCATTTTCATCATAATGTTGCCATTCGTGAATGATTGTGAGGTTTAGTTTTTTTGGAGAGAAAATAGCGCTAAAAGCATAAACGGGCTCTCCAGAAACTTGTTTAAATCCTGGATATAAATTGAAGTATCCTTTCCAGCCATAATCTTCAAAAGTAATATCGTAGTTCCCTTCTGTATTTTTTTGGATTGAGTGATACATCCCCGCATCTTTTAAAGACAAAGGAATCGGAGGAATTAAATTGGTAAAATATAGAAAATTAATTAAAATAAAAATCCCCAAAATTAAAGAAATTATCAATCTTTTACTCTCTTTAAATTTATCTTTGATAAAGTGAAATAAGATTTTAAGAAATAGGACAATAAAAATTAAACTAAGAAATCCTGAAAGTAGAAATACCCAGGTGCCAATCTTGTGTAAAATTACAGGTACTAAAAAAATGGCAAATGAGTAAATCGAAAGAAAAAATAAGCTTATTTGAAAACTAAGCCTGATGTAATGTCGTTTTAAAGATTCATTGGCGATAAAAGCACCAACAAGGAGAACAATAAAAGGCCAAGTGACAAAGATATCGGCACTACGAAAATAGAAAACTAAATAAGTCGAGAGAATTCCCCCAAAGAAAAACTGTAAAATATTCACATACCAGAAATGCGCTTTTTGAGGATTTTTTTCACCACCAACTTCGTTTTCGTGCAGATGAATTAAAGTAATAAAAATTCCAACAATAAGAAGGTGACCTAAAACCCATAAATTCTCCCAAAGGGTATCCAAGCGCTTGAGCGTGAGAGCATCAAAAACGAAACCCCCAACAAGGGATATAGATGAAATGGGCCGTTCAAACCTGCCATAAAAATTACGAATGGGGTCTATGAAAAACATTTTTTAAGTATAACATCCTGAATTAAGAAACATAACTTTTTGCGGGGTTTCGTAGGCTGTCGAGCCGAGAACTTCCCTCGGCCCGCCTTTGGGCGGAGCCTCGCCTTTGGCGGGGCGTGCAGGATTTTTTAAGCTTCAAAAAATCTGTACCGAAGAAAAGTTTATGTTTCTTAATTCAGATCTAATTACGAAACTCTTTCTTGGCATAACTTTTTATAAAGCAATCTATCTGGCGAAGCTTCGCCAGCGAACTGCTCGGCGCGTCCGCCTGCGCAAGGCTTTCTAAAAAGTACGCCTGCAACAAGTTTCGTAATTTTAACCAAAGATATTTGCTCTCCATGAAATTTTACGTTTGATATCATAAATTTCTGTATAAATATTTTTTTGTGAAGTTAGTTTATCAAAAAAGATTTTACTAGCGATGTAACTATAAGTCATCCCATTTCCTGAAAAAGCAAAAGCTTGGAAAATATTACTATCTTTTAATTCCCCTAGAAAAGCAATTCCATCGACTGGCTCTAATATAACTCCGGACCAATGGCGCATCTCTTCAAGGCCTGAATATTCAAACGTCTTTCTGAATATTTCTTTTACATAATTTCTCATTGTCTCGAAATTTAATTCCCTGTTCATCTGAATCACATTTAAGTGATCTGCACCGCCGATAATCATTCTATCAAAACCATTTTTCGGGTCAATTCTAAAATAATGATATGGTTTTAAACTGTCCTCATAGGTGGCCTCAACAATAGAATTTACCGGAATATTATATTCTAGAACATAGGTGCGATATGTATTTATTTTATGTATTAGATGAGATGGCTTCCCAAAAGGGTTATGGGTGGCTGAAAAAACTTTTCGGGCTTTTATGGTTCCGACATCTTTTACTACAACCTCCACAAAATCCTTTTTATCATTTAAGCTCAAAACTTCTGTGTCTTCAGCTATTATCGCGCCATGTTCGTTCGCTATTTTAGCCAAAGCAGTTAGATATTTCATCACGTGAAATTTTGCCTGGTTGGGCATTTCAATATAACCAAACTTGGAGAAGTTTAAATTATTATCTTTTTTATATTCGCATTTTACGTTCAACTTTTTGAAGGTTTCTGCCATTTTTATAAGCTTTTTCTCTTCTTTTTTACTGTTGGCATAAACATAATCACTGCAACGTTTAAATTCGCATTCAATCATTTCAGATTTTATTATATTCTCTATATTATTTATGGCCTCTAGATGTGAGGCGAAAATGAGACGAGCTTTTTCTTCCCCGAATAATTTTATTAATCTAACTGGATCTGTGTCTATCACTTGCGTCAAAAAACCTGTAGTGCAGTAGGTTATCCATTCTCCCAATTTTCTTTTTTCTAGTAAAACTACTTGTCTTCCATCTTTGGCCAGTAAATATGCGCAAGTTATTCCAGTAATACCTCCGCCCACGATTAAAGTCTCTATCTCATCAGGCAAAACATCTCGCGGATATTTTACGCGTTCTATTCCTTCAAGCCATATATTATAATCATTATTTTCCATAAATTAATTATAACACCAACAGAAACACTTTACATATAATTTGATAAATGCTATACATTGATCATGAATGAAGAAGTAATACAAAAGAGTTTTTCTTCCACAACTATGTTTGTTTGTTGTTGTTCAGCTTTTAATTTAAAAGGCTGATTTTTGAACTGTAAATATAATCTCTAAAAACTACAATCCAAACACCAGCCTTTTAAAAAGACTGGTGTTTCTTTTTAAGAAATATAATTTGTAAATTGATAAATAAATAAAGGGAGGACTAAGAGTATGAGATTACCAAAGGATATAAGTGCAATTTTTGAGAGGGATCCAGCAGCTCGGACGGTTTTAGAAGTATTGCTATGTTACCCAGGATTACATGCGATACTTGGGCATCGCGTTGCACACTGGCTTTGGATGAAAAACTGGAAGCTAAGCGCAAGAATTCTGTCCCAGTTAGTTAGATTTTTTACTGGGATAGAAATTCATCCTGCGGCAAAGATAGGCGTTGGGCTTGTAATTGACCACGGAATGGGTGTGGTCATAGGAGAAACCGCCGAGATAGGAGATAATTGTCTTCTTTATCAAGGAGCGACCCTTGGTGGAACTGGGAAGGAAAAGGGTAAAAGGCATCCTACTCTTGGCAATAATGTTGAAGTTGGAGCCGGAGCAAAAATCCTTGGTAATATCAAAATTGGCTCTAACGTAAAAATAGGAGCTAATGCTGTTGTTCTAAAGAACGTTCTTGATGATTCAACGACAGTTGGCGTGCTGGATAGAATTGTCGGAAAAAATAGAAAGGAGGTGTAGCACAATCAAATCAAGAGGCTGTTAGCGGATTTTTTCGCCAACAGCCTCTTTTTTATTTTAATTAAAACTAATACAGCTTTCCGCCAACAACTGCATTATTCTTGTCTGGTACCAATAAAACAACTTTGCCTTCTTCGTCAGGCACACCGAGAGTTAACACTTCTGATTCAAAAGGACCAATTTTTCTAATAGGAAAATTTAAAATACCCAAGACAAGCTTCCCTATCAATTCTTCTTTATCATAAAAAATAGCTATTTGAGAAAATGAATTCTTGATTCCAACATCAGGACCAAAATCTATTTTCAACTTATATCCAGGTTTTCTGGCTTCTGGGTAATCATTTACCTCAATAATTTTCCCAACCCGAATGTCTAATTTTTCAAAATCTTCTATGGTTGCCATTATTCTAAAATTTTAAGAGCTTCCTTGAAAGCTATGTCATTATTGGTAAATACGGGATAGTTATATTTTTCAGCTTCTGCTTTAAAATATGGCTGGTCGCCCAAGAAAAAAGCGGCGGATTGTAATTCTAGTTCTGTATTTTCCCAAATTGGTTTATCTTTATTTTTTTCTACAACTTCTTCAAGCGTTGCTCCAGCTATCACCATGCAAGGAATATTCAAATCTTTGTGTACTAAATGTGGTAAAAAACTAACCCCTTCAAAAATAACTGGTTTTTCTTCATCTTTATAACTATTTATTTTGTTCAACATCCCCTCCCATAATTTTTCAGATTGAGAAACAATATTTTTCCATTGTTGACTATAAGATGTTTTTATATAATAGGTTCTTTTATTTTTATTTTTCCAAAAATTTGTAGCGTCAGTATATTTTGGGTCTGGTCGAAGTTCATGACGAATATCGTCTGCAGAAACATAAATTCCTCCAGTTGCTTCTGCTAGGCGTTTTGCCAAGGTTGTTTTACCAATAGTTGGAATGCCGGTTATAATTAATCTTTTCCCCTTATGAGGTACTGTATTTTTTGGTTCCATAAATTTTTTTATTTAATTTCAGGATCTTTTCTAAATTTTACCCCAAGATAATAAGGCCAAACTATTAAAGCTAGAACGCCTTTCCAAAAAGAAAGCCGAAGGAAACCTATAGAAAAAAGCCACCCTATCATCCACAAAGTCCCCAAAAAATCCTGATTGTTTATTATTGTTTTAGTCATAATGAAATTATAACATTTATGATGATAATCACCAGCTAACCACATTACTATTATGTGTTGTAAGCTATAATTTTACTCCTTCTTTGATAAGCAAGGCGCGTTTTGTTTTAATACCACCACTACCGGAATATCCACCAAGGGTTCCATCACTTCGGACTACTCTATGGCAAGGAATAATAACAAGTATAGGATTCTTCCCAACAGCATTCCCTACTGCTCTTACGGCTCTGGGTCTGCCTATCTTTTTTGCTAGTTCTTTATACGTAATAGTACTTCCCTTTTTTATTTTTGTTAAAGCTACCCAAACCTTTTTCTGAAAAGGTGTACCTTTTAATTTTACTATATTAATTTTTTCCATAATAATTTATTTAGTCTCAGTCATCATACCAAATAATATAGATTTTTGTTAAGATTTATGTTATAAATTATGTGTTTTAAAGATATTGGGAGACCCGCCTTGACTCGCATCAAGGCGAGGCAGGTCGTCTAATACTCTATGTAATGAATTATTTTCTTTATATATTAAAAAGTACAGTTTCCTTGAAAAGTTATGTAGGTATAACAAACAATTTAAATCGTAGGTTAGCAGAACATAATTCTGGAAAGAGTTTTTACACAAAACGTCATTGTCCTTGGACAATGATATATAATGAAAAATATGATAGTCTAAAAGAAGCCAGAAAGCGTGAAAAGTATTTAAAATCAGCTTCTGGAAGAAAATTTCTTAAAAAACTGTTTAATTAGATCAAAACGTAAACATTGGGAGATCGTCTAACGGTAGGACAGAGGCCTTTGAAGCCTTTAATCTAGGTTCGATTCCTAGTCTCCCAGCCCTTCGTCGCCTTAAGGCTCCTCAGGGCCTTCGGCCCGAATATTAGTGACGAAGGTCCCGAACGAATGTGAGGGAAAGTATTTTTATAGCCTTCGTCTTTCATATATTTTTTCTTTGTTATTTTATTAATTGTTTTATCTATTTTAAATAACTATCAAAATAAATAGCATGACAAGTATAGCCACCTGGGTTTTTCTGTAGATAATCTTGATGGTATTCTTCTGCTTGATAAAAATCAGAGAGTGGTTCCAGTGTTGTAACCACAGGGTCTTTCCAACGTTTTGATTTATTTACGATATCTATGAAATTTTCTGCTTTCTTTTTTTCTTCCTCATTGCCGTAAAATATTGCTGAACGATACGAAGTTCCTCGATCATTCCCTTGCTGATTTATAGTCGTAGGATTGTGTATTTGAAAGAAAAAATCTAGCATTTTTTTATAAGAAGTTTTTTCGGTATCATATTCTATCTCTACCGCCTCGGCATGCCCCTCATGATTTTCATATGTTGCATTTTTAACTTTTCCTCCTGTATAGCCCACCTGCGTTTTCACCACGCCTGCTTGTTTTCTTATCAAGTCTTGAAGACCCCAGAAACATCCTCCCGCCAATACTATTTTTTTAATCATATTTTTAAAATAATTTATTAAACTATTTTCCGGGTATAAATTTCATTGAAATAGAGTTCACGCAGTATCTTTTGTTTTTAGGAGTTAAATGCTCACCAATAAACAAATGCCCCAAATGTGCTCCGCAGTTTGTGCAAGTTATCTCTGTGCGTACTCCCATCGGCATCCAAAGTCTTATGCACTGCTCCAGGTATCTCATCATCAAAAGAAGGCCAGCCACAATTGGATTCAAATTTATCCTTGGAATTATAAAGTGGATTCCCGCATTGTCGACAAACATAAACGCCGGTTGCTTTATTGTTAACATACTCACCTGTAAACGGTACTTCTGTGCCTTTGTTTATTATTACTCTTTTTTCTTCCTCAGTTAGTTCTTTCATATTTAAATTCTATCACAAGTTCAAACTTCTACAGTTTACGGCACTAGGGCGACTGAGGCGCTTCAATTTGCTATACTAAAATCACTCAAAGAACCCTTACTATGATAAAATAAATATATGAAGAACTCGATTTTTAAAATTATGGGCTGGGCAACAGTAGCACTAATTATTCCATTGTTGGGAAATCAATTTGTTGAAGGCTGGAATTGGAATTGGAACGAATTCGTCTTCGCTTGGGTATTTTGGGTAGTCATGGCAACTACTATTCTTTTTGTGACAAGACGAGTTGCTAAATATCAAGTAGTCATCGGCACAGTTGTCTTTCTCGCCTTTGTTGCTATTTGGGTGGTGCTCGCTACGGGTTAGAAATGATATAATCTTTTCATAAACTATGGAATATATAACATTAGATTTTTTAGGATTATTTATTTTTATATCTGGTTTTGTTATTGGTCTTGGGGCCGTCACTGTAATAGATATTCATGGCTTCTTGGGGAGAAAATCTTCTTATTGGACGGAAGCGACTACAAGAACCCACAAAGTGACAAAGCCTTTAATTTGGACAGGCGTCACTTTGGCAATTATTGGTGGCATTATACTTTATCGTGATTCTATGTTTGCCGGCATACCGATGATTCATGCTTTTATGGCTTTGGGGTTAATAATCAACGGCTATTTTCTTTCTTTTAAAGTCAGTCCATTTTTACTGCAACGCGAAAAAGACGGACGCTCAAAAGAACTTTTACCTTCTTCGTGGCAAAATAAAATCATAATCAGTTTTATCATATCCGACATTTTATGGTGGGGAGCTCTTATTTTACTAGTAGTATATATAGTAGGCAGATAGATTATGCACCCAGACCAGACATTAAAGCCATTTTTAAAAAATTAAAAATCATAGTATAATTAGATATTATGCACTTCGTGGTAATAATGATATGAATAAATATAAATTATTTTTGTTAGTAATTTTTATTATAGTTTTCATTTGGTCGGGAATTAATCCCCCATCTTTGTCTTATTGGGCGCTGGAGAATATCCCAGTAGTATTGGCGATAGTGGCACTTTTTATTTTAGAACGCTATAAAAAACTCTCAAATATTTCTTATACTTTCTTGCTTGTGTATATTGTGCTGCCCTTAATAACCTCCCATTATGGAGTGACACAGGTGCCTTTCGGATATGAAATAGGGCGACTGTTCGGATCATCAATAAATATGTATGACAAACTGGTTCATTTTTCTTTTGGCTTTTTAGTGTTTTACCCAATGCAAGAGATTGTATCGCATTTCAATAAAAATTATGAAAAAGAAAACGGATGGAATTATTATATTACCCTCTCCACCATGTTTGCGCTTTCAGGGCTTTATGAGATTTTTGAATTGATCGCTGCTCTGACAGTCAATCCTGTCCTGGCGGCTTCATTTTATGGCTCAACAGACCTTTTTGACGGGCAAAAAGACATGATAATGACAGTAATAGGGGCTTCAATAATGGCCATTATTTTATTCTTAATTAGAAAATACAAAAACAACCAATAATAAATTTTACTCTTTATTTATTATCTCCACTAAAGCAAGTTCTAACGGTAATTCGGTGACAAATGCATTGTCCATATCTTGATAAGCTTCCAAAAGGATAGCCAATGTTCCTGAGCGGAGCATTCCCTCTTTGTCTTTTTTAATTAATTCTTTCAAAAATTCTAAATCCGGCTCTCCTAAATTCCCTGTCATCTCCTTTTCTAATTTAGGTGCATAGCGTAAAATTATTGCCATACGTAATTTTTGAATTATAAGTTTGAAATATAATTTCATATCTAAATTCATTTCTGAAGCAATTCGTACAGTAGATATTCCTTTCTCTAAATTTTTCTCTGCAATCGCAGAAATAAAATCATTCACCAGAGTTGTTTTCGGCGCGCCAGTTATTTTTTCTACATCTTCTCTTTTTACCAGCCTCGCCGAGCTCGCCTCGCGTCGAAGCGGGTCTAGGCGGGTTTTTTTATCTCTACCTATAAAGTTGAGAATTTTCTGTAATTCTCCTAATGCATCTCTAAATGATCCATCAGCTAAAATAGCTAAAAGTTCTGCACCCCCAGTGTCTAATTCAAATCCTTCGGACTTTGCGACGTCGAGCAACATTTTCCTACATACTGCTTCAGAAGCTTTTTTAAAGGTAAAAACCTGACAACGAGAAATAATTGTTTCAGGAACCTTGTGAAGTTCGGTCGTAGCTAAAATAAAAATAACATGTTTGGGTGGTTCTTCTAAAGTTTTCAATAATGCACCCCAAGCATCCTTGGAAAGCATGTGTACCTCGTCTATGATGTAAATTTTATATTTTGAATCAAAAGGTAATACCCGCACACCATCACGTAATTCCTTCATATCCTCTATCCCCCTATTAGAAGCTGCATCTATTTCATAAAGATCATTTACAGATACTCCAATACTGGTCGCAAAAATCCTAGCCACAGAAGTCTTACCAGTACCACGTGAACCGACAAAAAGATACGCATGAGAAACTTTATCTGTTTCTATAGAGCTTTCTAGTACTTTCACAATATGGTCTTGACCTAAAACTTCATCAAAAGTTTTAGGTCTATATTTACGATACAAAGCTAAATCATGCATGAATTCAGTATACCCTGTACTAATTTTTTTTCAAAATAATTTAGTTAACTAATCGTCATCATCGTCATCATCCCTTGAATTAGATGTAGTCGGATTTGGATTTGATGTGGGCGGAGTAGTTGGATTGTTTGGACTAGTAGTAACTGTTTGATTTAGATTGCCAATAAAGAAATTAGCTAGAAGTGCATTGGCAGAAGACGAGTGTGTGCCATTACCACCTCTAGTACTATACGCCACTGTTGCATCTGTGCCACATGTCTGCAAGATCGTACTAGCGCCAGCCGGATGCTGATTTAAATAAGTAGTAACATCGTAAATTTTACCCGAAACGAGAAGCCAACAACTTTGTCTTGAGTTATGTTTGGCGAGTTCAGCCATAGTGAGAGCAAGTGTCGGATTGGGTGTCGGAGCAGGAGTGACAGGTACAGGAGTTGGTGTAACTACAGGAGTAGTTGGTTTGTTTGTAGTAGGATTTGTATTTGTTGAAGTATTTGGATTCGTTCCAGTTTTTAAAGTTTGATTTAAATTACCTATAAAATAATTCGCGAGCAAGGTCTCTGCATTATTGGAATGTGGGCTACCGTTTGGCCTGCCCTTGGTATCGTATGCTACAGTAGCATCTTTACCACAAGTCGGTAAAATCGTGCTGGCATTACCTGGGTGCTGATTTAAATAAGTGGTAACATTATAAATTTTGCCAGAAATTAGGAGCCAACAGCTTTGGCTAGAATTATGCTTCACAAGTTCGGTCATAGATAATACTAAGGGAGAAGTATTGGGGCTAACTCCAGTGATATTATCAGGTTGATTAGTTCCATTAACATCTGGTTCTAGTAATATTTGATTGTCATTACGGGAAATCAAACCAGCCACAAGTACCGCAACGATGATAGCCCAGAAAACAAATAAAGATACAGTGATATATTTTTTCATATTATTTTAATAAAACCTTAAAGACTAAATTCTTCTGAATAAATTTTACTTTTAATAAAACCTAACTTTACAAATTGATCCCTTAAACTTTTCATAAAACCAACCGGTCCGCATAAAAATATTTCAGCATCTTTAATATTCTGACTATTTTGAAAAATAAAATCAGCTGAAATACGTCCACTATCATCAGAAAAATACTGGTGGAATTTAAAATTAGCATTATTTTTTGAAATCTCCATTAATTCATTCACAAAAACAGCTTCGGTACTATTGTTAACAACATGATAAAGATCTACAACATAGTCATTATTACTCATCTTGTTCAAATTGAGCTCTCTAGCCATGCTTAAAAACGGTGTAATGCCTATACCTCCAGCAACCCAAATCTGTCTTTTTGAATTTGCTTTAAGGTAAGAAAAAGCTCCAAAAGGCCCTTCGATATTACAAATAGCTCCAGGTTTTAATAAATAAATCATAGACGTATAATCACCCAATATTTTTATGCTTAAAAGTAACTCTTCATCTTCAGTGGAAGAAGTAATAGAAAAAGGATGTGATTCGGAAAGAACATTCTTGTTTTCAAATCTCAAAAAAACAAATTGTCCAGGTAAAAATTCTAACTTTTTAGACAAAGGAGAGAGTCTCAATTCAGCAATATTGTCATTTACTTTTTTTACTTCTTCTAATTTGTATTTATATTCCTCTTTTTTATAAACTCTAAAAATAGTTCTGTAGAAAAAAGAGTACGCACCTAAAATAAATAATCCCAGCATGTAGTATTTTAAAATAGTATTATTTGAAATATCACTAGGCACAAAAAACATATGCAGTCCGCTCAAAAATAAAACAATACCTAAATACTGATGGGAGATTTTCCAATTTTGATATTTAAATTTCAAATAGAAAGTAATAAATAAAAGTATAATAAAAATAAGCAGGGCTATCTCTCCTAAAAGAACTGGCCAATTTTGAAACGCCAAAATAAAATCAAAAGAAGCTTTCAAAGAAATAAGCAGATATTGAATAATTAGG
>Ga0172379_10010561_pt1 | contig 11147 bp, 14 predicted proteins | sample GrowelOW334metaG_FD_119756 | JGI IMG/M metagenome (GOLD analysis project Ga0172379, IMG submission 119756) | Groundwater microbial communities from an aquifer near a municipal landfill in Southern Ontario, Canada - Groundwater well OW334 metaG | ecosystem: Environmental > Aquatic > Deep... | reverse complement strand
TAAGGGTGAAGTCGTAACAAGGCATCGGTAGCGGAAGCTGTCGATGGATCACCTCCTTTCTAGGGAGAATTTGACAATAATCCAGAGATGTGTCCTAATTTAAAGTTATATCCGTCAAAAGATATAATGGGATGCATTGGTTATTGTCCGGCGGTCGACTCTTGAATTTATTTAAGAGAACGTCAATGCCAATCAGAGCTATATGAATCTGAAGTGTATTTTAGTACAGTGCACGAATAGACTTTGGACTAATCGCAAAAAATTGTGAAACTTTGATATAGTTTAGACATAACACAAGGCAGGGATAAAACCCTGTTTTTGTGTATCTCCCTAGAACGAGTTCGTTTCGCAGTTTGCAAATTTTTAACATATATGCTAAGATAATGCATATAAATAGTCACTAATCAAATCTAAATGTTAATCATATGAGTTCAAAGGATAATATTTTAGCCCAACTAAATAGAGGTGGTAAGGAGATATACACTTTTACAGAGATTCGGAGTATTGTTAATGACCTTAGTCAGGGAACTGTTCGGAAGGTCTTATCGGAATTATCAAAGGAAAATCGGCTTATTCGATTAAAAAGAGCAGTGTATTTGTATGTGCCCGAGGGATATCAGGAAAACTGGACAGCCAGTAATTTTTGGATTGGAGCTAACTTGGTTCAACCTTATGCGGTATCTTTTTGGTCAGCCTTGAATCATTGGGGATTAACGGAGCAATTACCTAAGCGAACATATATTCAAACTAATAAGGGTATTGTAAACTATTCCAATAATATATTAGGAAGCGAATATCAGTTTATTAGACTTAATCCGAAGAGATTTTTTGGCATTACGCAAATCTGGGTAGCCAATCACCAAGTTAATATTACTGACCAAGAAAAGACGCTAGTAGACTGTTTGGCTTTTCCTGCCTATTGTGGTGGAATCAGCGAGGTCATAAAGGGGCTGTATAATTTTTATCAAACTAACCAATCAAAAAATCTAATTGACTATGCCAATAAGATGGGACAACCAGTTCTTAAGAGGCTAGGATATTTACTAGAAATTTTAGAAGTTTCCAATAAGGAAGAACTGGATAAAATAAAGAGTTTTATAACTAATCCAAATCCAGTGGTTTTGGAACCGTTATTGCCAGCTGAAAATTCACAATGGAATTCTAAGTGGAAGTTGAATGTAAATATTGTCAAAGAAGATTTATTAAATTGGAAAACTACATAAAAATAATATGATTACACGAGATGAAATCTATCAAAAAGCAGCCCAAGCAAAAGTCGACCCCAGCATAATCGAAAAGGATTATCACTTGGGTGTGGCTCTGAAGATTATCGCAGAAAATCCAGCAACTAAAGACTGGGTTTTTCGTGGTGGCACTGCTCTCAAAAAATGCTACTTCACCGAATATCGCTTTTCTGAAGATTTGGACTTCACTCTATTCAATCAAAATTTAAAAACCGAAGAAGAAGTTAAGACAGTCTTAGAACAGATTTGCAATATTGCTAACCAGCAATTTGGCACAACGCTGGAATTTTTTAGTGTAAAACAAGAGCGAGAGGATTATGGTGAGGAAGCTTTCAAGGGAACGATGCATTTTCAAAGTGTTAAGGGAAAATCGAAAATAAAAATAGACCTTTCTTTTGTGGACAAACTTTTTACTACTCCAGCAGAGCAAGAAATTTTTCATCCATATTCTGATATTGACATCTTTGGAAAACCAAGAATAGTAACAACCAAAATGGAGGAGATAATTATAGATAAACTGATGGCATCAGCCTCCATTCGAACTTATCCTAGAAGTCGAGATTTATTTGATATTTGGTATATTTCCAAAAACAAGAAGCTAGACTTGAAATTGATCAGAGATTCTTTTTTTGAAAAATGTGATTTTAGAAAAATTGATAAAGATTTGATTTATCAGATGGACAAAAAACATCTAGAGCAATTTAAGAAATATTGGGAGGCTCATCTGGTAACCTTGGTGGGGGATTTGCCAAAATTTGAAGAAGTGGTAGATGGAGTTATCGCTTATCGTGATGAAATATTTAATTAACAAAAATAAACTAAATTCTTGACAAAAAGGATGCCAAGAGATATGATACTCCAGTAATGAAATTGATAGTATTTTGAAAATAATCCTTGTTTTTTGCGATTCTTCCCACGAATCACCTCCTTTCTAGGGAGAACTGATGAAATTCCAGAGTATTACACGCGAAGACGTATTGGGTCAAACCAAGCGTTGTGGAATGTGGATTTCATCCGACGGTCGACCTGCCAAATTTTTTCTAACGAAAAACTTAGGCAGGAACGTCAATGCCAATCAGAGCTATATGAATCTGAAGTGTATTTTAGTACAGTGCACGTTTAGACTTTGGACTAATCGCAAAAAATTGGGATACAAAAAAACAAAAATACTCGATCAGAGTGTTTTTTGCTTTTTTGTTTCCTAGTTTTTAAACCGCAATCCGCAACGTCGGGTTGCTTAATGTTAACAATGAAATAAGGAGGGAAGGTGAAAAAATGAAACAAAAGATTAATGAATTAAGAGAAATTGTTGCTGTTTTTATTGCTATTGGGATCTTTGTTATCTGTCCCTATTTTACTTATTTTTTTTAAAGGAGAAAACGATGGCGAAAAAATATTCAATACAGCCCTGTATGTTTGGCTGGGATTATCTCTTTTGACTGGGGGTAAGATAAAACTTCCCCCAAAAAAACAAAAATAAATTGTCGAAAAGGCAAAACCCCCGGAGGCTAGCGTCTTAGCCTTCCGGGTTTTTTTATCCAAAAAAAAGCGATGTGCTATAATGAAAGTGTTAATTTTTGAAAATAGTACAAGATATGACCATCCAAGAACTCGAAAATTATCTAAAGGAAAAAGACAAGAGGCATGTCATTTTTGATTTTGACCAAACGCTGGCCACTCTGCTTATTGATTGGTCAGCCTGGAGAGAAAAAATGAAAGAATTTTTTTCGTCTTACAGAATTGATTTTGATACTGTGGAAAGTAAATATAATATAATGGACTAGCAAATCCAGACAACCACATTAGATAGATGTGATACAATGAAAGTATGAAAAAATCATACACTCCAAAGCAAAAAGCCTCGATTGCTTTGTCGGCAATTAAGGGCGAATCAGTTTCTAATCTAGCCAGTCTCCACCAAATCCATCCTACTCAAATTGGACAGTGGAAAAAGTTTTTAGAAACTGAAGCAGAAAAAATGTTTTCCGACAAAAGGAAAAAAGAAAATCACAGTAAAGAAAAAACTATTGAAGAATTATACAAAATCATTGGTCAGCGGGAAGTAGAAATCTCGTGGCTGAAAAAAAAATTCAACCTTGAGCTCCCGCGAGAAATTAACTTTGATTGATAGAGATAATTGTGAAATCAATCTAACCCGCCAAGCTGAACTGCTTGATATATCAAGATCACAAATTTACTACCAACCAATTATCAATCAAAAAGAAATCCACATTAAAAATACCATCGATAAAATTTACACCGATTGTCCATTCTATATCAAGCCAAGCTCGGAGGGATTCTTTTCGATCTATGATAAAAATATCTCAAAATCAGAGTATTTGTTCATCGGAGACAGTCCTGTGGATATTGGTGCCGGCAAAGAGGCTGGGGTGGATTTTATAAATATAGCGGAAATTAAATTATGAAAAACTTATTCATTCAATTAAACGAAGAAAAGAAAGGTGAAATTATAATTTTTGTGGAGGCTGTTTTATGGAGCTTGTTTCCTGTTGTTGCTATTTTGTCTTTTAAAACTATTTCACCACTATTGTCCCTCGCTTGGAGTACTTTATTCATGACTTTGTTTTTCGGAGTAATTTTGTTTTTCAAGAAGGGATGGCAGGATTTGCGTAATAGGGAAGTGCTGAAAGATATTCTACTTGCGACACTTATATTGGGAATTATTTATTATCTTTTTTATTTTATTGGCTTGCGCTATACAACCGCTGGAAATGCGAGTCTAATCGCCCAAACAGAAATATTTTTTAGTTTCTTGTTTTTTAATATTTGGCACAAGAAGTATATCTCCCTTGAACATATCGCTGGAGCAATCCTGATGTTATTTGGAGCGGGGATCGTGCTTTATCCTAATGTGAATAATTTTCAAATTGGAGACTTGATGATTTTAACAGCTTCATTTATCGCTCCTCTTGGAAATTTTTTTCAAAGACGAGCGAGGAGAAAAGTTAAGAGCGAAGCTATTTTATTTGTTCGCAGTTTGATAAGTATGCCAGTTATTTTTATTCTTGCTTATTTTGCTAAGGTGAATTTTGCTTCAATTAATTTTGACAAAACTTTTTTACTTTTGATAATTAATGGGATTTTTCTAATTGGACTTTCCAAGCTCCTGTGGGTGGAAGGGATATATCGAATTAATGTTATGAAAGCTAATGCGCTAAATAGCATTGCACCGTTGTCTACACTATTATTTGCATGGATGCTAATCGGAGATATTCCTACAAAATTTCAATTACTATCTTTTGTTCCGATGTTTTTTGGCGTGATTTTGTTGAGTATGAATAAAAAAAGAATAGTGTTTAAATTATAAGGAAAAAATAGTGCTATAATAGATACATCGAACTCGACGCCGGAGGAAGTGGCGGAGGGGGTTGTGGATTTAATAATAATTAAAAAATAATTTATGAATTGGATATCGATTATTTTGATGGTTGGAGGTTTGTGTTTGTTTGAGATAATTAGTAGTATCGACAATGCAATTGTCAACGCGGAAGTTTTGTCAACAATGGGGCAAAGGGCTCGCAAATGGTTTTTGCTTTGGGGGCTTTTGTTTGCGGTTTTTGTGGTGCGGGGGCTTTTGCCGTGGGCAATTGTTTGGGCAGCTACTCCGGGGCTAGGTTTTATGGGATCACTCACTGCCACTTTTAGCAATGATCCAAAGGTAATTGAAGCGATTGAAATGTCGGCGCCGATTCTTTTGTCTGGCGGCGGAGTTTTTTTGATTTTTCTTTTCTTTCATTGGTTGTTTATAGAACCGAAAAATTATGGACTCAAGGGAGAAAGATTTTTTCATTCGCAAGGAATGTGGTTTTATGCGGTTGTGTCAATTTTGCTCACGGTCATAGTTTGGTTTTCTATGAAGATAAATCCAATGATGGCTTTTGGCGCAGTGGTTGGCTCGACAGCCTTTTTCATCACGCACGGCTTCAAACAAAATGCTGAGCAAAGAGAAAAACAATTGATCGGCAACAGTCGCGGTTTGTCGGATATAAGCAAAATTTTGTATTTGGAAGTTATTGACACAACCTTTTCTATCGACGGAGTGCTCGGAGCTTTTGCCTTTACACTATCCGTGCCACTTATCATCCTGGGCAATGGTTTGGGTGCCTTGGTGCTTCGCCAACTCACAGTGGGAAACATCGATCGAATCAAAAAATATGCCTATCTCAAAAACGGCGCAATGTATTCGATTTTGTTCCTTGGTGCAATTATGCTCGCCGACAGTTTCGGCATGCATATTCCAAGTTGGGTTTCGCCCGTGACAACTTTTGGTGTAGTTGGATATTTCTTCTGGAAATCTAAATTAGAAATAAAAAACGCGCAATAATTTTATGATAAATAAACAAATTGAAGAATTGGAAAAGATTCTCAAAAATAATTTTGCGGGTGACGAGCTAGTAGAGAAATTTTTGCGGAGAATTGAAGAGGGAAAAATAACCAGAGATGAAAATCCTCAGTCGCATATCTGTGCGTATTTCGCAGCTTATGATCCGGCTACCAAGCAAGTTTTTATCGGGCATCATAAAAAATCTGGTTTTTGGCTTTTTAATGGGGGTCATATTGATGAGGGAGAGACAATGAAAGAAACTTTAGCTCATGAAATTAATGAAGAATGGGGACTTGACGCTAATGATTTTGCAATCAAACCACCCGCTCTTTTAACAATCACAGAAATTTACAATCCAACTAAGCAACCCTGCAGAGTTCACTATGACCTTTGGAATTTTATCGCTGTGGACAAAAAGACTTTTCATCCCGTAGAAGAAAAATTATTGGGAGAGTTCCACGAAGCCAGCTGGAAAACTTTGACAGAGGCGAGAGAATTGATAAAAGACAAAAATACATCATCAGCCATTGATTTTGTGGAAAAGGAATATTTTTAGAGGCCTCTATAGAAGTCTCTAAAAAAACAAAAAACCATCTCGCGTGGAATGGTTTTTTTGTCTGGAGTTTAGATTCTAATTATTCAGTTGTTGCAGGAAAGGCAGAGCGCAATTCAACTTTGGCATCCTCGACGGTTTTCTTGAAAGTTTCAAGAATTGTTCGTACTTCACTTTTTTTGGCGTCTTTCAATGTCTTTATCTCAGCGTTGAATTCTTCGCGGTTTCTTTCTCTATTTTGAAATGTTTCACGCGCTTGTTTCATCTGTGTGCGATATGATTCGCGAATTGTTTTGGCGTCTTTGCCGGCAGAGCAATCAGATTGAACTTGACTAGTGATTGAAGCAACCGCATTTTTATAGGTAGCTATTTGCGCATCAATTTCTGATTTCCTCTCGTTATTTTGAGTTTGAATTTCAGCGCGAAGTTGTGTGAGAATTGCATCAACGGCATCATTTTTGTTTTTCACTGCAGTTTGCACAATTGCAATGAATTTTGCCACAGCCGCTTTTTGCTCATCAGTTTGAGCTTTGCTTTGCAATTTTTCCCAATTGGCTGTTTTGGTTTGTTCCCATTTAGCTCTACGCTCAGTTCTTTTGGCAGTTCTTTGCGCGACGCGCTCTGCTATGTTAGATTGAGTTTCTGTTCGCTTTTGTGTTAGTTTAGCAATTCTTTCAGTCAATCGATTTTGAATTTGCTCAGCCTGATTTGAAATCATAGCACAAGTTTTTTCACTTCTATTTTCTTGGACTTCTTCTTTTTTGGCGTCTCGAGCTTCTTGTATCTCAGCTTTTTTAGCATCTCGAGCTTCTTGCGAAGGAGCGTTTCCCACGGCCAAAGAAACTGAAGGAAAAACAAATGTGATTGTGAGAAAAGCAACCAAAGAAATTTTTGATAGTTTTTTATAATTCATTGTCGTTGTATAAATTATTAATTTGATCGATGTCTCCTTCATCAGAAAGCGCTAGATCGATATCAGCAAATTCTGAGTCGAGATCATTGTCTGACAAAACTTCATTTATTGTCGTGTTAATTGACGCATCAATTTCTTTGTCGCCAATCACCGCGGTGGTGGTGGCAATGGATTTTTCATCGACAGTTTTAGCTTGAGGGCTAGTTGTGATTTTTTCAGGAGTGTTTTTGGAAGAGTTAAAAATAATAACTCCAACAATTAGAAATACCAGGATTCCCATAGTGGGAATGATTATTTTTGATTTTTGATTCATTTTGATTAAATTATTAATTAAATTTTTAAGAGTTTCAATTCCAGATAATCGACCAGGTTTCTGAATTGATAACTCATAAGTCTGTTTGTATTATAGCATATTTATTACAATTTTCAAAGTAGCATATATATTTTTTGCTTTATATAAAGCCTAAAATACTAGATTAGTAAATAATATTGACAAAAGCTTGAAAATATGCTAGAATTATAGGTTATATAAAATAAGAAACTAATCATTAAGTATAAAATTATGAATATGTCTGGATTTATTATCGCTGTGATTTCTATCGTTCTTGCTTTTGGAATTATCTATAAACTGGAAACGATGGGGAAATAATGTTAAATAGAAATATGTATTTTTTCTAAACTGTCCTTACGGGGCAGTTTTTTTGTTTTATTTGGAATAAGTGTTATTTTATGCTAATATAAAAATAGAGGAAAATCCTCCATATTTTAATTTTTAATTTTAAATTTATGAAAATAAAAGAAATCATGTCTAAGGATGTAATTTCCGTGAAGGAGGATACTCCTATTTCGGAAATTGCACAAATTATGTCAAGGGAAAAAATTCACGCCGTGCCTGTTTTAGACACTAATAACAAAGTTTTAGGAATAATTACTGAAACTGATTTCTTCACTAAGGATTCTTCTAACATGGTGTATATGCCATCAATGATTGATTTCATCAATAGTGGAAAAATGAAATATGGCGAAGAAGAAAAAGAAGCTATGCACGCTGTGCTTCATGCTACTGCCAAAGACATCATGAGCACTAAGTGTGAAAATGTCTCGCCAGAAATGGAAGTGGAGGATTTTGTAAAACTAATCAAAGAAAGAAGTTTCAATTCCTATCCCGTCACAGATGCGGATGGAGTGCTAATCGGCATAATCACTGTGGCTGATGCGATTAAATTGTTATAATCGATGAAAAGCAAAAAAATATCAGTCATTATCCCTTGTTACAATGGCGGAAAATTCATTCGTCAAAACGTTGAAAAGATAAGTGACTATTTGGCAAATAATTTTTTAGATTACGAAATTATCATCGTTAATGATGGTAGTTTTGATAATACCCGAGAAGAAATTTTTCAAGTTGAAAAAAATTTGCCAAAAATTATTTTGATTGACAATGAGATAAATTCTGGCAAGGGGCATGCAGTTAAGGGTGGAATTTTGAAAAGTCGTTACGAAACAGTTATGTTTTTGGACGCCGACTTGGCCATTCCTATTGAAAGTTTGGAAAATTTTATCGAAGCATTAGATGATGGTTTTGATATTGCTATCGCTTCGAGATTTGTGCCAGGATTGAAAGTAACCAAGCCAGTACTTTGGCACCGTCAATTTATGGAAAAGATTTTTCGACTTTTACGCATGGTAATTACTAATAATTATTCTATTCAAGATACACAATGTGGTTTCAAGGTTTTTTCTCGAGAAGTAGCTATGAAAATTTTTCCTTTGATGACTATAGATCGTTTTGCTTTTGACGCGGAGGTTATTTTTGTCGCTGTTAAGAGTGGATATTGGATAAAAGAATTACCGATAATTTTGCAAAACCCAACAGAAAGCAGTATTCGAATATATCGCGATTCGCTCAATATGCTTCTGGATCTAATTCGCATCAGAATAAACTATTTTTCGGGGAAATATACTGGCAAAATTTCGATTGACAAAGACTAGGATATAAATTATAATATAGACAAAAGAAGAAGGGAATTAGATAGCTTGGTCGATCTTTCTTTCGTTCCTGGATTCTTGGAAATAATTCCGATTAAATATCGGATAAATAATACTTAATTTTCAGTACACACATATGGCAGAACAAGCAACCGACAAAGATTTCGTAGAATATGTCGTTAAACAAATTGTAAATCACCCGGAAGATGTAAAAGTTGACCGAAAAATTGATGAAATGGGAGTACTCATAACTTTGGATGTAAATGCCGAAGATATGGGAATGATCATTGGACGAGAAGGCGCTACAGCTAAAGCTCTTCGAACGCTCCTTCGAGTTATCGGAGCGCGAAACAATGCTCGCGTTAATTTGAAAATCAATGAGCCAGAAGGAAGCGAAAGAAGAATGGATGCAGGATCAACTGGAAGAAAAACTATTGATGAAGTAGTTGGTGATATCAAAATATAAAGACTTCTTATAAAAAAAGATCTCGCATCAGCGGGGTCTTTTTTGTTTAGTTTTAATATGGTATTATATAATTACGAACTACGAAATTAATACCTGCCTGCCGGTAGGCAGGCTAAATACGAAAGTACGAAAAGGGAGTTTAATTGTTTCGTATTTCGCTTATTTCGTATTTCGTAAAATTATGAAATTCGATATCATTACAATCTTTCCGCAAATTTTCAACTCATATTTTGGCGAGTCAATTTTAGCGCGAGCGCAGAAAAATAAAATAATTAAGATTAAAATTCATAATCTTCGTGATTATACTACTGATAAACATCAAACTGTGGACGACACTCCGTACGGCGGTGGCGCTGGAATGGTGATGAAAGTAGAACCAATTTACAAATGCTTAAAATCGATAAAAAAATCAAAAAAAACTCGAACAATATTGTTCTCTGCTAAAGGGAAAAAATATACCCAGGGCGATGCTAAGCGTTTGTCAAAATATGATAATTTGATTTTTATTTGCGGGCGCTATGAGGGTGTGGATGAGCGAGTGGCTCAGAATTTGGTGGATGAAGAAATTTCTATTGGTGATTATGTTTTGACTGGCGGAGAAATTCCGGCGATGATAGTAGTCGACAGTATTTCTAGATTACTTTCGGGAGTTTTAGGAAACAGTGAGAGCGCAAAGGAAGAATCGCATAGTAGTGAAGGTTATTTAGAATATCCGCAATATACTAAACCAGAAGTTTTTTTCGCTTCAAAAAAGAAATGGAAAGTGCCAACAGTTTTATTGTCAGGTAATCATAAAAAAATAGCAGAATGGAGAAAAGAAAAATCGACCTGCCTCATCGGCAGGCAGGAAACCAAATAGATTCAAAATTATTGTCAACAGTTCTAATCTTGATTGTTTTTGGCTTGGTTATGATTGCTTCCGCTGGAATTTCCTATTCACGCTCTCGCTTTGGCGATTCATATTATTTTTTCAAGCATCAGCTAATCTATGGAGTTATGCCAGGGCTCATAGCTTTGTACGTTATGCAAAAAATAAATTATAAATTTTGGAAAAAAATATCCTTGCCGTTTTTTGTGGTAAGTATAATTTGTTTGATTTTAGTTTTTGTTCCAAGCTTTGGTTCAAAAATATACGGTGCTAGTCGCTGGCTTCGACTAGGATCTTTTTCTTTTCAGCCTTCGGAAATGTTGAAATTGTCGATTATCATTTATCTCTCAGCATGGCTCGAAAGTCGATCGGACAAGGTGAAAGATTTCTATGAGGGACTGGTGCCATTTCTAATTGTACTTGGTGCTGTGAGCTTTCTGCTTATCAAACAACCGGACGTTGGAACGCTAGGAGTAATAATACTAATTTCAATTTCAATCTTTTTTGTTTCAGGTGCTAAAATTTCGCATATGTTTTTTATGGGAATATCTGGAATTGCGGCTCTCGGGATAATTATAAAAATGGAATCATACCGAATGGACAGATTTTTAGTTTTTCTTCATCCCGAATTAGATCCGCGCGGAGTCGGCTATCAAATTAATCAGGCGCTTTTGGCAATTGGAACAGGCGGGATTTTTGGTGTAGGATTAGGACATAGCTTGCAAAAATTCAATTATCTGCCTGAGCCAGTAGGAGATTCTATTTTTGC
>Ga0172379_10010560_pt1 | contig 11147 bp, 13 predicted proteins | sample GrowelOW334metaG_FD_119756 | JGI IMG/M metagenome (GOLD analysis project Ga0172379, IMG submission 119756) | Groundwater microbial communities from an aquifer near a municipal landfill in Southern Ontario, Canada - Groundwater well OW334 metaG | ecosystem: Environmental > Aquatic > Deep... | reverse complement strand
CGGCATTCCTATTCATGAAGCCAAGGGGCATATGGTCGTCGACATCGGCGGCGGTACCACCGATGTGGCCGTGATCTCTTTGGGCGGTATCGTCTCTTCGACCTCGGTCAAATGGGCCGGCAACAAAATGGACGCGGCTATTACCGACTACATCAAGAAAACTTTCAACCTAGCCATCGGCGATCATATGGCCGAGATTATCAAGATCGATATTGGTTCGGCCGTGCCGCTCGATCAAGAACTTTCCATGATGGTCAAGGGACGCGATTATATTTCCGGACTGCCACGCTCGACCGAGATCAAAACCAACGAGATTGTCAAAGCCTTATCTGTACCTCTTCGCGAAATGATCAAAGCCATCCGCGATGTCCTCCAGGAAACCCCGCCAGAACTGGCGGCCGACATTATCGATCAGGGCATTATCATGACCGGCGGTTCCTCCATTCTCCGCAATCTTCCCGAACTGGTCTTCCGCCGCACCGGCGTCAAAGCTCAATTGGCCGAGGAACCTTTGCTTTGCGTGGTTAAGGGAACAGGTCTGGCGCTCGAGCATTTGGATGTTTATAAGAAGACGATGATTTCGAAACGGTAGAAATTGTTAATGCGCAAGAAGTATGATAGCTTTTGGATGGATAGTAAACGCAACAAACATAAGGAAACCAGATTATGAGAAAAAAAACGGGCAGCCGGGCGTACGCCAAGGCTGGCGTCAACCTGGATGCGGGGGATGCATTCAGCGCGTTCGCAGGGACGATATGCAGAGGATCTTTTGGAAACTCGACATTTGTCAAAGTCGTCGACGAGTCCCTGGGACATTTCCGGGGACCGCGAGGCTGGCAATATGTCGGCTTTCCGCCAGACACATTCCATGTCGGAGCGCCTGACGGTATCGGGACGGCCACCATACTCATCTCGGCGGCCGAAAACTTCGGTACGTCGGCATCGAGACTGGTAGCCATGACCGAAGGCGATGTCACTCGGTTCGGCGGCTTGCCACTAGTCTTCATCAATCACCTTGATGCCAAGCGACTCGGGCAGCCGGACAGCCAGCTCTTCATCAATTTCCAGACTATGATGGCGGGCCTTGGACGAATAGCCACTCAAGGTAGGTTCGTCCTTATGGGCGGCGAGACGGCCGAGATGAGTCAGTGCGTTTCCGGCGAGATCACTGGACCAGCCGAGGAGAACAGGCCGACCTTCAATTGGTCCGGCGTCATGCTGGGGGTCAACCACCCCTCAATGCTTATCACCGGTCAGGCTGTGAAAATCGGTGACCGCATCATTGCTCTCAGAGACAGCCTCCGTTCAAACGGAGCCAGTTTAATGAGACGCTACTTGCGAGAAAGATACGGCAACTTGTGGTGGATGAATCCGCAAGCGAGTGAGGTTGTCACCGCTATGGCCTCGCCAGCGGCACTCTACGGCAGTTTTCTAACTGCAATAAACGGTTGGTATAACAACTTCAAGCCGATCATTCGAGTTCAAGCAATCGCCCACCTCAGCGGCGGTGCCATCAGAAGCAAGCTTGCCGACGATGTCCTTTTCCAACACGGCCTTTCGGCGGTTCTGGACAACCTCTGGGAACCGCCGCAGTTTATGCTTGACTGCGTATCGCATTTCGAAATGCCCGACCAGGAAGCTTACACTGTCCTCAATGGCGGCCAAGGCCTGCTGGCTATCGTCCGCGAAAGCGACGTTGACGGCTTTTGTGAGAAGGCTACACAATTCGGCATCGAGGCTCGGAATGCCGGATATATCGACAAGCAATTCAGGGTTCCGCGGCTCCAGATCAGATCTGGCTTCAGTGGCAAGCTCTTTACAATGAAGCGGACCAAGGCTTCATAAGGTATCGGCTATTCAATTAGCCCAGACACAAACACATAATGGCGCCCATCCGGGCGCCTTTTTGTTTACCCCTTTCTTGTGTATCATTAGTCTATGAAGAAGATTACTAAAAAAGGAGACGAAATCAAATCGAATCTACTTTCCCATCATGCTTTTTATGTAATTGGCGGCATCGAAATTAATTCCTGGCTTATTGCGAACCTGGAAAGCGAATCAAACATTCAGGCTCACGGCAATCCTGATTTATTTCAAAGACATTACGCCAGTTTCGCCATTGATGATGCTCGCGAATTGAAGGAACTTCATAATGTTCGGCCGATAAGCGAAACGGCCAAGAAGATATTTATTTTGAATATTGACAGCTTCACGAATGAAGCCCAGAACGCCCTTCTAAAACTTCTGGAGGAACCTGCCGAGTACGCTCATTTCTTTCTCATAATTCCGTCTAAACATTTACTTCTACCAACCGTAATTTCGCGCCTGGCCTTATTGGAAACCGGCCAAGCTAAAGGAGGTTCAAACTTACTAGAGGCTAAAGAATTTATCAAACTTTCACCAGCCAAGAGGATTGAAATGATCAAAGGTCTGACCGAAGACCTGACAAAAGAGAAGAAAACAAAGCAAGAGATTATCGAATTCTTAAATAATCTTCAAGAAGTTATTTACAAGGAAAAGAGAGCTAAGGAGGGGCGAGTCACACTTGAGGCCATTGAAGTAGCCAGAAAATATGCGGGGGATAGAGCACCGTCGCTGAAGATGTTGTTGGAATATGTGGCGGTGAATATTTAGTATGACCAATCCAATAAAAAAGCGCAGGTAGGTTTCCTCCCTCCTGCGCATAGCGGACTCCGAACGGACTCTGGCTGGTCTTTCTACCGCCAGACCATTACCGGTGACCACCACATAATATAACAGCCATCAGTTTTATTGGTTAAGACCCCTGTCTCAAACTTTTTCGGTGGGGTTGATAGCCCCGACTAAGGTCCTTTTTCGTCTGTCACCAGACTATTAGGAACCATCCCGCTTTTCAAAAGTTTGTCCCTTTTAAGAGACAGAGCCTTAGGATCTTATTCGCTTCAAACATAAGCTTAGACTATAAAATTAAATATGTAAATATCCGAATATTTGGAAAAGTTACAAGGCGTGATATGATACATCTATAGTTTAACTTTAAATTTCATGTCCTACGACCTCAATCCATTTAAAAAGCAATTAAACGGCGCCGAAGAATGGCTGAAGAAAGAATTCAGTCAGATTCGGACCGGTCAAGCTTCTCCGCAAGTTCTCGACGGTGTCAAAGTCGAAGTTTACGGCGCGCCTCAGAGTTTGAAAGAACTAGCCAGCGTCATGATCGAGGGCGCTCGGACTATCCGCGTCAGCCCTTGGGATAAAGGCCAAACCAAAGAGATCGAGAAAGCTATTACCGTGGCCAATCTGGGACTTTCCGTCGTCGCTGATGACCAAGGCTTGAGGATCAATTTCCCGGAACTAACATCCGATCGCCGCAAAGAGATTGCCAAAATGGCCAAAGACAAACTTGAGGAAGCCAAGAAGCAGATTCGCGGCCATCGCGATGTCGTTATCAAAGATCTCCAAGAGAAAGAGAAAAGCGGCGGCTATGGCAAGGATGAGATTTTCCGCCTTAAGAATGATGTTCAAAAAGTGGTTGATGATGCTAACAAGAAATTAGAAGAAGCGTACGGGAAGAAGGAGAAGGAGGTGTTAAGCTAGAGGGAAGGGACTAGTAGTTAGGGTCTAGGCCTGTTTTACCGGGCATTTACATAATTCCAACCGTTTACTGTCTTCATATCCAAATTACTAATACTTTGTCCCTAACTACTAGTCCCTAATCCCTAGCCCCTTCCCATGCTAACCACCCTGATCTTCCTCATCGTTCTAGCTGTTCTCATCTTCGTCCACGAGCTGGGCCATTTTCTGATCGCCAAGTGGAACGGTATCAGAGTCGACGAATTCAAGATCGGCTTCGGACCCAAACTTTTGGCTTGGGGCAAAGGGGAGACCAAATACGGCCTTAACCTCATACCTTTTGGCGGCTTCGTCAAGATTCACGGGGAAAATCCCGATGACGATTCTATTTCCGGTCCAGACAAAAAAAGAAGCTTCGTCCATAAAAAAGGCTGGCAGAAGATACTGGTCTTGGCGGCCGGAGTGAGTTTCAATTTTATTTTCGCCTGGCTAATATATGTGATCGTTTTCTCGAGCGGAGTAACAGCCTCGACCACTCTTTTTGATAAATATCAGACGTCTTTCAAAAACACTCGGATAATAGTTAGCGGGATTAGCGCCAAGTCTCCGGCCGAAACTGCCGGCCTCAAGGTTGGAGACATTCTGACCGGCCTCAATCAACAAGAGACCATCTCTGTAACCGATATCCAAAATTCCGCCCAGACTTCAGAAGGCAGAACCCTGACTTTAAAATATTTGCGAGAAGATAAAAGCGGTTCTGTTGAGATTACGCCCGTTCAAGGAATTATCGAAGGACGCTACGCCCTCGGCATTTCCATGGATAACGTTGGAGACCTTCGGCTGCCTTTCTTTTCCGCCATATACGAAGGCGGCCGCTATACCTTGATCATGATCCGAGAAACAACAGTCGGCCTTCTCCATTTCTTCGGCCAGATTTTCCAAGGCCAAGCCAATTTCGCAGAAGTCTCCGGGCCGATCGGCATCGCCGGCATAGTCGGCAGTGCAGCCCAGATGGGATTCACCTATCTCCTTATGATCACGGCCCTTATTTCCATCAACTTGGGTGTCATCAACTTCATACCTTTTCCAGCTCTCGACGGTGGCCGGATTCTTTTCGTCCTGATTGAAGGAATAATCCGCCGGCCAATTGCGCCAAAATACGCCAATACCGTGAACGCCACCGGCTTCGTTCTTCTTATGATTCTTATGGTTATCGTTACTTACAAAGATATTGTTAAACTGATCTGGTAATTCAACCAAGCTCAAGAAATTATGCTAAAGTTGTCTTCATTATGGCAGCAAAAAAAGAGAAAGTGATCGTAACAGGCGGTGCCGGCTTTATCGGCTCGAATCTTGTAAAAGAGCTGGTTAAAAAAGGCTTCGAGGTACACATTATCGACAACCTTTCAAATGGTAAAAAAGAAAACATCCATCCCCAAGCCAAACTGCACAACTTGGATATAACAGACTTCAAAGAGCTGAGACCGGTCTTCAAAGGGGTAAGTTATGTTTTTCATTTGGCCGCCTTACCTCGAGTATCTTTTTCTATCGAACATCCTCTTGAGACCAACGCCGCTAATGTCACCGGCACGTTAAATATTCTCCGAGCCGCTTCGGAAGCAAAAGTTAAGAGACTTATCTACTCAGCTTCAAGCTCGGCTTATGGCGATCAGAAAATCATGCCGCTTCGAGAGGATTTCTTAGCCAATCCCAAGAGCCCATATGGACTTCAGAAATATATCGGCGAACTCTACTGTTCGCTCTGGTCCACGGTCTACGGTTTGCCAACCGTTTGCTTGCGTTACTTCAATGTTTACGGTCCCGGCCAGAGCAGCGAGGGTGCTTATGCTTTGGTTATTGCCAAATTTCTCAAGCAAAAAAGTGAAGGTAAGGCCTTAACAATAACCGGCAGTGGCAAGCAAACGCGGGATTTTACCCATGTCAGCGATGTTGTTCGAGCTAATATCTTAGCCATGGAAAGTTCCAAGGTTGGCAAGGGCGAAGTTATCAATATTGGGGCCGGCCATAATGTTTCTGTAAAGAACATTGCCAAAATGATCGGCGGCCAGGTCGAGCATATCCCGGCCCGCTTCGAGCCCAAAAATACCTTGGCTGATAATAGCAAAGCTAGAAGGTTGCTTGGCTGGAAACCGGAAGTAGCGATCGAAGATGGGATTGAGGAACTAAAAAGAAAATCTTAATTACTTTTCTTTTTCTTCATGCTCCTCTTGTCGAGCTTTAAGGTTTAGGTAACCTACAAAAATCGCAAAAAATAAAGCGACAATATAGACAATAACTACAACGGTATTAATTGATTCAATCTGATTCATAATGTATATCATGTTATTTCTTTGATAATGTTAAACTGATCCAATACATTACAAGGGTTGAAATTACTCCAAACCCAGCAGTCAAAGAATTTGCTGTCTTATTAACAACAGGTTCGATCAAAGCCGATGCCAGGAGGACCTGAGCCACATCTAGGCAAATATTGGAAATTGTTACAGTTTTTCTCAATTGAGATTGAAAGCGCATGTGTTCGGCAGGTCATGAGACCTATTATACTACTTCCATAAAAAAGCAACAGCTGACAGCCTTTCCTCTTTGATGTATCATTGGGGAATGAAACAAACTCAACTTTTCACCCAGACCCGTCGCGAAGCGCCACGCGATGAAGTCTCCAAGAACGCCCAGCTCCTTATCCGCGCCGGCTTCATTCACAAAGAAATGGCGGGGGTTTACGCCTTTTTGCCGCTCGGTTTGAGGGTTATTGAGAAGATAAAGAATATTGTCCGGGAAGAAATGAACGGGGTCGGCGGCCAGGAAATTATTATGACGGCTTTGCAGAGAAAGGAAGTCTGGGAACAAACAAACCGCTGGTCAGACGAAAAAGTCGATGTCTGGTTCAAATCTGAGCTCAAAAACGGGGTGGAAGTCGGCTTCGGCTGGTCCCATGAAGAACCGATTACCGAGATGATGAAGCAGTACATTTCGAGCTATCGCGATCTGCCTATCTATGTCTATCAATTCCAAACCAAACTTCGTAATGAACTGCGCGCCAAGTCTGGCATCATGCGAGGCCGAGAATTTTTGATGAAGGATATGTACTCGTATACTTTGGACGAAGAGGCTCATAAGAAATTCTACGATTCAGCTGTTCAAGCTTATCACCGAATCTTCTACCGCGTAGGCCTGGGAGCTCGAACTTTTTTCACTTTCGCTTCCGGCGGATCTTTTACCCAATTCAGTCACGAATTCCAAACCGTAAGTGAAGCCGGGGAAGATATTATTTATTTGCACCGACAAAAGAAAGTTGCCATCAATAAAGAGGTTTTAACTCCGGAGGTTATGAATCAACTCGGGGTCAAGAAAGAAGAACTAGAAGAAGTAAAATCTATCGAAGTTGGAAACATTTTTAGTTTTGGAGATATGAAATCAAAAGAGATCGGTCTCTACATGAAGGACCATAAGGGCCAGCAGAAGCCGGTTATTCTTGGTTCGTACGGCATTGGAATATCGCGTCTCATGGGTACAATAGTAGAAAGCTTCGCGGACGACAAAGGCCTTGTCTGGCCAGGGTCCGTTGCTCCTTTTGCGGTACATTTAATCGCGCTCTTGGAAGAAAGCGGGTCTGTTAAGAAAGCCGCGGATGTGCTTTATGAAAAATTAACTTCAAAAGGTGTTGAGGTCCTCTATGACGATCGCGACGAGCGCGCGGGAGAGAAGTTTTCTGATTCGGACCTTATCGGTATTCCTACAAGATATGTTCTTAGTAAAAAAACTTTGGATGAAGATTCTATTGAGGTCAAGGATAGGCAGACGGGGAAGGTGGAGATGAGGAAGTTGGGGAGTTTGTAGGACTGTTTTCTTAGTTCGACTTTATCTTCTTCAATTTGGTGTACTTTGGTAAGACTGGTTATTTCTTATAATAAATAATGCGCGCCACTCGAAGTAGCGCGCTCAGTTTGCTCATACTATTCTCGTTGACCGGATCAAATCTAGTTTGCCGGTCTGTAAACCAACTCCCCTTCTTTTCCAAGGCGAAAACCCGTGTTTTTCCCTCACCAACAACTGGCTGGTGACTTTCCGGCCAATAAAGCCGGCCACATTCCGGGCAAGGGACCGTCCGGAAGTGGTAAGTCCGTACTTCCTGTGGCAACGGTTCTCACATATCGACGGTAACTGTTTCGCCACAGCCCGGCTCAATGCAAGGGAAGGAAACCGACTTTGACTTTGTTCTTTTTCCCGCTCTTGTCGCTTTTCGTTTTTTCGTCTTCATAAAAATACTGGGTCAGACTGTATGATAGCACTAATGAGTATTCAAATAACTTCTCACTTTCTATTAACTGAAAAGCGCCCCGGAAAACCGTGGGCGCTTCGAAAAGAGCAAATATCCTAGAGAGGATGGGTAATCGCAAGAGTTCCATAGAACCCGGGGTTGTCATGGACAAACGTCCTTCCCGACGAATTCGGGATTTGGCCGATAACGGCCGGAACAAATGTCCACTTACCCTTGTGGATCGGGAGACTGAGAGTCAGCCGATGGTACTCTAGCCCGGACTTGCCCCCGTAGGCTTGGACGCAGTAACCGGTCCGGTAGTCAAGGTTCAACTTTAGGGGGTTCCCGAACAAAGAACAGTGAAGAGGCTGGTCCCGAAAGGCTCCGGCGTAGAGGAACCAACCCTTGTCCCCCAAACCTCCAATCGCATTGTAATGATACGCTTGGAAATATGGTTGGAAAAGAGATCCCTCTTTACGGTCGGCCAGAATAGGAAAATCGACCCTGACTGACTTGCTCCAAGCATCGTCTTTGATTGTTTGAAGCGGAACCAATGCGAGAAAACAAGTAGAGACCTCAAAAATAACCGGAAACCTCTTTGGCCCAATTGGCTTAAAGGTATAGGTTACCGTGAAGTCGTACTCATTTCCTCCATCGGCGTTGAACCGGTTCAACCTATCCATTTTTTGCCCGATTGACAGGTCGAGTGTCAGGCGGCCAATACGGTCTTCCCGGGCACCGATCACATCCCACCAGTACATGGGTCCATCGTAAAAGATACCCCCGAAAATTGTCCCATAGTATCGGGACATAAACAGAGCGGAGCCGGTAAAGCTCCACTTGTTGGTCTCCGTCTTATACGGAGTAGGGAGGTCGTGATCCTCCCCGAGGCACTGTAGGCCGACAGTCGCCAGCAGTAGCATTATCCTCAATGTTTTCATTTTCCCCCTTTGACAGGCTTATTTCAACTTCCTTGGTCTCCTCCAATGACCCGCGACAGCGGATCAGAGACCAAAATCTGGCATAGGTCTACCAAATTTATTGGCAATTGTCAAGGGTTTACAAAACCCGCACAATTTCTGAGGGTTTGTATGTATTTATGACTTGCCATAGATAGGGTCGTCAAGATTACTGTTTGAGCGTCCTGTTGTTATATTCAGAAAGGTTTCAGATACGACTTTTTGGGCATTACCAATCTCGAGTAATACCGGTGACGACATATTCAGTCACTACATTTTTACCAATAGTGAAGGCAAGCCGAATGCGGTTATTTGGACCCAGATCAGGTTACTCAGCGCCAAGCGTCTTATTAGAAAGTCCGGTAGTAAACTTAGTAGTGAACACACGCATGCTTTGAAACTTAAGATAACCGAATTTTTGGGTCCGAAAACAACGGCGCCTCCGGTTAAGGAGGCGCCTCGGAGCTCCGTTTCCGGAGCCGCAGTGTGATAGAAGTATTGCATACATTAACATCAATAGCAAACTTAGTAGCGAAGTGTTAAAGTAATCTTGAAAATAAAAGTGGGATGCGCAGTTAAGTTACTGGATTTATATTATTTTATGATTTATTGTATCAATTTTATTTTAGAATTCATCATAAATATCGCTATTCTTTTAGGATTGGGTTTACTAGCATATTTATTTTTTAGGCTCAGATCCATTGATTCCGATATAGAAAATAAATATAAATTATTTGAAAAGGATAGAAAAGAAAAAATCGATACAGGAAAGCGTGAAGGTGTTGTTGAGGATGTTGTAAATGGACAGATAGAAAAATTGCAGAAGGACCTAGATATTTCAATTGCGCCTCTTAAAAGAGAAAGGGAAAGAATCATTTCAAAGATCCCATTTCTAAAATAAAAAAGACTATGGAAAAAATTCTACCTTTTATAAAGTTAAAGTACTACAAGAGGCCCGGTGACATAAAGAATATGGAACCCTCGGGTATTCAGTGCGCCTGGTGTCTCAAGAAAAATATTGTAAATATCGGAGGTGGCTTCAAAGACGAGAAAGGGAATATGCATCAGATCTGCGAAGATTGCGCAGTCTTGCGGTACAAAGAAGATTTTGGTTTCAAGAGCTCAAAGGCGGCCCGTTTCCGAAGGAGAAGAATTTTCGATGTTGGTTATCTATTTAATGAAATGATCCTTGATTTGTATATGGAGGAAAATAGAATTAAGGATTTTCAGTCATGTGATAATGCCGATAATATATTTATAAGAGCTGGCGAACTATTTAATCTCCTCTTTGATAAGAGTGATAAAGTTAAATTTGAGGAGACGGAAGATCAGGCGATTATTGAAGATGAATTTCAAAAGCGCTTGGTTACGGTCAATCTAACCAAATTTTTTAATTCAATAAAATAGCTAAATCGGATACGAGCGGGGTAGTCCTTTTCCCAACATTTTAAAACTGACGAAAATTTTCGTCAGTTTTCCGTTGTTACAAAAAGAGGAGTCGCCGCGAGCCTTTTCTGTATGTTTGAGTTACTTCAATGATGAAAAAATTTCGAAAAATGACTCGTATACAAAAACAACGCCACTTGTAAGGTGGCGCGCTTTGTTCTAGTTTTTCGGCTTAAGGAGCTTTAAGGAGCATCGACATCCTGAGGATGAGCTGCCAACCAATTCTTGGCGATGAAGACACCGCAGGTACATTGCCCTTGATCGGGACTACATCCAGGCAGATGACCGATCCCCACGAATCGAGTGAGCTCACGCCTGTAATATTCGATATGCTCAGGAGGTGCCGATGCTGAAGCATTGACCAAGGCCGTAACTGTTAGATTTCGTTCAGTCCGACTAAGCGGCACATAGACCAGGCGCCCGTACCGGCTTTTGTAGACTTTTTCGAAAGCCTCGCTCACCACGGCCGCCGTGGTTTGCGGCCAATAGAGGCGACCGCATGTCCGACACTCCGCAACGAGCCCTTCCAGAGAACCGATGCTCAGGTGTTCCGCTTTTGCCGGTTCGAATGTTATCCGTGTTCCGCAACCTTGCTCTTTGCAGAGAAAGGATTCAACAACTACCCCAAGATCTTGTTTCATAAAAAGTACTGCTTTTCTTGTTCCATACCAGAATATCTCTAAACGGCCTTCTGTCAAGACATTGAACCATGTCTAGTAATCCCCGGATGTCCAACATCCGCATATTATTGACTAACCACCCCTTTCTGTATTAAGATATTGCTATGCCACCACTTGGAAAACTCACAACCAAAGCCAGGGAAGCTCTGCGGAGAGCCCATGAATTGGCCATCGAAAGGGGACAGAATCATGTCAATCCCGTTCATTTGCTTTGCGCTCTCATTCTCCAGG
>Ga0172379_10010559_pt1 | contig 11148 bp, 11 predicted proteins | sample GrowelOW334metaG_FD_119756 | JGI IMG/M metagenome (GOLD analysis project Ga0172379, IMG submission 119756) | Groundwater microbial communities from an aquifer near a municipal landfill in Southern Ontario, Canada - Groundwater well OW334 metaG | ecosystem: Environmental > Aquatic > Deep... | reverse complement strand
CCAAAATCCAAAAAAATACGTTTACCATTTACCTCAAGCAAATGCTTGCTGCCGGTTACTTCTTTTGCGGCTCCTAAAAATGTTATTTTCATATCATGTAATTTTAACATAAAAGTCACGGCATGTACAGAGCACAGATAGGGCTTATTTGTGCGTATTGCCCTATAATGGCGTGGCTATAAGCCTATATTAATATGAATTTCAAAAAAGGAGACGAAATTTCGCTAAAAATTGTTGACCTGGCGTTTGGTGGTGTTGGAATTGGGAAGTATACAATGCCGGATGGCAGTGGAGAAATTGTGGTTTTTGTGGAGAAAGTTGTGCCGGGTGATGAAGTTTTGGTTTCGCTTACAAGAATAAAAAAACAGTTTCTAGAAGCGAGGTTAATTAAGATTGAAAAAGCTTCACCGGAGAGAATTGCCGGGCGATGCAAACATTTTGGCGTTTGCGGTGGTTGCAGATGGCAGTTTTTGGATTATAAAAATCAATTAAAATGGAAAGAAAAAATAGTGCGCGATTCGCTGGAAAGAATTGGTGAAATTGCAAATCCGCCGGTAGAGAAAATAATTGGGATGAAGTCCCCGTGGTTTTATAGAAATAAAATGGAATATAGTTTTGGTGCGGATGCCAATGGGCTAAAACTTGGCTTTCACCCTGCAAAAAACTTTAGAGATGTTTTTGATTTGAGTGAGTGTTTTTTGGAGTCGGAAGTTTCGGCTCAAATTGCGGTTAAGGTAAAAGAGTGGGCGGTTTCCAGGAAAATCACAGCGTATGATCCGCGAGTAAATGAGGGCATTTTGCGAAATTTAATTGTAAGGGAAGGCAAAAATACCAATGAAATTATGGTGAATCTTTTTACTAACGGAAAAGATTTCGCGCAGCATAATGATTTTAAAAGACTTATAGTTGAGAATTTTCCGGCTGTTACTTCGCTTTATCGCACGTCGGTTACAATAAAACGTGGCAACAGAACCAAGGTTGAAGAATTTCACCTTGAGGGCAATAAAACCATTACAGAAACGCTAAAAGTGGCCATGGAAGGCGGCAAAGATGTAACTCTAAAATTTGATATTTCGCCGAGTGCATTTTTTCAGCCAAACACAATTGGCGCACAAATTTTATATGAAACTGTTTTGAATTTTGCGAATCCGACTGGGGCAGAAACGGTTTATGATTTATTTTGCGGCACCGGCACAATCGGAATGTTTATGGCCTCTGGCGTAAAAAATGTTATTGGAATTGAATTGAACGAATCGGCAGTACAAAGCGCAAAAGTGAATGCAGTGCAGAACTCTATTAAAAATATGGAATTCATTTGCGGAGATGTTGATGAAATGTTGCCTAAATTAAAAGGCAAAGCGGATATTATAATTACCGATCCGCCGCGCTCGGGCATTTTCCCAAAAACGCTACAAAAAATTCTCGAGCTCAAACCTGCAAAGTGGATTTATGTTTCTTGCAATCCAACCACCCTCGCGCGTGACCTAAAAGAAGCCATAAAAGCCGGTTACAAACTGGTGCGTGCCCAACCCGTGGACATGTTTCCTCACACTTATCACATCGAGACGGTGTGTGAGCTAACGCTGTAAATATTGCTCAATCACCCTTCCTCAAATTTCTGAGCCTAATGTTAGATTTGTTCTCACGTTTGTCGGTGATTTCAACCTCTATATCGTCACTCTGTCCTGCAATATAAGAAAACCGTATTTGAGCAGGCACCAGCCCAAAAATCCGCAATTCATTAATAATTCTGCGAGTTATTCCGGTTGGCGTGTTCCCCGTTAGCCATTCGTTGCCAAATATGTGCACTCTCGTTTGAATAATGAGTTGTGGTAGCTCTGCCGCTCTATCCGATATGGGTAAAGTTTTATTCACAGTTAAGGCCTGAGTTAATCTCGCCATGTTAATTTGCCCATTACCATCTTTCACCAGCCTTGCAAGTTCAGGAGTTAATTTAAAAAGCTCTCCAATAGGCTCAAGGTCGCTAACAAAAGGATCATGTCGGATGCCGGAATACTCTGTTCTACCGGCAAAGGCATTTACATCAACTAATTGTGGAATAAAAATGCCGCCATCTTCCAATTGATCTCCCAACTCGGCAGTTATTTGTGGTTGCGGCTCTGTAAGGAGTTGAGACTGCATTGTTTCCGTAATGATTATATGCGGACGCTTTCCTTTTACCTTGTAGTTTGTTGCGTCACCCCATTTTATTTCTTTGAATTTATCGGCCTGCCCAAGATTTTTCGCAACTTTGTTAGCACAGGCAACCGAAGCTTCGTATACGTCCAATGCTGTAAATTCCACTTCGCCTTTTTCAAAAAAAGGCGCAACTATCATTGCAAGAGTAGCGAATGGGCCACAGCCGGCATAAAGAATGCGTATAGGCCTTTCTGTAAAAGTTTTCTTGGCTACATTAATTGCATCAAAAAGCCCCTTTGCAAATCCTGCAGTTCTTATTGAATCTTTAAGGCAGTTTGCGGCCAAAGAAGGCAAAATAGCATAACCGCCAAGAGTCTCTTTTAGCGTAGACATTTGCCCAAATGCCAAGTAATCGCCATTAGCATTTTCGCGAAATAGCTGATCCATTTTTCCCGTGGCCAATCTCCAGGCTTCAGGAGACGTCCCCTCAAGAAGCTTCTTCGCCGCAGACTTAAATTCTGCACCGTCACGAGTACATTGGGCCTCACCTTGGCTGAGTGAGCCATCTTTAGCTTTAAGTAAAAGCTCAGCCCTATGAGACAGAAGAAAATCAACTACATAGCAAAGATGCCCCCATTCGTCAGGTAAATTAAGCGACTGAGCCATACGTTGAATATTCGCTGCCCTATCAGGAGAATCCCAACTCAATACACTCAATGAAAAATCTACCTTCGCCTGGTCTCCATCAGCTGCATCAATTAGCCTCCTTAGTAAATACAATGCCTCTCTCAAAGGATCATCACTAGGGGCTCCACTAGGTGAATCTGAGTATTGTATAAGATAGAATTAAAAACTAGGATCAATTAATACCAACAATAACCTAATATGTCAATATCCATTCCCTAGCCTGCTCTTTTGTGGTGATTTTCTTTTCCAGCTGCAAAAAGCGCAATTCTTCCAAAATTTCCCCAACCTGCGCCCCCGCTGGAATTTTTAATATTTCCATAATTTCTTCGCCGGTAAGTAGCCGCTTTGGCTCGCTCGGCAATTCCTCTATATCTTTTCGGTAAAGCGCCAAAACTTTTTCGTAAGTTTCGTAATTGCTCGGGACGGTTCCGGCAACATCGCATCTATTTACTTCCAGTAAATCCAAAAAATAAGGATCCAAAAACCAGTGGCGCCTGCGACCGACTTCCATGTCCAGCACGTTATAAACCATCATGTGATGCTGCACGAGCCATTGAATTATTTTGCTATCTTTTTGCGAAAATTTAAATCGCTGCAAAATTTTTCCTGCAATTTCTGCGGATTTTTCGCTGTGTTGATCAAAACGAATTCGTTCTGCAATTTTAAAAGTTTCCGGCTTGCCAATGTCATGCAAAAAAACCGCCCAGCGAAGCCAAATTCCGGCTTCCGGTTTTAGTGCACGAATCGCCTGCAAAGTGTGGTCCCAAACGTCGCCTTCGTGATGAAATTCCGGCGGTTGAGCAACACCTTTCATTGCCTGAGCCTCCGGCATAACGGCTTCCAGCACGCCTGTATCTTCCATGTCTTGCAGCGCCTCCGGGAAGCGTGGCAGCATTATCATTTTATTAAATTCATCGCGCAGACGCTCGCCCGAAACCTTAGCGGAAAGTTTTGCGTGTTTTTTTAGCGCCTGAAAAGTTTCCGGATGATATTGAAAACCGAAAGTATTTTTAAAACGAATTGCGCGAATTATGCGTAGATGATCCTCTAAAATCCTCTCGTGTGGATCGCCAATAAAACGAACCAGTTTATTTTTTAAATCATCCTGGCCACCGACATAATCAAAAATTTTATCTTCGGTCGGGTCGTAAAAAAGTGCGTTGATTGTAAAATCGCGGCGCTTGGCGTCTTCTTGCGCGTTGGTAAACATCACCGCATCCGGACGACGACCATCGGAATATCCGCTGTCTGAGCGGAAAGTTGCGATTTCGAAGTGATGGCCGTTTTCTTCGGTAATTATAACTCCATATTTTTCGCCAACCGGAATTATTTTCTTAAAAAGTTTTTTTAAATCCTCCGGAGTGGCGGAAGTTGCAATATCAAAATCCGTTGGGCGAATTTGGAGCAGCATATCGCGAACACAACCTCCGGCCCAATAAGCCTCAAATCCGGCTTTTTTTAGAGTTTTTATTATTTCGATGGAAGTTGGTTTCATGCAAAAAGGCTTACACAAACATTATACAGGATTTTTGCAATTTATTTTTGAGTGCCAGTATCTAAATTGAGAGTTTGGCCATTACTCTTTTGCTTCGCTCTCTGAAAAATCAATCGCTCAATTTCTCTCCTAACCTCATCGAGTCTCACAAGTGATTTTTTCCCACTTTCTCCCCAAAGCTCTTCGTGTCGCTCAAAACCCCGTAGCCACTCCAAATGTCCTTCCAAATCATCACCTGTACCATTATTAGCCGGCTCTGATTCTCCTTCCATATCTTAAAAATACTGTTATTATTAATTACGTCAATCATTCAACCTTGCGCATTCTATGTTAATACTAGGAATCGAAACTTCGTGCGATGAAACGGCGGTTGCGATCGTAAAAGATGGCAGAGAAATTTTGAGCAATGTGATTTATTCGCAAATTGCGCTGCACAAAAAAACAGGCGGAGTTGTGCCGGAAGTTGCGGCGCGCGAACATGTTGTAAAAATAGTTCCGGCAATAGAAAGTGCAGTTAAAAATGCTGGAATTAATTTTGAAGATATTGATGCGGTGGCTTTTGTAAGCGGCCCTGGGCTAATGAGTTCACTTTTGATTGGCGCAAATGCCGCGCAAACAGTTGCTCATGTTTTAAAAAAGCCGCTAATTGCGGTGAATCATGTGGAAGGGCATATTTATGCGAATTGGTTAAAGAATAAAAATCCTGAAGAAGCGCACACTTTGGGATCCAAAGATTCGGATCCAGAATTTCCTATCCTGGTCTTAACCGTTTCCGGCGGTCACAACGAATTAATTTTATGGAAAAATCATGGAGATTATAAATTTTTGGGTGCGACTTTGGATGACGCCGCGGGAGAAGCTTTCGACAAAGTTGCGCGCTTGCTTGGGCTTTCGTATCCGGGCGGACCTGCTATTCAAAAGGCTGCGCAAAACGGGAATCCGGAGAATTATCCGCTGCCTCGAGCGTGGGTTACGAAATATGATTTTAGTTTTTCGGGATTAAAAACAGCAGTTTTGCGCATGACAAAGAAACATGAGAAAAAATTAAAGTCTCCACAATTTGTCGCAGACGTCGCTGCATCTTTCCAAGAATCCGTATGCGAAGTTTTGGCTACCAAGCTTGTAAATGCCGCAAAAACTTTTCACGTCCGCGAAGCTCACTTGGCCGGCGGAGTTTCGGCAAATGCGCGCCTACGCGAAATTGCTCAAAAACTTTTGCCTCCACAAATCCGCCTTCGCTTCTGCGGAAAAATCTCACTCTGCACCGACAACGCCGCAATGATCGCCGCAGCAGCCTATTTTAAATTCAAAAAACATCCACGCGCATACAAAAAATTTACGCCAATAGTTGTAAATCCAAATTTAGAGCTGAAAAAATGGTAAATGCTTAAATACAACTAACCTGTACTACTAAACATTACTTGGTTTTAGCAAACCTTACTCCTCTACCTTAGCCCCATCTGGATTAACCAATACTTTTGTGGTATAATATTACGATAATTTTATGTCACAAGCGACAATTTTAATTGCGGAGGACGACGTAAATCTGTCCGAAATTCTCAAGACTAACTTGGTGTCTTTGGGCTACTCTGTCTTATCCGCCCACGATGGTGAAGAAGCCGAGAAGCTTATTTTTGCAAACAGCCCGGACCTTTCTCTCCTCGATATAATGATGCCAAAAAAGAGCGGCATCGAGGTTTTGGAAGCAATGAAAAATAATCCCGCTACCAAAGATTTGGCCGCAATGATGCTCTCTAATCTTGGACAAAAAGCAGATTTGGACAAATGCAAGGAATTGGGCGCAAAAGATTATTTGATAAAGGCAAATGTTTCGCTTTCTGACATAGTTAAAAAAATTGATGAATATTTAAAAGCAAATCCTCCAAAAGAAAGGCCTGTTAAACCGACGCCTGTTACTGCACCAGCAGAAATAAAATCTACAGACAATAAAAAAACAGAAAAAACGCCAGTGCCACCCGCCACAGTAAGCACAAACGGAAATGGTAACGGAAACGGAAATGGAACTTATATTCCACCGGTAAAAACTCCACATATTTCAACAAATGGAGCGATGCCACAACTAATTGCGCCACAGATGCTTCCACAAATGCAGCAAATGCCAATAGCAAGCGCTGGAATGCCAATGCTGGTGCAAATGCCACAATATCCGGCGCAATATCCTGTGCCTCAATATTACATGCTGGTGCCGGTTCAGTTCCCACCGCAGATTCAGCAAATTCAAATTCCACAAATCATGCCACAGGTTCCTCAAAACAACGTACAGCAAAATCAGAACAACCAAATTTCACCACAATAATTACTGCTGTGGTAAAGCTGGCTCCGGCGCATTAACACTCGCCCCCGTCTTTTTAGAAAAGAATTCACTCTTTATCTTCTTAAATTCCTCAATTTTGAATTGTGATTTTTGATCTACTCCCGCGGCAGTCTTCACGTTAAGCGCATCATTAATAATTGAAGCTGAGAACATCAAAAACCACACAAAACTTGCGACCAACAAAATAAATATGGCGGCATTACCAACGTTAAGCGCAATCTCCTCTTTATTTTTTTGTAAAAAACCTTGAAACATTTTATTTATCTTATATAAATAATCATTGAAATTGTAGCATTTGGAATACTATTTAATCCTCCTCCAAAATTTATACTTTTAACTCCCGATATAAATGGCATTTTATCAAGTTCAATAAAAAAGAATTTTAGCATATCCAGGCTCGCTTTAACGTCAAGAGTTACGGGAATAAAAGCACTGCCTCCTCCGGCAGCCATACCAATTTTTATTGATCCATTAAGCCCCTGTTTGTTCATCAAAGCATCTATTTGAGTGACAATGTCACCAATGGCATCTTCCCGCGGCAAAAGATTATAAAGCGTGCTCAAATCTTTTTCGACCGACTGATAATTCTGCCTTAGCTGATTAAAAGCCCCAAATCTTTGCTGATAAGTATTTATTTCGGACTGACTTTCGAATATTTTACCGGAGATTCCAACGAGCCAGCCTCTCATTAAAACAACTGCAATAATTCCAACCACCAAAATAACACAGAATTGAGCTATAAAGAATCCGGCTTTGCGCTGACCACAGCAAATCAGGTTTTTTATCTGTCCAAAAATTGAAACTTTATCAGAAGACATAGGAATAGGTCATTGTGAAATTAATATTTGCCCTTTGTTCAAGAGCTTGCGATGGGATTTTTATATCCTTAAAAATTCCCTGCTCTTCCATATATTTTTTAAATGCAATAAGTCTTTCTCTTGTGGTTGCCGATCCTGACGTTGTAACATCAACTTTCTTTGGAGCATAACTTAAATCGAATTTGGTGAATTCCACTCCTTCGAAATTCAATTTTTTTAGTGAATCGAGCGGAGGCTGAACCTGCAAACGCTCCGAAGATATTTTAGTGAGCTGATCCACCGTGGAATTAAAATCGGAAATTTCTTTTTCTATACGGGCAAACTCCGGCGGCAATTGAATGTTTTTTTGATTTGCCAAATATTGCTCATTCTTTTTATCGATGCTCGAAAGAAAAAATCCCATAGCGGTAAAAGCCGCAATATAAAACATCACGGTCGCCGCTACAATCTTTAGTGAACGCGAGAAAAACGCTTCTTTTCTCTCTCTTATATAAATTTCACGCGGGGACGAGGGAAGCAAGCTGGCAAAATAATCATTCCTGCGCGAAACCATGCCACGCGCCGCGGCGCCAACCACAGGAAGCCAAGAAGAAATATTACTTATGGTCTTTGGCAAATTCATTTTTGCAACAGCAATAACTTCTGCCGGAATATTTTTCTGATTTAAAATCTCTACTATTTTGTCTGCGCCTTCGTAATAAGACATTCCCACCCCAAGCGAAACCCTATAATCCTCGCCAAGCTCGGATAAAACGAAATCTTTTACTTTAGAAAAATTCTTTGCAATAAAATCGGCAATATCGGGAATCTCCACGGATTCTTTTTTTGCGCAATCCGTGAGCTTGCTTGTAAACTTAAAAGAGAGTTTTCCTCCCACATAAACCGCCGTATTAATAATTTCTTTTTCAATAAAATAGACTATATAAACCCCTTCCGGAAATCTCACGAAAAACTCAAAACCAAAAGTTGGAGTCTGTATTGCAATAGGATCTAGCCCGGCCTGCTCTACGGCATTTTGGATTGCAACAATGTCTGCCTTCTTTGCTGCGCCAACTATCACTTTTTTATCCATCCCTTTTATAAAAATCGATTGCCACGCAATATTAACGTCCGTAATTTCGTGAGGACACACATAGCTTTGGCTATTTATTATGGCAGAAGCAACCATACTGTCGTTTAAAGTCGCCGGGACATTAAGACTCTGCACATAAACAAGCGATTCCGGGATTACAATCGTCATTTTTTTACTTAATTTGTTCTGAGAAACCACGGAAGCAAAAGCCTGTTTTATCTGCACAGCAAGAGCGTCCGCCTGTTTAACTCTGCCTCCAACCACAATGCCCGCAGGCAAAGGCCTTAAACAAAAATATTTCCATTCAAAAGCACCATTTCTCTCTTCCAAGAAAACCATTTTTATCATTTCGTCCGTAATTTCCAGCCCACCAACCTCTTGCGATGGGAATAGCAATCTTGCAAATCCGCTGGTCCTAATTGATGCTATTAAAGATTTCATAATTTAAGGTGCGACTTCGGTCCAAGAATCATTTGTTACTTTACCATAATCGGAAATCGACACCACCACCTGGATTTTGCGCTTGGAAGTTCCAACTGTTCCTGTGGAAGTTATAGTGCTTTTCCCTGAAGATGGGGTGCTGGTTTCCACCACAATATTTGCCGTGCCATTGCCAACCGTAAGATCATATCCCGCGCTGCTGTAATTTTTATTTCGCACAACTTTCATCATTCCATCAGAAACTCCCGCATTTGCCACAAAAAAAGCATCGTCCGCTTTCTTTTGTCCCACTCCAAGATTTGTTTCCACCATGCCCATAGATGAGAGTGAAAGCACAATCACCAAAACTATAAAGCTCATCGCGATTATCATTGGGAGTAGTGCAACTCCCCTGTTTTTTGGAGTAAAAAACATTTTGATTTTACCGGCAATCATTTTCTTTAAGCGATTTTTTAGATTTATTCTTTTCATATTATTATTTTAATCCCGCTGTGCTTTGCTGACTTTGAGAATATTCCAGTTGAGTATTCCCATTATCTTTATAACTTATTGTCATACTTGTTTGAATGGTATCTTTTGCGGGAGAAGCGTTTGAGATCTTCGTAAAAGTAAGGCCGGTTACCGTAACTTTATCGCTTGTAATAGGCTCTTCTGCTGCGGCGCCCACCTTTATTCGCAACACACCGGAGGATAAATCAAAAACATTATTAACGCCTCCTATTACCAGGCTCAGAGTCGCGCCAGGCGTGCCGTTAACGCTACTCGCCTGATGAATTGCCTGCGTAATTCTAAGCATGCCATAACGCAAGTTCTGCTGAACTTCCGTGCGTGCTTCAATATGCCCTTTATCGCGAGCCGCATTTATCATTAAATTGACAACCAATATGGAAACGGCCGCTAAAATTCCAAAATAAATTACGAATTCAATAAGCGAAAACCCTTTATTGTTTTTATTCATCATGGTGACCAGTTAAAAATAACATCTGTTACTCTTGGGCTCTGACTCGTATCGCTGCTTGGATTTAAAATCATCTTATATCTCATGTACCTTTTGTTATTATGATGAGCCAAATTGATTTTTAACGGGCTGTTTGGGCCGGTAGTATCATAATATGTGCCACTCGTGCCGTCCGTGCCAATATAGTCCCATGGACCATTTACGGAGCTGGAAGATGCAAACTGGAACTTAACGTGCGCGGTAGAAGGTAGCGCGTCCCCCTGCCACATAATTGTATTTGGAGCCGCACCGGTGGAAACCGCGGTGTCGAATGTAGAAGAAATAATGTAGCCTTCGGCTTTGTATCCACCCCAAGACTTTGTATTTGAGGTAAAAGTTGTATAGTTGGTAACTTTTGTAGGCTGTGAACCTCCAGGAGTACCAGTTGGAACATTTACGCAAATTTCACTATCTGTCCATGCTTGCGCATTGCCGCTACATGGAGCTGCTCCGGAACTTACAAAATCATTATCGGATGCTTGAGTGGAACCAAATTTAACATTGTCGGCTGAATTTGAGCGATTTGGCGAAACCGGACATGTACCACTTTGGCATAAATGGCTTCCTGCAATCTTAACTCTCGTGCCCACTGCGCCTGCTGTTGGTGTGTTGGATGTTATTCGCGGCAAAATTCTAAATGAATTTGTTTCTGTTTTGCTGTCGGCCGGTGAGGACCTTGTTAAAATAATATTGCCCGAATTTGTAGAGTCGGAAATGCTGGCTGGGATTTGAATTGCAACGCATGTGTCGGCGAACGAGCATCCGCCCGACTGAGTGGCAGTTGTGCCAAAAACAGTCACCGAGCCAGCTGTTCCAAAATGATTACCGTTAATTGTGATTATACCGTCCGTATCACTCGAATCATATTCGCGGGCAGCATCCGAAATCGCAGTCGGCACAGTCAAACTTGTAATATTTGGATAATAATAAAAATCCAATAAAGTTGGATCAGCGTTGCCTGCGGCATAAACAACAAGTCCACTTGAACCTGTACCTCCATAAGAAGCCACATTGGTCAAAGAATTTATTGTGATCGATGTAGCTGTCCATGCTGTAATATCGCCATCGGTGAGCGTACTGCCGCTTGTCCCACCAATTTTAATGCAACCCGTTCCGGCACCGCCGGCACAATTTGCGCGTGAACCGGCATTTACCGTTCCAAAT
>Ga0172379_10010558_pt1 | contig 11148 bp, 2 predicted proteins | sample GrowelOW334metaG_FD_119756 | JGI IMG/M metagenome (GOLD analysis project Ga0172379, IMG submission 119756) | Groundwater microbial communities from an aquifer near a municipal landfill in Southern Ontario, Canada - Groundwater well OW334 metaG | ecosystem: Environmental > Aquatic > Deep... | reverse complement strand
TTGAGATTAGCCACGCCCCAAGTAGTCGGCTTATCTACCGAAGCCAAGGCCATGGTTACCGCCGTATGCTGATTAGCATGAAACGTCAGCAAATCTTGTAAATCAATATCCGCCAAGACATCTCCGTATACCAACAAAAACGTGTGGTCACCTATTACCTCCTGGGCTTGTCGTACCGGCTGAGCCGTACCATGCACGCCTTTGGTTTGTTCAAGATAGGTGATATGCGCGCCCCAGCGTGAACCATCACCAAAATACTCTCGTATTTTATTTCCCAAGTGCCCTAAGGAAATCACAATGTCAGTAAAGCCATACTTTTTTAACGAATCCAAGGTATGTTCCAGCAACGGCTTACCTTTTATGGGGATAAGGGCCTTGGGCAATTCATAAGTCAGGGGACGAAAATTCACGCCCTCACCGCCGGCTAATATCAAAACCTTAGTTAGTTGGGGCGTGAGCGCCTGGGTTAACCAATATTCAATGGCATGGCTGCGATTACGAATTGTACGACCATCGATTAACTTATCTATAATCTTTAAAATTTCCGGACGGAGAGTGATAGTTAATCGCTGTCGGCCTAAAAATTTCCTACCCATAACATTATCTCCTTATAACATTAAAAAGTTCAAAATATTCACCCAACTTTAAACTTTTCTGTCCCAGGCCGAATAAAGATTGCTCAGGGATCACGGCCGCTCGCAAACGAGCCAAAGATTCGGCCGCCACATCAAAACGGGTCCTTTCGATTTGCGAATGTTGAGCTCTGATAGCTTCCATCTTGCAACTCATCAAATCTTCCGAAAAAGCAAAAATAGTGTTAAATTCACCCTCATTAAAAACCGCCCACGGACCTTCATAGTGCCACAATTCTATGGCCTTACGATCGAACAACCTAAACATCGGCAAAGCTTTTTTTACCACTTCGCGGCTGCCTATGTGCGTAGGGTGTTTGTCGTTCTTATGGGGCAAAAATATAATATCAGGCTCTAAATCATCAAATAACTGCCGGACTTTTTTAGCGTCACCGGCCATAGCCTGACTCTGGTTTTTGGCGTCATAAAAACTAAGGTGTAAAAAATGAGCTTGGGCGCCTAAAATCCTAGCCTCCTCTTCTACTTCATGTTCCCTAATCTTTATTCTTTGTTCTTTATCCTGACCACTAATGAAAGATCTGTAGCCAGTAGTCATGACAAAAGTATGAACCTTATTTCTCTTAGCCAAGCCGGCTATCATCCCGCCTAGGCTGATTGAGGCATCGTCGGGGTGAGGCGAAATAACAACTACCACCTTATCTTGCGGCAAACTATCTTTAGTCAAAACCTTAAAGCGATGATCTAATAAAGATAAGGGCGAACGGTAATTTTTTTTAAGTTTACTGGCGGCGGCCTGATCAATGATAAAAGTTACATCGGGAAATAATTGTAAAACCGAGGCTGGGCAACTTTTATCTACGCGCCCCTCGATCGCTCGAGCCACGGCCTCGGCTTTGTCTTTGCCCGAGGCTAATAAAATAACTTTTCTAGCGCGGGTGATAGTTCCCAAACCCATACTTATAGCTTGGCGCGGAACCCCACTTGAATTCTTAAAAAACCTACTGTTAGCCACCAGAGTACTGTGAGACAAATTAACCAAACGGGTAGTTTCCGTAAAAGACGAGCCTGGCTCGTTAAAAGCTACATGCCCATTCTTGCCGATGCCTAAAATTTGCAAATCTATGCCCCCGTGGTCGCTGATAGCCTTTTCGTATTGACGGCAATGATCCTGAATTTGAGATTTATCCAAGCTACCGTCGGGAATAAAAACATTTGTCGCTTGTATATTTACGTGGCTTAAAAAATTGAACCACGTAAAATAATTATAACTTCTCTTGTCTTGCGGGCTAAGGCCATAATATTCATCCAAATTAAAGGTGGTGACTCGTGAAAAATTAACTCGTTCCGCCTGATGATTTTTAATCAACTCTTTATATAATCCCAAGGGCGTACTACCGGTAGCCAAACCCAAAACTGAATTCGGCTTTTCCCAAATTTGAGCTAAAACTAAATCAGCCGCCCGGGCTGATAGCTCATGATAATTATCAGTAATTATAACTCGCATAAGTTCTCACAAATATAATCATATATTATCATACGATTTTGTCAATCTAATAAAAAATTGGCTAATAGCAGCCAATTTTAAGTAACAAAAAACGAGCTAGATGTTTTGGCGATGGCCTACTTTTCCACGGACTAATGTCCGAGTATCATCGGCGCTACGGTGCTTAACTGCTCTGTTCGGGATGGGAAGAGGTGTTACCACCGTGCTTGAATCACCAAAACGTCTAGCTCGTTTTTAAAAGATCAATTACTGCCCTGATAAAACCGGCGGGGTAAGGTAGAAAACCAGTCCTACCACCACGGTTAATACCAGAAAGGCCAAGGCTAAATGCCAACCTTCGCGCTTAGAATTAAACATGCAATGTAACAAAGGATTTTAATTTATACTACTCATTCTTGTGGCTAAAGCCGCTTCGGCCGATTAGTATGGCTTGGCTCAAACCCTTACGGGCCTTACACCTACCACCTATCAACCAGGTATTCTCCCTGGTGCCTTAACGAAACTTAATCTTGAGGACGGCTTCGCGCTTAGATGCTTTCAGCGCTTATCCGTGCCGAACGTAGCTACCCAGCGGTGGTTTTGGTAAACCAACTGGTACACCAGAGGTTCGTCCTTCCCGGTCCTCTCGTACTAGGGAAGGGCCCTCTCAAGTTTCGAGCGCCCACGACAGACAGGAGACCGAACTGTCTCACGACGTTCTGAACCCAGCTCGCGTACCGCTTTAATTGGCGAACAGCCAAACCCTTGGGACCTTCTCCAGCCCCAGGATGCGATGAGCCGACATCGTACTTTGTTCCACACTTTCATGTGGCGTAGACTATATCTTCATCTTGCTCTGGATGGTAGCGGATTCGCTGCTTGAGCGAACGTGACCCGCTTAATCTCAGTTTTTCTAGCAAGCGTCGGCGTGTTATCTCTCACCAGCGGTGAAAAATCTCCCCTTTCGGGTCAGTCGTTACGGGGTCAATCCGCCTTAGGCGGACGACTTCCCACGGTGTTGCCGGGCCAGCTAATTAAGCCGACTGACGGGTTCACCGTTATAAGCCGATTATGATCTCTGTTCTGTCTAATTAATTTATTTAAACGAAAAGATTGGGATAAACATCACTGTTTATGCACCCCGATATGTTAAGGTGCCAAACCGGGTCGTCGATGTGGACTCTTGGACCCGATCAGCCTGTTATCCCCGGAGTAACTTTTATCCGTTGAGCTTCGACCATCCTATATTGGATCGTCGGATCACTAACTCCTGCTTTCGCAACTGCTCGGGTTGTCGCCCTTGCAGTAAAGCTGGCTTGTGGGTTTGCCCTACCACTCCCGTTTCCATCGGGAGCTAGCCAACCTTAGTGAACGCCTCCGTTACATTTTAGGAGGCGACCGCCCCAGTCAAACTACCTGCCAGGTACTGTCCACTAGCCGGATAACGGCATAGGGTTAGAACGTTAAAATCACCAGGGTGGTATCTCATTGACCACTCCACCCCAACCTAAGTCAGGGCTTCAGAGTGTCCCACCTATACTGAGCAAATGCTTCTAACGTCCAATACCAAGCTGTAGTAAAGCTTCACGGGGTCTTTTCGTCTAGCCGTGGGTAACCCGCATCTTCACGGGTCTTGCAATTTCACCGAGTCCCTCGTTGAGACAGTCGTCAAGTCGTTATGCCATTCGTGCAGGTCGGAACTTACCCGACAAGGAATTTCGCTACCTTAGGACGGTTATAGTTACCGCCGGCGTTCATCAGCGCTTCAGCTCAAGGCTGCCTCCACCTTGCGGTGGAATGACCCCTCGCCTTAACGTTCTGACACTGGCCAGGCATCAGCCCCTATACATCGCCTTACGGCTTAGCAGGGACCTGTGTTTTTGGTAAACAGTCGCTTGACGTCTTTTACTGCGTCCCGTCTTGCGACGGGAAGGCCTTATTCCGAAGTTACGGCCGTTGTATTGCCGAGTTCCTAAACGAGGGTTCTCTCGTACACCTGAAGCTACTCGCCTCACCCACCTGTGTCGGTTTACGGTACGGACACCATAAAGTTAACTCTAGAGGTTTTTCTTGATCCCATCTCCAATTCTATCGGGTCCAGGTTGCCCCTTCCCCTGCATCCATTTCCTAAGTCTATGCCTGGCGGATTTGCCTACCAGGCAACCGAAAACAGAAACGTGCATAACCAAATCACGTAGAATCTTTGATAAGATGTCACCCCATTGAAACTCTATGGCGGGGCAGGAATATTAACCTGCTGTTCCATCGCCTACGCCTTTCGGCCTCGGCTTAGGCCCGCCTCACCCTGGGTCGATTTGCGTTGCCCAGGAAACCTTGGGTTTACGGTGGACCGGGTTTTCACCGGTCTTTTTGCTACTTATACCAACATTCGCACTCCTCTCTACTCCAGAGCGAGTCACCTCTACTCCTTCAGCGTCAGAGAGGACGCTCCCCTACCGCTCTGATGAAAAACATCAGAGCCCACAAATTCGGTACTCAGCTTAAGCCCCGATACATTTTCGGCGCCAAGTCGCTTGACCAGTGAGCTGTTACGCTTTCTTTAAAGGATGGCTGCTTCTAAGCCAACCTCCTGGTTGTTTAAGCGACGAGACTGCCTTTGATACACTGAGCTGAGATTTTGGGACCTTATTTGGTGATCATGGGCTGTTTCCCTTTTGACTAGTGAAGCTTAGCCCTCACAGTCTGACTCCATTTCTAAGCGTTCCTGGCATTCGGAGTTTGGTTGGGTCGCCTAGGCTTGCGCCACGGAAACCCATTCAGTGCTCTACCACCAGGACGCATAAAACAGGCTAGCCCTAAAGCTATTTCGGGGAGAACCAGCTATTACCAGGTTCGATTGGAATTTCTCCTCTAGCCACAACTCATCCCTGCGTTTTGCACAGCGCTTGGGTTCGGGCCTCCACATAGTGTTACCTATGCTTCACCCTGGTCATGGCTAGCTCACCTGGTTTCGGGTCTAGTGATAGCAGCGTTTGAGTAAGAAGAGTGAGGTATCCGCCAATTGGCGGACCGACCACTCTTCAAACTCAGATCGGCCTTGTGAGCCTCGCTTTCACTGTGACTACGTCCCGTAGGACTTAATCGCGCTACTACCAGCTAACTCGTTGGTTCATTCTTCAATAGGCACGCCGTCACGCACCACTCCAGCATGGTATAGCCTACAACTCGTTACGTAACAGTCGTCCCGAAGGTCATTCAGGATACATCACTCGTTCCGTTCGCAGCTATAAGCCCCACCACGCTAGAGTGGTAAACGCTCCGACTCCTTGTAAGCAGATGGTTTCAGATACTATTTCATCCCCCTCATCGGGGTGCTTTTCACCTTTCCCTCACGGTACTAGTTCACTATCGGTTATGGAATGTATTTAGCCTTAGCGCATAGTCGCGCTGGATTCCCACAGGATTTCACGGGTCCCGTGGTACTCAAGAATAATAACTAGGAGCACAAAACTCCTTTCGCTTACAGGGCTATCACCTGCTCTGGCCGGCCTTTCCAGACCGTTCAACTAGGAAGGTTTTGACTATGAGCTCCTCCCAAGGTTCATTCACCCTCAAGACGCTACTCTCTTACAACATCTCACGAAGCATTAGCCGAATGAGCCGTTAAACTTCGCTACACAACTATTAATAAAAACAGCTGCGCAACGCAATTCTAACTCCATGAGATTTAGGCTGTTCCCGGTTCGCTCGCCACTACTACGGGAATACGTGACTCAGCTACTACCACCACCAACAGCTGTAGTGCGGGCGGTAGTAACTAAATCACTTCGGTGTTTTCTTTTCCTCTGGGTACTTGGATGTTTCAGTTCCCCAGGTCTTCTCCACAACCCTATGAATTCAGGTTGCAGTGATCTGATCTTCCATCAGATCGGGTTACCCCATTCGGAAATCCCCGGATCAAAGGTTGCTTGCCACCTCCCCGAGGCTTATCGCAGGCTGCGACGTCCTTCATCGTCATTCCATACCAAGGCATTCACCATCTGCCCTTAATTGCGGTTTAACCACAAGAATGAATAGACTAATTCCGTTTCTAAGTCGGAATTAGCTCATCCTTTATGCGTTACTACTTACTTGTTTACATGTTTAATCTTGCTTGATCGTTTTAGTTATATTCACTTGTTAAAGTACCCTATGAGGAACAAAAAATCGCTCGTTGCCGAGCGACCGAAAGAGTGTGCAGACAAAACACCCTAAGCCCTTTGCGGGCCGCTCGAGCGGAAGAAAGATTTAGTGTTGCACATAGTGCTTTGTGGATACCCACTTAGCCTATGAAGTATAGGCTAACCCTCCTGGTATGTCAAGGGATAATGCTGGTGGATATTTTGGGGACAGCAAAATATGGCTAAGATTAGCCAAAAACACTCAAAATATTTAATTAATTGGCTAAGTTACGGGCAATTTCTATTAAAAACCTAGTACCCGACCCACTGGCACCCTTGGCCAGATATTGGCCTTCTACCGTCTTCATGGTGCCGGCTATATCAAGATGTGCCCAGGGATAGTTCTTAGCGAACTGCCACAAGAAGGCGGCGGCCGTAATGGCCCCACCAGAACCAGACTTGCCCAAATTCTGCACATCACCAAAAGTACCTTTTATCTCCTCCTCGTACTCTTCCCATAACGGCAAGGGCCAAACATAGTCGCCGGAAATCTCACCAGCTTGCTGTAATTTAGTTTGCAATTCCGTGTCAGGCGTCATCAAACCGGCCACCCTAACCCCCAAAGCCACCTGACAAGCACCGGTGAGCGTGGCCACGTCAATCACCAGCTTGGGTTGATAACGCTCGGCATAAGTTAAAGCGTCAGCCAGGATAATTCGGCCCTCGGCATCGGTATTCAATACTTCAATGGTTTTGCCGGACAAACTTTTTAACACATCGCCCGGACGGTAGCCAGCGTTCCCCGGCATATTCTCCACGGTGGGCACTAGGCCAATAACATTGATCGGCAACTTTAGGCGCGCCACCGCGCCCAAGGCGGCTATGACAGCTGCACCACCTAACATATCAAGGTGCATGTCGTTCATGCCTTTTTCCGGCTTAAGATTCAAACCACCGGTATCAAAAGTCACACCCTTACCCACGAATACATAAGGCGATTGCTTTTTATTCGCGCCATGATATTCCATAATAATAAATTTCGGTTCCTCAGCACTGCCATGGGCCACACCAAGTATTGCCCCCAAACCAATTTTCTTCATTTCAGTGCGCCCTAAAATCTTAACCTTGAAACCATGGTCTCTACCGGCCAACTGAGCCTTTTGAGCTAACAATGATGGCGTCATTTCACCGCCTGGAATATTTCCCAAGTCACGAGCGTCATTTACTTGCTCACCAATGGTTTGTCCAACCCTGGCTCCGGCTTGCACCGAGGGCAGAGCCAACTTATCGGCGGACAAAATAATCTGCTTAACCTTAAACCCATTATCGGCTTTTTGTTTGTACTGAAGAAAATCATAATTAGCCATCACCGCATTCTCCGCTACTGTCTGAGCTAAACGATCGGTGCTCAAACCTGAAGCACCTAACTGCTCAACGGCTAAATTTATACTAGCTATACGCTCAGACTTGGCCAAAACTATCAACTTTCTAGTCAACAGAATTAATCGACGAGTATTCCATTTTGACCTCTCTCCTAAGCCCAATAAAAATATCTTGGTTTTAGAGCCACCCAACAAAACCTTGGCCTCACCTTCTTTGCCGATAAATTCTTTGGCTTGAAAGTAACGCTCCACTTGTTTTTTATCGGTAGCCTTGAGCTGACGCCAAAAAGGCTGGCTGGCTGGCTTATCTTTGGCAAAATAGGTCAACACCAACCCAGCGGCGGCCGGACGAGCTTTAAGGTTTTTAACTTGAAATTTCATGGTTGCAAAAATTAATAAGACTACTAATTACCACTATACGTGGCTTGAACTAATTTATCAAATGAAAAAGGCGGCTCTGATAATAGCAGCCGCCCTAATTTGAACTCACGACCGGACTCGAACCGGCGACATCTTCCTTGGCAAGGAAGCGCTCTACCGACTGAGCTACATGAGTTTTGTTTGTTATCCTGTCGCTTGGGACAAGACTTAAAATTAAACCTAACCTTGAATCCGTAGGAACGGCATGTTCCACTGCGAGGACTTTGCTATGAAGCTAGGACAACCACGGTCTTATTGCTGGTAGACTGTTTCTGGTCGTCCACGGCCGTCACAATCCCTACTACAATGGGGTCTTGGGATGCTGCACCGTTTCGCAATGAATGTTACAAGGTTAGGTTGAAAAAGAACTATTTTAGTTTGGTAAGCTAATCGGACTCGAACCGATGACCTCTTCCTTGGCAAGGAAGCGCTCTGCCAGCTGAGCTATAGCCTACGTCTCCCTGGGAGAGGAGAGAAAAATTAAAGAGAGTCTAAGACGCTGGAGAGGACCTCATTCTGCCAGTGAGGAACTCGGCAAGTCCCGGCAACAAAATGAAGTAACAGAGCCCCAGACTCTCTATATTCAGGTGCGATTTTATGTGTGGAACAATCTTAACAGAAACAAAAACAGAGTCAAGCCTGACTCTAAAAACATTGTTTTTTCAATCTAAACTAAAATCAACTGCTACTCTATAAACTTAAATCGCGGCACCGGTTGGCCGTCTTTGATAACTGTTTCTAAAAACATAGTTACTGGCCGCACCCACAACCCATGCTCGCCATAAAGCGCACGATAGACCACCAACTCTTCTTTGGTTTCGCTGTGTTTGGCCACACCTAAAACTTCGTAAAAATTACCTTTGTAATGTTGATATCTGCCAACTTTAATATCCATACAAATAATAAACAATTATGGTGCCGGGGAGAGGACTCGAACCTCCAATCCTTTACAGGAACATGGTCCTAAGCCATGCGCGTATACCAATTCCGCCACCCCGGCGCGTATATTTCGTACGTCAATTCTACCATATTGTCAAGACAAAAAACTAATAGTACACTTTTACCATAGTTTAAGATATAGCCTGTAGTTCACCTATGGAGGGGAAAATGAACTACCAATTAATCACATTTGCGTTCGCATTGTTTTGGGGTGCGAATTTTTTGTTTATTCCTAACCACTCAGTTCAAGCCGAACTAAATCATATAGTAATTAACGAAGTGCAAATTTCAGGCGGGGCCGGACACACCGCTGATGATTTTATAGAACTGTTTAACCCCACCGATACAGCCATCAATCTTAAGGGTTACAGGTTAGTAAAACGCACGGCGGCCGGCACTACCGACACCAGCCTCAAATCGTGGACTACTGATACTATTATTCCGGCCCACGGTTTTTATCTCTGGGCCAACTCCGGTTACTCCACAATTGCCGTTACGCCTGATGCCGTAACCAGCGAAAGCCTGGCGGATAATAACGGCTTGGCTCTCAGACAAGGCGCGGCTGATACAGGAATAATCATTGATAGTTTAGCCTGGGGCACGGCTACTAACAATTTTATTGAAGGTGCGGCTTATCCTGATAACCCTGAGCCCAATCAGACCTTAGAACGGTTACACCCCATTATTGGCAATCGGCAGGATAGTAATAACAATAGCCAAGACTTTATTATTCAAACTGCACCCCAGCCACAAAATACCACCAGCCCAATTGAAAATATTGTCGTAAGCACCCCAAACAGTACGACTTATCAACCAACACCCCCACCGACATTACCCCAACCAGGCGAAGTGATAATAAATGAACTAGTAAGCGACCCGACCGACGGCGGTGAAGAGTGGGTGGAATTATATAATCGCACCAGTCGAGTGATTGATCTAGCCAGCTGGACAATTGAAGACGGCAGTGGCGCCAAAACAGATTTAAGCGGTAGTTTGGGGGCCGACGACTCCAGTCGTTTTATGGTAATTAAATCTCCCAAAGGGATCCTTAATAACGACGGTGAATTAATAAAACTTTTATATAAAGATTTAGTTATCGATCAAGTGAGCTACGGTTCATGGGATGACGGCAATATTTCCAATAATGCGCCAGCCGCCCACGACCCCCAAAGTTTAGGCCGCTGGCCTAATGGGACGGATACAAATAACGATCAAACTGATTTTAAAATCCTGCAGGCAAGTCAAGGACAAACAAATGAACCGCTAACTATTCCCAACCCACCCAGCGATTTAAAGGGTGGCGCTATAGTTTTCAACGAACTCTACCCCAACCCGCCCTTAGGCGACGAAACGGAAGAATACATTGAGCTTATTAATTTAGGCGACTTGGCAGTTGATCTTAAAGATTGGTTATTGGCTGATGATGACACATCTTATGTCATAAATCCACAAGATTGGCTGTCGACAATCATTGAACCCCAAAAAATTTGGTTACTTGGCCGTCCCAAGACAAAAATCTCTTTGGCCAACGAAGGTAAAGAGAAAATTACACTATCTTCACCTGATAGCAAGATTAAAATTTCTCTTACTTATCAAGGCCCAGTGACGACCGGAACCGCTTATAGTCGCAATCAACAAGGCGATTGGCAATGGACAACCGTCCCAACCCCAGGAATAAATAACAATATAAAACCAATAAACAAACCTCCCCAATTGATACTATACGCCCCGGCTACAGCCAAAGTTGGAGAATTAATTATGTTCGACGCCTCAGATAGTATTGACTTGGAGGGAGAACGGATGACTTTTTCCTGGAATTTCGGTGACGGCAACGTAAGTAATGTTATAACGCCTTCACACGTCTACACTACGGCTAAAAAATATACTGTTCGTCTAGCTATAAGTGACGCCACCGGCAATAAAACCGAGGATAGTAAAACTATTACTATAACCGATAGCGCGACCGCCCGCGTAGCAGGTGAAATGATAAGTCTGGATGGCCTAAAGCTTAATGAGTTTTTACCTAATCCGCAAGGTAGTGACGATAATGAGTGGCTAGAGCTTTACAATATTACTTCAGATCAAATGCCAACCAACGGCTGGAAAATCATGATTAATAACCGCCCTTATAATCTAACTAATCAAACCGTACCGGCCGAAGGATATCTTAAAATAAGTAAAAACGAAATAAATTTTACCCTAACCAATAA
>Ga0172379_10010557_pt1 | contig 11148 bp, 12 predicted proteins | sample GrowelOW334metaG_FD_119756 | JGI IMG/M metagenome (GOLD analysis project Ga0172379, IMG submission 119756) | Groundwater microbial communities from an aquifer near a municipal landfill in Southern Ontario, Canada - Groundwater well OW334 metaG | ecosystem: Environmental > Aquatic > Deep... | reverse complement strand
TCTGTATTTTATAAAGACAATTCTTGGAATTTAATAACTGGAGAATTTTATGGAAGATTTTTTGGTTATAAATGGAATGGAAATAGTTGGGTAAGCAATTTAACAATTGTCTCGGCTTTGCCAGATATTGGAGATGTATCTGTTCCATCTGTATTTTATAGAGACGGTGCTTGGCGTCTTATAAGTGGAGAAAGATACGGAAGATTTTATGGTTATTCTAATTTCTAATTTCTTACAAATGTTTTTAAATAACTATTCTTTAGTTTGGATATGTTAAAAAAGGGTGTGAAAAAAATAGTTAGTTTGGAAAGAAAATATAGTTCTGATAATAAAAATGTGGGGTTCTTTAGAAAAGAACCTACAATGGTAGAAAGAAAAAATAAAAGAGGTCTGTCAACTATCGTTGCAACTTTATTAATAATATTGCTTACTCTCGTCGCTGTTGGAATAATATGGGTTGTTGTAAGAAATGTTATTCAAGGTGGAGCAGAACAAATATCTTTAGGAAAATTTACATTAGATTTGGAGATAAGAAGTGTTGCAAGAAATGCAGGCACTAATTCAATGGATATAAAATTAAAAAGAAATCCTGGAGAGGGAGAACTTTCTGGACTTGTATTTATTGCGGTTGGTGATGAGAATACAGAAATTGTAAACGTTACTGATTTAACTCTTAGACAATTGGAAGAAAGAACATTTAATATTAATTTAACTTCTTCTACAAATGTGAGTGGATTAGAAAAAGTTGCAGTTGCTCCTATTTTTGTAACAGAATCTGGAGAAGAAGTTATTGGAGATATAGCGGATGAATATTATTTTTCAAATCCTACTGAAGATGGAGGAGTAGAGTGTATTAATAATTGTTCTATATTAGGATATAATTGTGGAATACAAAATGTGTGTGGAACACTTACAAATTGTGGAAATTGTTTGGCAGGATATGATTGTAATTCTACCGGACAGTGTGTTTTTAATCATATTCCAACTTTAAGTTGGATATTTCATCCAAGAATAGTTAATGGATTACTTTCTTTGTCTCCCACATCATCAAATCCAGTTGTATTTTACAAAGATTCCTCTTGGTATATAATAACTGGAGAAGATAGCGGAGTATTTTTTGGTTATGTTTGGAATGGACTTAGATGGGTAAGCAATTCAACAATAGTTTCGGGCTTAACGGATATTGGTGAGAGGGCTACTCCCACAGTTTATTATAAGGATTCTTCTTGGAATTTAATATCTGGAGCACAGAATGGAAACTTTTATGGTTTTACTTGGAATGGAAATCAATGGGTAAGTAATTCAACATTAGTTTCTTCATTACCTAATGTGGGTGCATCAGGTAATTCGGTTCCTTTTGTATTTTACAAAGATTCTTCTTGGTATATGATTGCTGCAAATTATACTGGAAAACTTTATGGTTTTACTTGGAATGGAAATCAATGGGTAAGTAATTCAACAATCATTTTAGGTTTACCATACATGGAACTTCAAATAAAGCCTTATGCATTTTACAAAGATTCCTCTTGGTATATTATAAGTGGTAATTGGACTGGAAATTTTAATAGTTTTGCTTGGAATGGAACTCAATGGGAGCCAAATTTAACAATCAATGCAGGTTTGGTTACTCCTGGAGGTTATTCTTCAGCACCATCTGTATTTCACAAAGACAATAAATGGTATGTAATTAGCGGAAATACATGGGGAGCATTTTATGGTTTTATATATGGAGATAATTCTTCTGGTAATTGTATTCCAGATTGTACTGGAAGAACTTGTGGAGATGATGGTTGTGGTGGAAGTTGTGGAGCCTGTTCAACAGGAACTTGCATTATAGATGGACAATGTATTATTCCTCCTATTCCAGTTTGGAAACCAAATTTTGCAATTAACTCCAGTTTAGGTTATGATCCTTATAATCCTTATATAGGTGGCTCACCGAAATCAGTCTTCTATAAAGATTCTTCTTGGTATCTTCTAAGTGGTGGAGATGGAAGATTTTTTGGTTATGTATGGAATGGAACTACTTGGAGAACTAATTTAACAATAAATGCTTCATTGCCAGATATAGGATACAGTTCCGCGCCTACAGTCTTCTATAAAGATAGTTCTTGGTATTTAATATCTGGAGGTTATTATGGAAACTTTTATGGTTATGTTTGGAATGGAACTAATTGGAGAGTTAATTTAACAATAAATTCTTCATTACCAGGTATAGGATACAGTTCAGCACCTACCGTTTTCTATAAAGATAGTTCTTGGTATTTATTAGCGGGAGAATATTATGGAAAATTCTTTGGTTATGTTTGGAATGGAACTACTTGGAGAGTTAATTTAACAATAAATTCAAGTTTAGTTGATCTTGGAGGCACAACTGTTCCTTCTGTATTTTACAAAGACTCTTCTTGGTATTTAATAGCTGGAGCACAAAATGGAGAATTTTATGGTTATATATGGAATGGAACAACCTGGGTAAGTAATACAACAATAGTTGAGCATCTACCAGATGTAAATTCTTGGGCATCACCTTCTGTTTTCTATAAAGATAGTTCTTGGTATTTATTAAGTGGGTCTCTTCTTGTAAACACAACCTCAGATTATTCCTTTAAAGGATTTATATATGGTTATTAAGAATTCTTGCAAGATTCACATATGAGCATTCCATTGGCCTTGTATAATATATCATGATTTCCGCATTCTTCACAAATTCCTTCATGTGAAAGCATTCTTTCTTTTGCTTTTTGAACTAACTTTAATTTTCTTGATTCTTCTCTTATGCTTGCAAATTCTTCAATTTCAGGATAGAATTCTGGGTGAAAACTTAATATATCTTTAATAGTTACTATTCCTACAAGTTCATTGTTATCCACAACGGGCAGTCTTTCAAACTTTGAATCTTTCATTTTTTTAAGAGCTTCGTCAAGAGTTGCAGAAGGTTTTATTATTGCTATTTTTTTTGGAGATATATCTTTTGCTTGTATTCTTGAAAGTTCTTCTTTTGATTGTTTTACCAATGCCCAGAGAATATCATGTCTGGATATTATTCCAACCAATTTCTTAATATTTACAAGAAGAAGACTTCCTGTCTTCTTTTGAACCATTTTCTTTGCACATTCTAAAAGATTTGCTTCAGGTTGAATTGTTATAGGTTCTCGTGTCATTATATCTGAAACGAGTATTTTGTTCATAACTTTACAAATAACAAGTCCTTATAAACGTTTTTTACCACTCAAAAAACATAAGTCTCATTTAATATTGATTTACAGAACAACAATGCTTAAATAAAAGATTTTAGAAAATCTATTATGGAAAAGAGAAATACGATAGAATTGACTGATAAAGTTAATGATTGGATTGTGGATACTATTAAGGATATAAATAATCAGGAGAATATAAATGTCAGATAAGCCAATAACATTAATGCCAGAAGATATACAAAGACTTATAGGAAAAGATGCTCAGAGAAATAACATAGCTGCAGCAAAGATGGTTGCAGAGGTTGTTAAAACTACTCTTGGGCCGAGAGGAATGGATAAGATGTTGGTTTCTCCTACAAATGATATTATAATTACAAATGATGGAGCGACTATATTAAGCGAGATGCAGATAGAACATCCTGCTGCAAAGATGATGGTAGAAATTGCAAAGACTCAGGAATCTGAAGTAGGGGATGGGACCACTTCTGCAGTTATGATTGCAGGAAGACTTTTGGAAAATGCGGAAAAACTTCTTGATAATAAAATTCATCCTACAGTTATAGTAAAAGGATATAGAATTGCAGCTGAAAAAGCACAAGAGATATTGAAGGAACTTGCAATTAAAGTTGGATTTAAAGATGAATTTGTATTAAAACAAATAGCAATGACTGCAATGACTGGAAAAGGTGCAGAAGATTCTAAAGAAAGTTTATCGAGCATAATTGTAAAAGCAGTTAATCAAATTCAGGATGATGGAGAGATTGATATAGATAACATAAAGATTGAGAAATCTAAAGGTGAGGGAGTGGGAGATACAGAATTAATTTCTGGAGTGGTTATTGATAAGGGAAAAATTTCTTTAGATATGCCTGTTTTTGTTAAAGATGCAAGAATAGCACTTATAGATATTCCTTTGGAATTAAAAAGTCCAGAATTAAAGACAGAAGTTTCAATATCTTCTCCAGAACAATTGCAGAGGTTTATACTTCAGGAAGAAAATTCAATAAAAGAAATTGTTAATTTAGTGAGAGAATCAACTGCAAATGTTATATTTTGTCAGAAGGGAGTTGATGATTTTGCAAGTTTTTTATTCAGCAGAAATGGAATCTATGTTTGCAGAAGAGTTGCAAGAAGCGATATGCAGAAGATTGCTAAGGCAACTGGCGGTAAAATTGTGAGCAATCTTAACGATTTAACTCAATTTGAATTGGGTTCTGCAGAGAGTGTTGAGAATGTAAAAAAAGGAGAGGATAATTATACATACATAAGAGGATGCAAAAATCCAAAGGCGGTTACAATATTAATCCATGGTGGAAGCGAGCATGTTATGGACGAGATTGAAAGAGCTATGAATGATGGAATAGGTGATGTTTCATGTGTTTTAAAATCTGGTTTAATAGTTCCAGGTGGAGGAGCTATTGAAATGGAAGTTTCAAGAAGATTAAAGCATTTTGGGCAGACTCTTTCTGGAAGAGAAAGACTCGCTGTTGAGGAATTTGCAAATGCTCTTGAATTTATTCCTATAACTCTTGCAGAGAATGCAGGAATGGATCCTATTGATGTTTTAACAGAATTAAGGGCTAAACATGATTCTGGAGATAAAAATGCAGGATTAAATTTATTTGAAAATAAAATTGGAGATGTTCTTCAGGCAAAAATAATAGAACCTTATAGCATAAAGAGTCAGGAGATTGATTCTGCAACAGAAGTTGCAAATATGATATTAAGAATAGATGATGTTATTGCTTCAAGACCGAGCAAAAAGGGAAGAATGAATTTTGATGGCAGAAGTGATTTCATGAATGGGTTGGAATGATAAAATGGAAAAAGTAAAAACAACTGGAATTTATTATCCTTGTGAGGGAGATTCTGATGAACCTCTTTTAGACTTTAACATTGAGAATTTTAATAATCATAAATTCCATATTGATGGTTATTCACTTAAATTTGTACAGGTTTATGTTAATAATAAGCCTTATATGAGGATAGGATGTACATATCACAAGCACATGCTTGAAAATTTATTAAAAGAATTTAATTTGAATTTTAATAAAATAATAAATAAGAGACATGATGAAATTCCTGCAGTGAAAGATAAGAATTATGAATTTGTTGGGGCAGGGATGATTAAACCTGACAATGGAAATTTCATATTTTACGATTTCAGTTCTGATTATATTGAATTTATAAAAGGCACAGATGGGAAAAACTTAGAAGACATATTTGGGAGAGATAATGTTAAGGAGATAGAAGGAAAGCACAGAGAACCTTCATTTGCTGTTAAGATTTAAATATCTTTTATATAAAATTAGCATAAAGCACACAGGCTATAATTATAATTGATGCAATTATATTTCTTGCATTTATCTTTTCTTTAAGCAATATTTTTGCTAAAGTGTATATGAAAACTGGAGCAAGCATAAATATTAATGTTGTTGATATTATTCCTATTTTAATATAACCATAATATGTTACAACTCTGTAAATTACCCAAATTGCTCCTATAATAAGCATATTTATTTTCAATTTACCGTCTACATTATTTAATTTTGGTCTGAATATAACATAACTTAATAATAAAACAGCCAAACATCTTAAGAAATAAAAGGTTACAGGAGAATACAAATCAAGAATTAACCTGGATATTATAAGTTCAAGAGCGAAGAAAAAACTTCCTACAATTGCAGCCAAAAAATATTTATTAAAATTTAGATGTTCTTTTTTTACATGAGAAAATATAAGAGCTAATCCTGCAACAAGAGCCGGAATTAAAATCTGAGTGTTTCTTTCATATAATCCCTGAAAAAAGAAGCTAAATACAACTGCCAATAAAATAGTAAATAATGGCTCAAGCATCTTTGCTTGTTCAATATTATTTATTTTTTCTCCTTTCATAGAATAAAAAGTGAATATATTTGCAAAAATAGATATTATTATTACTCCTATAAAAATTAATATATTTTTTAATTCAAGAGCTTGAGAATTAAATCTCCAGAAGAAATAAATAATCGGGAGCATCATTATGCATATTCCAAGGAATTCTAAAGTTTGATATTTCTTTATATTCATTCCTTTTCTCTTGAGAATCTCTCTCTCAAAGATTGTTCCACCTGCTAATGCAATAGCTCCTAAAATTGGAAAATATATCATAACCTCTTCACCTCCTGATTAATATGAAAAACAAGGTTAAAAAGTTTGTGAAAGAAATGGATTAAGGTTTTGTGTTAAAACCAAAACCTTAAAAGTCCTGAATTTTTCTAGATATTTGAAGGACGCTTAGGCTAATGGTAGACCCTCTCGTTTACACCGAGATGGCGGAGGTCCGATTCCTCCAGCGTCCATTGAGCAAAGCGAGATGGCGATGATCACGAAACGAAGTTTCAGTTCCAGCGTCCATTCTTAGTAAATTATTTAAATAATTTTATCTTTTGATGAGAATGTCAAAGCCAAATATACAATCCTCCAAAGTTACTGAACGTATAAATGCAAAAGCATTCGAATTGCTCGAAAAGAATCCAAATGGTTTAAGTTGGACAGAACTTCTCTCAAAAATAAAGAAATCAGATCACAACTTTCATCCTAAAACAGTCAATGGATGTGTTTGGAAACTTGTTCAAAAATTTCCCGATAAGATTTACAAACCCTCTAAAGGAATTTTTCGCTTGCTTAAATATAAAATATAGAAAAATTAATAAAATAAATAAGAGTTAAAATAGTATGAAATATTGCTTTGATTTTAAGATGCAATTAGTATATGGAATAATAACTTTTTTGTCAGCTTTGGCAATTCTTTATATGTTTACTGGGGAAATTAACTGGATTGCTTATACTGTTGTAGGAATAATCACATTTATAGTGTCAGGATTTTATACTAAATGTAAATAAGGTGCCATCACTCACTCGATAATTTTAAAAATAAGTTTAACATGGTAATAAAAGGAGGATGAAATGAGAAAGATAATTTTTTGGGTAGGAATAATAGTATTCTTACTAGCTGCTATTTGTTTTTTCTTGTCTGGTTCTACAAGTGGACCAAGTCCAGAAGAATCTACGCCAACTGTTCCCTTTATTTATGGAACAAACCAATTTATTTGGATGTTTCTTGGGGCTGTTGGAATAGTAATAACAACTGTAGGGATAACATTAAAAAAGAAATAAAATTATAGAGAGAATATAATTTTAAATATAAAGACTGAAAACAAGAAGTTTTCGTTGAATTTAAATAAATTTAAATAAGGAGGTAAAATAATGAAAAAAAGATTTGACAAGGGAATGAATAATTGTAATCCTGCAGGTGCGGTTTATGGATTGGGTTTAATAGGTGCAGCAATTTATTTCATATCAACTGCTAGCACATTCTGGATGGGTGTATTGGGATTTTTAAAAGCACTTGTTTGGCCTGCATTTCTAGTGTTTGAGTTGCTTAAGAATTTGGGAATGTAATTTTGATTTAAATTTTTTTATGTTTTACATTCTCCTTCAGTCCAATAGGAGACTTTAGGGTCTAAACAGGCATAACAACTGTTAGAATAAGTATTTGCGCAAGGTGCTTTTATACATTGTATGCTTTGATTAAAATATCCACAAACTGGTTTATATAGAGTTATACAAGCTTCGGCAAGCCTAGATTCTTGTGTACAGTAGTTTTTATTTTCTTCAGAAAGAATATCTAGTAAATTATTTATATCTTCTGAAGTTTCTATATTTAAATCAAACCTTATAATTAAATTATCAAGTAAAGTCTTTACTCCTTCTCTTGTCAATGTTCCATCTGCAGAAGTTATATCTCCTGAAGAATCTCTTATAAAAGATAATCTTTCATTTGCAAAATTCCATCTTCCACTTATCGCTTTGGCATTATCAAAATCAGAATCTATAAGTTTTGGAAAGGCTCCTTTGTATAATTCTGGATCAAATCCTTCCACAGGCATTGCTCCAAGGTTTTCTGAAGCTCTTATCCAAATTTTATCAACAAAATATTCTTTAACTGAATCAGAATCATCAATTATCTCTACAAATGTTTTCCCATTTGCACTACATTGTCTTGGATAAGATTCCATAACTGGATAACCCGCTGCAACACATGAAGCAAAATTTTTTACTGTTGGTTTATATAGATTTTTATAATTAATAACCAAAAATGCTACTACTGCTATAAAAACTAGTATCAATAAAACAGTAATTAAAGGAATATACTTCTTTTTTACCATAACTTATATCTCCCAAAAGGAAAACTATCTTCTCTTCTTTTTGCCTTTCTTTCCAGATTTCTTTTTCTTTCCTTTTCCAGATTTAGCAAGTCTCATTAACTTCCTAACTTTTGAAACCTTGCTTTTCTTACTTGGTCTTCTTCCGCCTTTGCTTCTTTTTCTTTTCTTTGTCATTTTATGAATAGGGCCCGGTGAGAAAGTGCCATAAACAATCATCGAAATCAATCTTAACCTATCAACTTGTTTTAATGGTTATCTTTCTCGAGCTGTAAGTAAGCTTAAAGAGCACAGATTTCGTGCGGTGAGTTATAGCCCTTCCACCACATTAATAGCTGAGTGCTCGACAGAGGCTCCTACAGTCACATCCTTTTCAGGACAACCGGTAATGTATGTAAGAAAAAAACTTATTTAAACGTTCATAACTATTTTATAGTGATTACTATCTAATTAAAAGTTATATTCTACAATAATTATTTATATATAGTTGTGGAACATCCTTTTTTATAAAATACTCCTTAAGATATATTTGTTACAATGGAATGTAAAGAAAATAACCTAATAAACAAGCAGGCTATAATGTATCCACTTAAAATATTTTTTGTATTTCTTTTAATTTCAATAAGTTTAATGTCTGTATCTGCACAATCCTGGATTTCTCTTAATGGAACGGGAGAAGTTAAAGTCAATGATTCAAACAGCTTGGATAATTTTTCAAAAGCTACATGGAATATGTGGATTAATCAAAATGTATATAATGCAAATGCAGGAATAGCTGGAAAATATAGGGCGGTTACTGGAGGACGTTCTTATATAATAAGAACTTCCCTTACAAATGGAAGTTCTATTTCAGTAATTCTTTCAAAAGATGGAATAAATAATGGTTTTTACACAAGTCTTTCTTCAAAGCAATGTGGTGTAAGAAAAAATGGCGAATGGACAATGATAACTCTTACATATGATGGCAATTTAATAACTTATTATAGGAATGGAATAAAATGTGATAGTGATACAACAGTTCTAAATTCAATTTATAATTCTAGTTCTCCTCTTCGTTTAGGTGCGGGAAATTCTGTTTATTTCAATGGAGGAATTGATGAATATGCATTTTATGAGCAAAATTTGTCGGATATGCAAATAGAAAGATTATACAATGAAAGTCAGTATGGAAAGAAATTAGGAAAATCAATACCTGTTCTTGTTTATCATATTACAGATAATATTAATGATCCCATAGCTGTAAATGATACTAATTTTAAGCAACAAATGAAATTATTATATGATAATAATTTTGAAACAGTAACAATGAAAGAGTATAATGAATGGAGAGAAGGTAATTTTAGTATGCCTGAAAAACCTGTTTTAATTATATTTGATGATGGTTTCTCAACAGTGTATAAAAATGCTAAACCTGTTTTAGATCAATATGGATTTGTTGCTACAGTTGCTATTGTTACAAGATATGCTTCATTTACTTCTAATTCTTCTGGATATATGAGATGGGAAGAATTAAACAATTTAAAAAATAGCGGATGGGATTTACAATCTCATAGCATAACTCACAGTCATATGCTTAGATTAAATCAATCACAATTTAGATATGAATTGCTACAATCAAGGGAGATAATAGAAAATAAAACTGGTAAAGAACCAACGTCATTCATATTTCCATTTCATGAATCAAATTCAACTTATACACAAATTTGTGGAGAATATTACTCTCTCTGCTGGACTCAAGGAAGTTATTATCCAACATATAATTATATATCCACTGATGGAAAAAAATATATGAGCTTAAGAAGAATAAATATTAACAATTCTATTTCTCTTCCTATTTTTGCAAGTCATTTTGGAAAAGATATGAACTTCGCAGGAAAATGGAATATGGAAGAAGGTTCTGGAAGTACAACAGAAGATAGTTCTGGAAGAGGAAATACAGGTTATCTTTTAGCTGGGGCAAATTGGGTTTCAGGAACAGATGTTGTTAGTGCTTTTGCATCACTCAATTTGTATAAAACTGCAAAAGAATCACTAAACCAATCAAAAAAGGATAAGAAAGAAAAGAAGGAAAAAGAAGATATAGATAATATAATTGATACAGACAAAGGAAAATCATCCATGAATAATTACCCAGAAGAAAAAATTCCTTATCCAGATAATATGGATATTGAAGGATATTATTATGCCACTCATGACCTTAGCAATATGTCTTAAATTTCTCTGACACTCATCTTTTTGTAAATTAATCCATCTGTTCCAACTCCGTCACTTCTCCAGTATACTGCAATGTTTGGTTTACCTGATTCTGAGCCCAATCTTGAATCGCTGTTTGTAAGTTTTAATGCAGGGTTTATGCCTGTTGCACATGCTGTTCCGCCAACTCCAAAATTACTTCCAGTATCTTCAAATTCATTTATCTTAATCCAGTTACCGCCATCTTTACCATCAGTTAAGTCAATGTATAATTCCATTTTGACATTTCCATTTGGAAGGTCATAAACTACATACTTGTATCCAATCCACTGATTTTTAGGCATTCCAGAACTCCAATATTGTTTACTATTTACAACACTTGAAGAGGGATGTGAAGTTTCTTTTTCAAAATCTATTTTACCATCATATCTCATTCTTGCAGCTATTCCTCTGGTATCACATAAATAACTTGTCTCTGGTTTATTTGTTGTACCATGATTTGTTCTTGCAAGTGCAACAATACCTCCCCAATTGGTATTAGAATCTGATAC
>Ga0172379_10010556_pt1 | contig 11148 bp, 11 predicted proteins | sample GrowelOW334metaG_FD_119756 | JGI IMG/M metagenome (GOLD analysis project Ga0172379, IMG submission 119756) | Groundwater microbial communities from an aquifer near a municipal landfill in Southern Ontario, Canada - Groundwater well OW334 metaG | ecosystem: Environmental > Aquatic > Deep... | reverse complement strand
GCCTGGTTTTACGCTGGAATATACACTGCGTATCAAACTTAATGGATGTATAGGCACCGACAAGGAAGCGGAGCTGCTTTATCCTTTTCTTAACGCTTCGGAGCTATTCCTAGGTTCCGGCGCCCTGCCTTATCCCGAAGAGCTTGAGCGGCTTGCCGCCGGAATAGCGGCGGAGCTGCATATTTCAGGTTTGCCGGCCGGCTGGGCGGCCTTTTCCAGCCTCACGGTAGGAGCGGTGAGCCCCGCTTGCCTGGATTCTTTCTTTATCTATTGTTCAAAAGGCCAGGCCCCGCGCTCTTATACTTACAAAGGGTTGGCGGGCAAGCCGAGGTTCAGGCTGCTGGTGCAGAAAGGGAAAAGCATTCCTTACAGTTCTGCCGAAGTATGGAAGATCGCTGCCAGCGTGCTGAAAGAGCTGGGAAAAAGTTTTGGTCCTTATGCGGGCGCCGGGCTGATAAATATACTTATTCTCCAACCGCCTGCGGGGTTCGAGAGGCTGGCGCGTAATGCCACCTTCGCCACCGGCGAGAACGTGCTGGGCGGGATAGCCGTCTACACACCTAAGTCTTCCTCTTATCTCAAACGCCTGTTCGGGCACGGCAGTTACGCCCGGCACTTGCGCGACGGTTTGACCCACGAACTGACCCATTTTTATTCTACTACGGCCTGGCAGGGCCGCTATAAATCACTGCTATTCCCTGCCGCGTCCTGCCCGGCGCAGCAGAAGCGGCTTATAGGGGAGATCTTGACCGCCTATTTTCATGAAGCCGTGATGCGCCGTCATAATTCCGGGAGCACGTCTTTCTTGTCCGGCAAGATCCTGCCGCAACTGGCGGCCTGGGAACTCACCGGCAGAAAGAAACCGATGCTGGATCTGTTCCTGCTGGACCTGTGGCTGCGCTCAAAGGGAAGTTCCCTGAAAGGCGTCGTTAATAGATTGATGATCGAGTTCGGGCGGGCGCACAAACCGTATAGGTCAGGCGCGGTTCTAACGCTAGCGGCGGTAAAATGTGGGGGAGCGCCGCTGCCGGCTTATCTGCGCAAGGCCTTGCTTACTTCCTATGTTCCGGACTATGCCAAGGAACTGAAAGCGTTACCGGGCTGGGATAATAAAAATTACAGTCCGCTCGTGGAAATAGGGGATAGAGACTAATTGGTTTGCCGCCGGCATTAAAGCTATGACTTCAAAAAAACATGAAAATAAATCGGTTTATGTTTTAGTCGGCCCGAAAGGCAGCGGCAAAACTTATATCGGATCGCTGCTGGAGAAAGAGATAGATTTAAAATTTTTAAGCGTTGAAAAACTTGGCCTGGAGAATACCAGGAAATCAAAATTAACCGGAGAGAAGCGCGTTGAGGAGAGTTTTTACGAAGAAGAAAGAGAGCTTGACCTTATATTGGAGAAGCGCGCGGCGGCGTCCTTTGAAGCTACGGGCTCTTCCGAATATTTTTCTGCTATGCTGGGGCGGTTGCGCTCCAAATATAAAGTGCGGCTTGTCCGGATAGTCAGTCCGTTGGAGACCTGCTACCGGCGCATCAAGCAAAGGGATGCGGCCGCCCACCTTCCGGTTTCTGAGGCCATGATCAAGATGATAAACGAGAAGGCCGCCAAGGTGGACCTGGACTGGGACCTGACTATAGATAATTCCGACCAGCCTACCGCAGCGCAAATCGTCGCCGTTTTTAAAAAAATAATGAGGTGAAAGTGCTCAAGTCTTTAAACAGCGGGTGTGCCGCCGGGGAAGCCCGGCGGTTTTGTTTTGTAGAATTGGGGGATGGGGTTGGATCTTAAAGAAGCTCATGCGGAGGTTGCTAGTCGGCTCGACCGGCTGGATTTCGGCGCGCTGCTGCCGGGGTTCCGCCGGTATCGTTTTGCCCTGTATGACGGCAGCCGCGTCTGCCTGGGCGGGGACTGCCTGCCCGTGGACGCGCGGTTCCTTGGGAACACCGCCATAGAGTACGAGGGGCGGCAGATCGCTATCTGGCGTCTTGCGGGCCCGCCTGAGAATTACGACAGCCTTGCCGCACTTCTGGCGCACGAGATGTGCCACGCTTTCCAAGTGGAAACCGGCGCGGCTTTCCCGGACGAGATGGTCGGCGCTTTTTATCCCAGGAATCTGGTTAATTCCACCGGCAAGTATAGGGAGAACCTGCTGCTGGCTGAACTTCTTGAAGAGTTTGATCCCGGCAAATGGGATAGCCTGTTGCGCCTGCGGTCGGCCCGCCTTGAGGCCGGGCCGGCGGCGGTGGGCTATGAAATTAAGGCGGAAGGGATAGAGGGGCAGGCTAAATTCGTGGAACTGGCGGCGCTGAAGCTGCTTTCTCCAGGGCGTTACGGCGAAGCGCTGGCTAAGACCGCGCGCAATCTCCGGGATACGCATGGCGTGTTCAATACGCGCCTGTGCTGTTACGATTCCGGCGCCGCTATTCTGACCGTGGCCGCCGCTAACGGCCTGTCTGCTCCGGATTGGACGGCCGAAGCGGCCGGGGAAGCCGGGCTGACGTCCGGCCCGGACCTGTCCGTTGAGTACCGGGATTATTATCAGGCGGTCGACGCGCTGGTTAACGGCGCGCTGGCTAAAGCGGAAAAGATGGAAACCTGCGGCAGCGTGCTTCTCGGCTTCGACCCTTACAATGTGCGGTCCTCGGGCGACAACCTTTACCACCCCAACTTCATAATGTGCGGCGAAAAAAACGCCGATCCCGCCTGCCTCATGGGGGTCTATGTCACAGCCATGAAAGGCCCGACCAGAGAAATAAAGACCGTATACAAGGTTAGGCCCTAGAGAGGTTTTGGTTATGAACACAGAACTACGGCTTGCGGCTGAGGACGACGGGACGGACGTTTACGGGATGCTGCAGGAGATGCTCCCGAACGATAATGGCTTTGAGAACGGCGCGCACGGGATAAGCGTTGAGGAATATAAGGTCTGGCTCAAGCGTCGGGTTTCCTTCAGCCTTGGGCAAGAGCTGGCGGATTGGCAGGTGCCGGAGAACACTTATTGGCTTTACGTGGACGGGCTCCCCGTGGGTTACGGCAAGCTCAGGCACCGTCTTACGGAAGCTTTAAAGGAAGCCGGCGGGCATATAGGCTACGGGATCCGGCCCACGCAAAGGGGCAAGGGCTATGGTTCGCTCATACTTAAACTGCTGCTGGTTAAAGCCGGAGAGCTTGGGATAGCTGAGGTGCTGATAGATTGTTTCGCCGGGAATGAACCGTCGCGCAAGGTAATTGAGGCCAACCGCGGCGTTCTGGCGCGGCGCACGGATAAACGTTTGTATTACCATGTCGCAGTTGAATGATCGGCGGCGGCTGCCGGCAAGTAAGGAGCTTTGATGAACCAGCGCAGATGGCGGCTTATGTCGGCGGCAGCGTTAATGGCTATAGCGGCGGCCCTTTACGGCCTGCAGATAGACCTTTTCCATTCCAGGCGGGACACCTTCTTTTATCTTTTGCAGGACCTGGCTTTCATCCCTATCCAGGTGCTGCTCGTTACCCTGGTGGTGGACCAGTTCCTGCGGGTAAGGGAGCGGGCCGTCCTTGTTAAAAAAATGAACATGGTCATAGGCGCCTTCTTCAGCGAGGTGGGGACCACGCTGCTTGGTTCGTGCAGGGCTTTCGACCGCGGGAGCGGCGAGCTCGGCGGGAAAATGGCCGTCGGCCCCGCCTGGACGGCGCGGCAGTTCGCCGAGGCGGCCGAGGGCCTGAAGGCGCATAAGTTCGACACGGCTTGCGAGGCCGGCGACCTGGCGGCGCTGCAGACTTTCCTGGTGGCGCGCCGCGGCTTCCTGCTGGGCCTGCTGGAGAACCAGAACCTGCTGGAGCATGAGACTTTTACCGAGCTGCTGTGGGCGGTGTTCCACCTTATGGAAGAGCTGGAGTCCAGGCGGGACCTTGGTTCGCTGTCGCGTCCCGACAGCGACCATCTCGCCGGGGATATCAAGCGGGCCTACGTCCTGCTGATCAAGGAATGGCTGTTCTACATGGCCCATCTGAAGAGCGATTATCCCTACCTGTTCTCGCTGGCGGTCAGGAAGAACCCGTTCACCCCGGGCGTTCCGGTGGAGATACAGTAGCGGAAACGGGCGTTCAGCGGTATAATATCGGTTACGGCGTATAGGTACAAAAACTTTAAAGGGCGGGTCTTAGGGCCCAGCCGATGCGGGCGGTCAGCGGCTATAATTAAACTGTAAGAGTCTGTGCGTATAAAGGGAAAAACATGTTAAACAAGGTAATACTGTTGTTATCGATGACGTTGAACCTGGTGCTTGCTCTCGTAGTCCTGGACTATAATAATAAGTCCCTCAGGACTTTGAACTTCAGAGACGCGATCTCCGATACTCCCACCACCAGCCAGTTGATGAATAATTCACTCGCGAACGTTACGCCGGGCACCGTACCGCCGGCGGATGTAGCGCTGATCCCGCCGGTGCCGGCAGCTGTTGCTCCGGTGCCTGCGGCCCTGGCCCCGGTAGAGGTCACTACTACGGTGAGCGATGCCGCTCCCGAAGCGGCTGCTGTCCCCGTGAAGCCCGCTGCTCCCGTTAAAACCGCCGCGCTGATGATCAAAGGCGGCAATGACTGGGCGGCTTACAGGCAGGACGCCGCTGAAGACAGCGACGTGTTCGTAAGCAATATCTTCCGCTTAAGAGCGAATGGCGAGAAAGCTGTGGTCGCGGCGGTGCGCAGGAACAAAGCCCTTGGAAAAGAAATTCTGTTCTCCTGCGTTCTTACGGAGAAGTCCGGCGGCGTGTTCTACGTTATCCGCATGGCCACTCCGGCCATCCACCCCCCGCAGGCGAAGGTGGCTACCCGCTGGACGTCCAACGAGGGCTATACCAACGACCTGAGCGTTATCACCAGCCAGGCCGAATCTGATATCCAGATGATGTACTAAACGATCCGAGACCGGATCTTTACATAACCGCCGGGGCAGCCCGGCGGTTTTGTTTTGCGGAGGAATTTGTTATTTTATTAAGAGGTTGGGCACGGGCAGCGGTTAGGATAAAAAATGACCGATCAATTTCCGGTGGTGTGCAGGGATGGGAAGGCTATCGTCTACAAGGTGGGCGACGCGGGGCTGATCACGGACGAGTTCGTCCGGAAGCTGGTGTGGCCGGAGGGGATAAAGGCCTGCATCTTTACTTTCGACAGTCCTATCGCGGACGAAGCGGCGCTTAACTCGCGGGTGACTTACTCGGAGGATTTCAGCTTTCACATACGCTACGGCGCGGAAAAAGAATGGCTGGACCCGGCTCTTCCGGCCGGGAACGCGGTAAAGGCGGCGGAGCTGCCGCTGGACCTGCACAAGGTCCTGTACCTCAAGATCAAGAACAGGATATTCTCCCAATTGCCCTGGATGAAGGAAAACCCCGCGGAAGACCGGGAAGAGCTTGAAAAGGTGGAGCGGGTAATAAGCAAGTACAAGGTCGGTTACTGGGAGCATGACGGCGCCCCGGCCGGCCTGATAGCCTTGAAAAAATGGCATGGCGTCAAAGGCGAACCGGCGGACTGGATCTCTTGGCTGCTGGTGGAGGAAGCGCTGCCGCCGGAAGCCCGTGCCGCCGTGCACGCGCATCTCCGCGGCTGGCTGCGCGCTAATATGGAGACGCGCCTGGAATGCGTGGTGCAGAGCTTCAACGTAAGGTCCCTCAAGTTCTTCCGCAAGCTGGGCTTCAGGCCGGAAGCCGTCCACGTTTACAAGGAAAGGTAATCCGCTTAAAACTATGGCTTTAAAAATAAAAGCGAAACGGATGAAAACCGCCGACGGGAGCCTGGCTTACAGGGTCCGGGATCTTTCGGACGTGGACGCTAAACTGCTGGGGCGGATAGAGTGGCCGGCGGAGGTGAAGCAGGTGCGGTTCTATCCCGAAAAGCCCGTGGAGAACCTTTACGAGTTGCTGAGCCGGAATATCCCTGAAGAATATAATGTGCGGCTTACCTATTCCGCTAAGAAGAAGGAGCTGCGCATCCCGGCGAAGCCCGCCGTGATCCCGGATATAAAGATCCGGCCTTTCCGGACAAAAGCCGAGGCCCTGCGCGCGTTCGTTAAGGTTTTCCGGGCGGACTATTTGAAGGCTTTTTACCCTAAGAAAGCCTGGAATACGGAAATAAAATCCAGCCTGAAATATTTCGAAGCCCTGCGTCTGCATGACGCTCTGCGTGTAGTTAAGGGCAGATCATGCGTCGGCATGACGCTGCTGCTGGATTGGAGGTCTAAAGATAAACCTGTTACCTTGATCGGCTGGAGATGGCGGGACAAGTCCCTGACCGCGGCTGAGCGGCAATACGTTAATCACCTTTCCTTTACCTGGCTTAAACGCCGGATGCGGCCGCTCGCTGTGGCCGGCGTGGACGGTTTTAACCCGGCGTCCCAGGGCTCCATGAAAAAATCGGGGTTTTCTTTGCTCGTGCTTAATCTTACCCGGGGCAGAACGAGCCTGCCCGCAAAGAAGGCCGCAGGACGCAGTTGACGTTATGGCTATTTATTAACAGTTCGGGCGAAGCCGCATGAGTACGACGGGGTTGTTTTGGTAGAATAAGGGGACTGGCGGGGCTTTATGACGGCCAGGGCAAGAGTTAGCGGGGAATTGCCGGGGTACAACAATATGGATAACAAAGAAAAACCGGGGCTGCTCAGCCAGATGTCCAGCGTGGTCAGCCACGAGATCCGCAATCCGCTGGCCATTATTTCCAATTCGATCTATTTCATAAAGAGCAAGCTGGGCGCCGGCGGGGCGGTTATCGACCCGAAAGTGGCGAAGCATATAGGGATAATAGAGGGCGAGGTGAAGCACAGCAACGACGTGATGGAGGAGATGCTGGCTTTTTCCCGCAACAAGGAAATGCGCTGCGCGCCGGCCGCCGTTAACTCGGTCATTAACGACACGGCCGGCTCTTACAAATTCCCTCCTAATATAACTTTCAAGGCCGTTACCGACCCCGCCGACCCCTGCGTGAACGCGGACATGGAAGCGGTCTGCTACGCCCTGCGCGGCGCGCTGGACAACGCGGTGCAGGCCATGCCGGAAGGCGGCACGCTGACCCTGGAGGCCTCGCATGACGAGAAGCAGGCGCATCTGAGCGTGACCGACAGCGGCCCCGGGCTGCCCGGGGGCGACGGCGAGAAGGTCTTCGAGCCTTTCTTCACCACCAAGCCGCGCGGCATAGGGCTCGGCCTTACCATAGCGCGCAAGTTCCTGGAGCAGCTGGGAGGCACGGCCAGGGCGGAGAACGTCCCCGCCGGCGGAGCCAGGGTCACCCTGTCCCTGCCGCTGTCTAAATAAAATCAACTCACAGGCTGAGATAAACCGCCGGGCTTCCCCGGCGGTTTCTTTTTGCGAGGAAAAGGCGGCGGAGTATTTCCGCGCGGGTAGGCCTTTGGGGCAAAATAGACAGCAACTGGCCTTAAATCAGGGGGACCTTGGACTCATGTGCGTTCGGGCGATCGGCGCTATACTTTATATATAACCAGTACGGTTAAGGTTTGGAAATCAGGAAAAGGGAATTTACCCATGAATAAAATGTTTTACGCTCTGGTTGCCGCAGTCCTGACCGCCGGGCCCGCTATGGCCGCCGGTGACGCCCTGGAGAGCCTGACCTCGGCCGTCCCGCCTTCTGCTCTTGAAAATACCGTTACGCCGGTGCCCGCGCCTGTGCCCGTGCCTGTGCCCGCCGTTCCCGGCACCGCGATCAACGCCGAGAACATAAAGGGGCTGTACGTGGTGGTCCCTTACAAATTCGCCGAACTCCGGATGATCCTTGCCGACGACGTGACCATTATCCGCCAGGATCCCGCCGGCGACGTGGTCTGCAAAGGGGTTTATAAGCTTGAAGCCGGAACCTCGGTGTTCTCCGCGTCTTTCGTGAACTGCGGCGGGAATGACTTTTCCATGAAGATAGGCCTGGCCGGGCAGACCCTGGAAACCCTGGCGGCCGGCATAGGCGTGATGGGTTCGGGGCAGCTTGCCGAAGACGTTATCCCCGTCCTGCCCATCAAGCTTAAGAAGATCAGCTGATAGCGCGTAACCTTTAAGCAGACCGCCCCGGCCCAGCATGGACCGGGGCGGTTTATTATTTGCGGGCTGCCCCGCTTCGCTCCCGTCGTTCCGGCTTGTCTGGCGGGCGCGGGAAAGCCGGCCTGCGGCGATGCCCGTTAGCCTTTAGCGCCAGGCCCGGCGGGCGGCAGGAGCATGGAACCGCGCGCGCCGGCGGGCTGCGGCGGGCAAAAGGAAGCGGACCGCGGTGAGCGCGGCGGCATAAAATAAGGCCAGGGAGGTTTTACCCTCCCCGGCCTTGAGCTGCTGTTGTAGAACTTACAGGCCGGCCGAGTTCGCCGGGACTATGTCGAAAGGGCAGGCGAACTTCGCGCCGTCGCCCATGGGGTCGCGCAGCTGCTGCACTTTGTTCAGGAGCAGGTCCGCCCAGTCCTCGGCGCTGTGCTGGGGGGCGCGCTTGGCCGCCCTGGCCGCGGTGAAGATGTCGACGAGCTGCTCGCGCGAGAGCATGGAGAACCGGCGGATCAGCATCTGCCTGGCCTGCTCGCCTATCTGGTGCATGTTGCGGCCGCTGGGGTCCGTGGCCTGAATGGAGCTGGTCTGGGCGGTGTGGAGGCGCATAACGCACTTGGAGGGGTCCAGCCAGACGGATTCGCCGGCCCAGCCGTCGTAGTTCATCCTGCTGTTGTGGAAGAGCCCGCGTCCGCCGAAAGTAACGCCCGAATCCTGCATGTACACTATGGGCTTAAGACATTTGGCCGCGCCGGTGGCCGGGTCCTGCACGGTGTCCTTTTTGGCGCAGGCGAGGGCCTGGTTGGGGGCCTTGTTGTCGGTATCTCCGAAGAAATGCGCTATGGCGGTAAGGGCTTCCGCTCCCACCCGGTCTTCCATCTGGTAGAACTCATTGAAGCCTATGCCGGAGTTGGCCTTGAATTCTATGCGCTCGCCGATCTTGTCCTCGATGGCGATCTGCTGGCCGTTCTGCCAGGCGCCCCTGTCGGCTTCGTTCTTGAAAGGGTCGGAGGGGCAGTCGGGGCAGTTCAGCCTGACGGGGTACATCCTGTCGGCGTAGGCGCCTATGCCGGTCAGGATCCAGGTGGCGGCAACTTCGGTGATCACTTCGCCGTTCTTCTCGCCGTACTTCACTTTGAATTTCTTGCCGTCTTCGCCGGCGCATTTGAACTTGGGGGTGGTCCCGTTCGCTTTCCCGGCGTCATACGCTTCGCCGTTGGGGACATATTTGCAGTTCACCAGCTCTTCGGCCTCGTACTTAAGTGGGAAAAAGGGGCCTTTCTTGAAATCGAGAGCCTTGGTATTCATCTGGTCCTCGGGGACCCAGAGTGCCGCTTTTACTATGTACGCGTTGCGTTCCGCCTCGGAGATAAAGCCGAATTCCAGCTTCTTGGAGCCGGCTTTAGGCTGCCCGGCGTCCCAGACCCTGGCGGGGAGAATATCGGCGTAGTTAGCTTCGGCCGCTTTCTTTAGTTCCGCGGCGCCCACGCCGAGTGAACTGAATTGTCCGCCTGCCGCGAAGGCATTTCCGGCCAGACCCGCTAGTATCGCTATAGATAGGGCTTTCTTCATGCTTTTTTCTCCAGGGCGCTATGAATTCAAATGCGGTAGAGCTCGGTTGTAATACCTATAGTATAGCTAGCTGGCCGCAAGCCCGTATGGGCCGAAGGTCCTTTTAGTGCGCGGGAATAGGCCCAGGCCGGCGTGGGTACATAAGAGGGGCCATTGGCCCCATGCGCGCGCGGCCTTTTGCTGGTATTATTTACTTAATGAAACCACTCTATCTTATCGGCAAACAGATCTCGCTCGGGCTAGTGGCGGCGGCGCTGCTGGGCGTCGGAACGGCTTTCGCCGCGCCGGCGCAGGTTATCCTGATCCGCCACGCGGAGAAGCCGGAAGCCGGTCCGGAGCTGAACGAGCAGGGCGTTAGGCGCGCCCAGGCGCTGGTGAAATTCTTTAAAAGCGAGCCGGCGGTCCGCCGCTATGGCGCGCCCGCGGTTATTTACGCCGCGGCCCCCAAGAACGAAGACAGCTCCCTGCGCTCGATACAAACGGTAACGCCCTTGGCGCGCGCGCTGGGTCTCAGGATAGACGACAGCTTTACCCGCGGCCAGACGAACAAGCTGGTACGGGAGATAATGGAGAACCCGGCCTACGACGGGCGCATGGTTCTTGTCTGCTGGCAGCACGTTAAGCTGGTGGACGCGGCGCTGGCGCTGGCGGAATACAACAATTCCCCCAAGGCCGTGCACGCCGCCATCCCGCAGGTCTGGCCGGACGAGGCCTTCGACAGGGTCTGGATCCTGGATTTCCACAAAGGCAAAGCGGTTTCCTTCAGGAACATCCCCCAGCGCCTGCTGCCCGGGGACAGCAGCCGGTAATACCAGAGCGGCATTTATTAACAGGCTGAAAAGCCGCCGGGCCGCCCCGGCGGTTTGTTTTTTGCCGGTATGGCCGGGCAAAATAATAGAATATCGGGGTGCGGATATTCCCGCGGCGGATAGGGTAGAATATCGTTTGCGGCTTTAGACGTTCAACGAGGCAGGTAAGGCATGAAAAAAATTTTAAAAACCTATTTATCGCTGATCCTTTTACTGGGCCTGGCGGCCGGGCCCGCCCGGGCGGTTTCCACCGGCACGGTGGCGGCCGGGCCGGCGGGGCCGGCCACGGCCATGCTGGCGGCGCGCATCCTGGAGGAGGGGCATTACTCCCACAAGGCCGTCACCGTGGAAACTTCTCCGGAGCTGATGAAGCTCTACCTGCGGATGTATGACCCGTACCATCTCTTCTTCCTGGCCTCCGATATAGAGGAATTCAACTCCCGCTTCGGCTCCATCATGGCCGCGCGCCTGAAGTACGGCGACGTGGAGCCGGCCTACTTCATCTTCAACCGGTTCATGACGCGCCTGCAGGAGCGGGTGGGCTGGACCCGGGGGCTGCTGCGCTCCTCCTACACCTTCACCTCCGATGATGCCATCGTCGCGGACCGGCGCGAGGCGGCCTGGCCGGCGGACGAGGCGGCGGCGCGGGAGCTTTGGCGCAAAAGGGTGGAGTTCGACATGCTCCAGCAGAAACTGGACGCCGCCAAGCCGCAGGACTGGGCGAAGAACGTGCAGAAGACCTACGACCGGCTGCTGG
>Ga0172379_10010555_pt1 | contig 11149 bp, 10 predicted proteins | sample GrowelOW334metaG_FD_119756 | JGI IMG/M metagenome (GOLD analysis project Ga0172379, IMG submission 119756) | Groundwater microbial communities from an aquifer near a municipal landfill in Southern Ontario, Canada - Groundwater well OW334 metaG | ecosystem: Environmental > Aquatic > Deep... | reverse complement strand
TGATTGTGATGGTATACCAGCCGCAGTTATGATGCATGATTTTTTTAATAAAATTAATTATAGAAATTTTTCTATTTATATTCCTCACCGCCACGATGAAGGGTATGGACTTCATATGGATGCGATTAAGAATTTCATAAATGAAGAAATTAAACTTTTAATTACTTTTGATTTAGGAATTACTGCTATAGAGGAAGTAGTAGAAGCACAAACGGGAGGGATAGATGTGATAATTACAGATCATCACCTACCAAGCGAGAAAGGCCTGCCAAACGCCTACGCAATTTTAAACCCTAAACAGAAAGGCTGTTTTTACCCTGATAAAATGCTTTGTGGGGCGGGGATTGCTTTTAAGCTTGTGCAAGCTCTTGTAACGAAATATGGTGAATATTGGAAGATAAATACTGGCTGGGAGAAATGGCTTCTTGATATGGTAGGGATGGCAACACTTGCAGATCAAGTATCACTTCTCGATGAGAATAGGGTATTTGCTTATTATGGACTTAAGGTTTTACAGAAAGGCAAAAGACCAGGAATGGTAGAAATTTTTAGAAAAGCAAATGTAGATGTATCTAAATTAACTGAGGAAGATATTACTTTTACATTAGCACCACGAATAAATGCTGCTAGTAGGATGGCAGATCCGATGATGGCTTTTGAAGCTCTTTCTGCGACAGATGGAGTAATAGCAAAAGCATCTGCGGACAATCTTTCAAAAATAAATGATGATCGAAAGATAATAGTGGCGCAAATGATGAAAGAAGTTAAAAAGATTATGAGTAAAAGAGAGGATAAAAAGGTGATAGTGATAGGGAATCCTTTATGGAAAATTGGAGTTTTGGGAATTATCGCTTCTAAAATTGTAGAAGAATACAAAAGACCAGTTTTTGTTTGGGGTTCTGATGGGAGTGATGTACTTAAAGGATCTTGCCGTTCATATGGAGGAGTAAATCTGGTGGAGATTATGAATAACTTGCCAGCGAATAGTATTTTAGAATTTGGGGGTCATGCTTTTGCTGGGGGCTTTGCAGTGGCGCATGAAGAAATACACTTTTTAGAAGAAAGAATTTTAAAAATTTTTGGTGATGATAAAGAAATAGAGGAAGTAGCGAAGGTTGAAGGAGCAGAAGCAATTATAGACATGGATGATGTTATAAGTTCAAATTATAATGTAATAGAAAAGCTTGCCCCATATGGAGTAGGAAATCCTAAACCCACTTTTCTTTTTAAAGATGTAGCAATAAGCGCAGTGAAAGAATTTGGTAAAGAGAAAAATCATTTAGAGTTAAGCTTTTTAAATAATAAAGGTAAAATAGTTAAAGCCATAGCTTTTTTTAAAAACAAAGAAAGTTATAATGGTAAAATAGAAGTTGGAGAAAGGATAAATTTAGTTGCTAGTTTTGAGAAAAGTACGTTTTTAGGTAGAACAGAATTAAGATTAAGAATAATAGATATCATATGAATAATATAGAAATTTATACAGATGGTTCATCACTTGGAAATCCAGGCCCTGGAGGATGGGGGACGGTAGTTGTAGTAGAAGGTAAAATAGTAGATGAACTTGGGGGGTATGATAAAGATACGACTAATAATCGTATGGAGCTTCAGGCTGTGATAGAAGCACTTAAACACATTCATAAATATCACAAGGAAAATATTGTGAAGATTCATGCGGATTCTTCTTATGTATTAAATGGTATAACAAGTTGGATTTTCGGTTGGGAGAAAAATGGGTGGAGGACAGCCAATAAGAAGCCTGTGATGAATCAAGAATTATGGAAAGAGCTGATCTCACTTGTACGAGAATTCAAAGGGAAAATTATTTGGGAGAAAGTGAAAGGCCACTCGGGACATATCTATAATGATAAAGCAGACGAGATAGCAACAACCTATGCAGCAAAGCAAAAAAGAAATTAGTTTAATAATCGCATTAATAATTATTGCATTAATGCGATTTTTCTTTTTTATACCAGAAAGACCTAATTATACTAATATAGTGGGTAAAAATGTAGAACTTATTGGTATTGTAAGTGATGACCCAGATGTAAGACTAAAGAATAAACAATTAAATATAAAAATAGATAATCAAGATGCCAATATTCTCGTTTTTGTAGGAAGGGAAGAGGAGGTAGTTTATGGCGATAAGGTACAAGTGAAAGGAGTATTAGAAGAGCCAGAAAATTTTACAACAAATTCAGGTAAAGAATTTAATTATAAGAGATATTTGGCAAACAAAGATATTTATTTTTTAATTAAAAATGGTGATTTGGCAATTCTCTCAAGTGGTAATGGAAGTAAAATAAAAACCTGTCTTTATAAATTGAGAGCGTCTTTTATGGAAAATATTAATAATGTAATTCCTATGCCTGAAAGTGATTTAGCTAATGGGTTGATACTGGGAGCTAGGGGAGGATTTGATGTTGATACCAAGCAAGAGTTTATAGACACGGGTACAATACACATCATAGCTTTATCTGGATATAATGTATCTATAGTAGCGAACAATGTAATGAAAGCATTTGGATTGATTTTTTCAACTACTATTTCTATTGTATTAGGTTTTGTAGTTATTATTTTATTTATTATTATGACAGGAGCATCCTCTACTGCTATCCGTGCTGGGATTATGGCCTCCATTATGCTTTTAGGTAGGATGAATGATAGGAAATATTTGGCTGGTAGGGCACTCGTAATAGCGGGGCTTCTTATGATAGCTTATGATCCTAGAGTAATAGTAGATATGTCCTTCCAATTATCTTTTATTGCTACAGGTGGAGTACTTTTTGTAACTCCCAAAGTAATTAATTGGTTTAGATTCTTGCCACTTCGATATGGAATTCGTGAAATGGTCGCTTCGACTGTCGCAGCTACTATTTCAGTCTTACCTATATTATTATATCTCACAGGCATTTTATCTTTGGTGTCTCTTCCAGCAAATTTCTTGATATTACTTATTATACCGACGGTAATGCTTTTTATTTTTATTACTGGTATTTTAGGTTTTATTTTTCCAATATTAGCAATAATTTTTGGATATATTTCATATTTTTTATTATTATATATGCTTTCAGTTATTCACTTTTTTGGATCACTTTCATTTGCAAGTATTTCCATACAATCTTTCCCACTCGTTTTAACAATCTTAATTTATGGGTTTTTACTGTATTGGATTTTTAAGAAAAAAGAAAACACTTTATAAAAAAATTCTCGGACTCACCACACAATAATTTTCTGCTGAAAATTTTGCTCGTACTCGGGCCGCCGCCCTCCGTAAGGCATTTCTCAAGAACTATTCTAAAAAATCTATACGGGCTAATTACTTGCGTTCTTAAAATTATTTTCTATTACTTTCCAATTTAGATTTGCGAAGAATGCTTCTATGTATTTTTTCTTTTCGGCTGGAATATAGTCTAGATAGTAAGAGTGCTCCCACATATCTAGAGCAAGAATTATTGAAGTCCCTGCCAAGTGGCCTATGTGCTGTTCGTCGAGCCAAGAGATTATTAATTTATTGCTATTTTTATCAAAATAAAGCATAGACCAGCCGATACCTCGAGTCATAGCCACAAATTTGAAATGTTCTAAGAAAGTTTCAAATGAACCCCAATCTTCTATGATCTTTTTATATAGTCCTCCTTCTTTATTTATTTCTTTGTTACCACCAGATAGGGAAGAAAAGTAGTATTCATGATTACGCATGCCTCCAAACTCAAAACCGAGTCGGCGTTGTAATTCTGCTAATACATAACCATTTTTTTCGGGTTCATTTTTTAACTCCTGCAACTTATTGAAGATAATATTTGTATTTGTAACATACCCTTTATAAAGCTTTAAATGCTCTTCTATAGTTTTAGGACTTATACCTTTTAATTCTCCTAATTCAAAATTTTTTGTTGTAAATGTTTCCATATGATTTTAATCTTTTAGTGCTAATATATAAAGTATAGCATGGAACGAATTAGAAAATACTTACCGTATATTCTCCTTGTAATACTCATTATTTTAACTACTAGTATTTGGGTTTTTGTATTGAGCCATAAAGATAATAGATATTTAAAAGTCATATTTCTTGATGTTGGACAAGGAGATTCAATATACATAGAAGCCCCAAATGGCAAGCAAGTAATTATAGATGGAGGACCGGATGCAACCCTCCTATCACGACTTTCCAAAATTATGCCTTTTGCAGATAGGTCTATAGATATGATAGTGGCAACACATGGAGATATGGACCACATTGGAGGATTTCCATTACTTCTTGATAATTATAAAATAGGAAGCATATTGGAGAATGGTGTGGTAGGGGATTCAAAAGCATCTATGAGTTTAGAAGAAAAAATTATAAAGAAAAAAATAAATAAAGTAATAGCAAAAAAAGGAATGCACATAATACTAGATGATAAAAGAAATATTTATTTTGATATTTTATTTCCTGATAGAAGTGTAGAAAATCTAGAAAGTAATGAAGCTTCGATAGTAGGGAAGCTTGTATATGGGGAGAGTTCATTTTTGTTTACTGGGGATGCCAGTTTGTATACTGAGAATTTAATAGAGTGGAATGAGAATGATAGTACACTTAAAACCGATGTTTTAAAGCTTGGGCATCATGGCTCACGTACGTCATCTAGTCTTTTGTGGCTTGAGAAAATTAATCCAGAGGTTGCAATAATTTCAGTAGATAAGGGTAATAAGTATGGCCATCCACACACTGAATTACTTGATAGACTTTCAACTTTAAAGATTCCATTTTTAAGTACGGCAGATTTAGGGAATATAATTTTTGAATCAGATGGGGAGAAATTAATTTATGCAAAATAAAAATCTCGATTTTGTCGAGATTTTTATTTAATGATTCCAGCTTTCTTTAATACTGCGTAGGCTCCATGTTTATTTATAGTCTTGATAGCTTTAGTTGAGATTGTGAGAGGGAAGTACTTTTTAAGTTCAGGCACATATATACGCTTCTTTTGAAGATTTGGATACTTGCGAACCATGCCTGTAGGATTGAATTTGGTAGCACGAACAACGTTCGAGTAGCCACCACCCATTATTGAGCCCTTTTTTGTTATATCACAAACTTTCGCCATAGATGAAGGTATGCTATCATATAAAATACACATATGCAAGCAGTTGATGGAATATTTTATATAATAGTACTTATAATGTCTGTAGTAGTTCATGAGTTTTCTCATGGATATATGGCGTATCTTTTAGGTGATAATACTGCACGTTTAAGTGGTAGGCTTACCCTAAATCCTATAAAGCATCTTGATATTTTTGGTTCAGTTATTTTACCTCTTTTGCTTATCTTTTCAAAAGCAGGTTTTATTATTGGTTGGGCAAAGCCTGTTCCTTATAATCCAGATAATCTGAGCAATAAGAAGTGGGGGAATTTATTAGTGGCAGTTGCTGGGATCTTAGCCAATCTTTTATTGGTTATTATTTTTGGTTTATTAATTAGATTTGCTCCCTCATTAGGGATTCCATTTGATAGCCCTTTTTATAAGATTACTTCTATTATAGTCATATTAAATTTGGTTCTTATTATATTTAATTTAATTCCTATTCCACCACTTGATGGGTCAAAGATATTATTTTCATTTATTCCTTTTAAATATAGATATATTGAAAATTTCTTAGAGAAGTGGGGGATGTTCTTGCTACTCTTTTTTATAATTTTTCTTTGGGGTAAAGTTGCGCCTCTTATTTATATTGTTTTCAAGCTTATTACAGGGGTTTCTTTGGGATAACCTATAGTGCTTGCTTTATTTAACACTTTATAGTAAAGTATTTGCACTAGTCGTTATGACTATGTTTTCATTTTATGCCTACAATCAATCAATTGGTTCGCAAGAACCGCAAAACAACTAAAAGAAAATCTAAAGCCGTAGCTCTTGCCCGCGGATTTAATTCTATTAAGAATAAGCCTGTATATTATCCAGCTCCATTTAAGCGTGGAGTTTGTACGAAAGTTTCCACTACTACACCAAAGAAGCCAAACTCAGCTCTCCGAAAGATTGCTCGTGTTCGTCTTACCAATGGTATGGAAGTCACCGCTTATATTCCTGGAGAAGGACACAATTTACAAGAACACTCAGTAGTTATGATTCGTGGAGGTCGTGTGAAGGACCTTATCGGAGTACGTTATCACATCGTTCGTGGACGTCTTGATACTACAGGAGTAGAAAAGCGTCGCCAGTCAAGAAGTCTCTATGGGACAAAGACTCCTAAAGCAATAGTTAAGAAATAATTTAAAATCCTATGCGAAGAAAAATAAAAAACAAAAATATAGTAGCTCCAGATATAATGTATAAATCTCAGAAATTAGCGAAATTTATAAATAACATTATGCTTCATGGAAAGAAGGAGACTGCACGCAAGTCAGTCTATAAGGCTTTTGAAATTATAAAAGAGAAGACTGGAAATCCAAATCCTCTTGAAGTTTTCGATACAGCACTCAAGAATGCAGGTCCTACAGTAGAAGTTCGTTCAAGAAGAATCGGTGGTGCAAACTACCAGGTCCCTCGTGAAGTTCGCCCTGAGAGACGTCTTGCACTTGCAATGCGTTGGATGATAGAAGCAGCTCGTTCAAAAAAAGGAGCACCTATACATGAAAAGCTTGCCGAAGAACTTATACTTGCTTCAAAGAACGAAGGCTCAGCTATTAAAAAGCGTGATGATACACACAAGATGGCAGAAAGTAACAAAGCCTTCGCTCACTTCGCTTGGTAATATAAATAAAATAAATCTATTAATCCCCATAAGGGGATTTTTAGTTGCAAAAAATAACGTTTTGTTGTATATTCAGAGGACAAAAGACTTCATAAGTCTACCTGTAGAATCAGGTAATTTTATTTTTAGCAACATAATTTATATATATGGAACGAGATTATCCACTAGAGAAAGTTAGAAATTTTGGAATTATAGCCCACATTGATGCAGGGAAGACTACTACGTCTGAGCGTGTGCTTTTTTATACAGGTGTGTCCCACAAAATAGGTGAAGTTCACGACGGGGAAGCAACTACCGACTGGATGGAGCAGGAGAGAGAGCGTGGCATCACTATTACAAGTGCGGCTGTTACTTGTTTCTGGACTCCTACTTATGCAAATAAAGACAATACAAAAAAGCATCGTTTCAATATTATTGACACCCCAGGGCACATTGACTTTACAGTTGAAGTGAAGCGCTCTCTGCGCGTTCTTGATGGAGCTGTAGTTGTATTTGACGGAGTTGCAGGTGTAGAGCCTCAGTCAGAGACGAACTGGCGCTATGCAGATGAAGCTCTCGTTCCTCGAATTTGTTTTATAAATAAGCTTGACCGTATAGGTGCTTCATTTGAGCATTCTTACGCTACCATTTTAGATCGTTTGAATAAAAATGCAGTTCGTATGCAGATTCCTATTGGACTCGAAGATCATCACGAAGGTGTTGTGGATTTACTCAACATGAAAGCTTACTATTTTGAAGGTGAAATGGGAGCAAATGTTATAGAAAAAGAAATTCCAGAGAATTTAAAAGCTGACGCAGAAAAGTACCATCATGAACTTATAGAAAAGATTGTAGAACAAGATGATACAATTATGACCGAGTATTTAGATGGTAAAGTTCCAACTCTTCCTGTATTAAAATCTTTGATGAGAAAAGCAGTTATTGCAAATAAAATTTTCCCAGTTTTTGCAGGCTCAGCTTTAAAGAATAAAGGAGTCCAGCTTGTGCTTGATGCTGTTGTGGATTATCTTCCATCACCACTTGATATTCCTGCTATTGAAGGAATTAATCCTGATACAGATGAAAAAGATACTCGTCCAGCAAGCGATACGGCACCATTCTCAGCTCTTGCTTTCAAGGTTGCTACTGACCCATTCGTAGGACAGATTATTTTCTTTCGCGTATATTCAGGCTCTCTTTCAGCTGGAAGTTATGTTTACAATCCTCGTACTCGCAATAATGAACGTATAGGACGAATACTTCGTATGCACGCAAATGATCGTGAAGAAGTAAAGAAGGTTTATGCTGGAGAAATTGCAGCAGCAGTCGGTCTTAAAGACACTATCACATCAGACACCCTTTGTGATGAAGCACATCCTATAGAGCTTTACCGTATTATATTCCCCGAGCCGGTTATTCAACTTCGTGTAGAACCAAAGACAAAAGCAGACCAAGAGAAAATGGGTATGGCTCTTTCTCGTCTTGCACAAGAAGATCCTACATTTAGAGTGACCACAGATGCAGAGACCAATGAGACAATTATTGCAGGTATGGGTGAGCTTCATCTTGAAATTATTGTGGATCGTATGAAGAGAGAATTTTCTGTAGAGACCAATGTTGGCAAGCCTCAAGTAGCATATCGTGAGACTATTACAGGTGAGGCTCAAATGGAAGGTAAGTACATCAAGCAATCAGGAGGCCGTGGTAACTATGGTCACGTAAAGATCAAGATCAAGCCCATGGATATGTCAGTAGATCCTCTAGATCTTCCAAAGAATACAAAGAGAGATAAAGGATTTGAATTTGTTAATACTATTAAAGGAGGAGCAATTCCACAAGAGTATATTCCTGCTTGTGAAAAAGGATTTAGAGAAGGTCTTGATCGTGGAGTACTTGCTGGATTTAAAATCGAAAATGTTTCTGTTGAACTCTATGATGGAACTTATCATGATGTGGACTCGAATGAAATGGCCTTCAAGATTGCAGCAAGTATGGCAGTACAAGACGCATGTAAAATTGCTCGTCCAGTTATCCTCGAGCCGATGATGAAAGTAGAAGTAGTCACACCGGATAAATTCATGGGGGACGTTACTGGAAGTTTGTCTTCAAAGCGTGGACTTATCGAAGGTATGGAGGCACGTGGTATGAACCAAGCAGTCAAAGCTGTTGTACCTCTTTCTGAAATGTTTGGATACATGACGACACTTCGCTCTATGACTGAAGGTAGAGCATCCTTCACTATGGAATTCCTCCGTTATGATATCGTTCCACAAAGTGTAGCTACATCTATCATAGAATCAAGAAAATAATTTAGAAAATAAATGATTAAAAAGTATTATTTTGCGAGAGCTAATAATACTTTTTAATATTTTCCATAAATGCTATAATATGCATATATCATTTAATTATTAGTTAATTTAGAAATTATATGCAAGATCAAAAGGGGAATATGGGTGTAGTTGTTTCTTTTATTATTGTTATTGGGCTCATTGGACTTGTTATTTATTCACTTATGAATAAACCTGTCAAAGTAGATCCGTTAGAGGGTATTGGTCTTATCAATAGTGAAGATGGAGCTACCGGTGAACCACAAGCAAATCAAGGCGGAGATTCACAACAACAAGCATTAGAAGGAGAGCAACCATTACAAGAAGAATCACAACAAAATATTATGGAACCAAATAAAAATGTAAGAAGTTTAAGTAACTTTACTCCAGTAGCTAAGGTGAGTAAATTAGAGAAAATAGATACAGTCGTAGGAACAGGTGTAGAGGTAAAAGCAGGTGCCACAGTGAGTGTACATTATACAGGTGCGGTAGCAGCTACTGGTGCAATTTTTCAATCATCGAAAGATTTTGGCACAGAGCCAGTTACTTTTCCTCTCTCTGGTGTTATTAAAGGATGGACAGATGGAATTCCAGGTATGAAAGTGGGTGGCACACGTCGCTTGGTTATACCTTCCACTATGGCTTATGGTGCTACACCACCACCTAATTCAGGCATACCAGCCAATGCAGATTTGGTATTTGATGTTGAGCTAGTTGCAGTTAAATAAATTAAAATGAGAGATAAAATAAAAACATTTTTCTACACGCACATTAGAAGGAAGCGTACTTGGGTACTCATAGTTCTTGTTATTCTTGCTGCTAGTTATTTTATTTTTAAAACTCCAAGTAGTGCTATAAATACCGTTACAGATATAGCAAAACTTTCAGATTTAAAAGAGACCGTTTTAGCTACTGGACAAGTTGTTTCTAATACTGATCTTAATTTATCTTTTAAAGCTTCTGGTGTCGCCAAGTCTTTAAATGTAAAAGTAGGGGATAAGGTAAAAGCTGGACAGGTTTTAGCAACATTAGACGGAGGTTCAGAATTCTCAGCTCTTACTTCAGCTCGTGGAGCTCTTGCAGGAGCAAGGGCTAGATTGAAGCGTACTCTTGAAGGATTTTCTAATGAAGAAATTGCACTTGCTGAGATCACTCTTGCACAGACTAAACTTACACAAGAGACTCTTGTAAATAATGCATATCAGAATCTTTTAAATTCAACACTAGAAGCTAATAAATATCCAACAGAAGTAAATTATGAATCTCCAACTCTGAGTGGAAATTATAGCTTAGGTAAAGAGGGTCGGATATTAATTAGTGTTGGTCTAAATGGTAGTTCTTTTAAGACCACTGGTTTAATAACCGTAGATGGGGATGTTTCTAGAACTACTCCTCAGCCGATAGGCAATTCAGGGTTATTTATAGAATTTCCAACAGGAGTTACTTTAAATTATACTGAATGGAGTATAGATATTCCAAATAAGAACGCATCAAATTATTTAACTAATTATAATGCTTATCAGTCTGCATTAGCACAAGCAAAGTTTGCTATTGATCAGCGCACAGCTGAGCTTGCTATTAAAAAGTCAACTGCTCGTAGCTCAGATATTGATCTTGCAAATGCCGATATTCTTTCTGCGGAAGGCCAAGTACAAGGTGCACTTGCACGTTATAATGATACTATTATTATTGCTCCAGCGGATGGCACTATTACACGTATTGATATGAAGATTGGTGAGCAGATTATGCCACAAAAGACCGCAATAGTACTCCAGGATATTTCAAATATTTATATTGAGACAAATATAAATGAAGCAAATATTTCAAATTTATCTATAGGTCAGCCTATTGATATCACTTATGATTCATTTGGATCAGAGAAAGTTTTTAAAGGAAATATCACAAAGATTGATCCATCTTCTACTTTAGTTTCTGGAGTTGTAAATTATAAAGTTACAGCTAGTACAGAGCAGTTACCAAATTTGAGGCCCGGTATGACAGCGAATATGACTATTAAAATAAAAGAGAAAGCCAATGTTCTAGCTATTCCATCTCGTTCAATTATTACAGATGATAAAGGCAATAGAACAGTCCGTATTGTTACAGATTCT